>JAABUN010000217.1_pt1 | contig 151827 bp, 136 predicted proteins | sample 5559311 | NCBI WGS metagenome assembly JAABUN01 (sample SAMN10711877, study PRJNA513370) | rock metagenome | isolation source: Antarctica rocks | place: Antarctica: Victoria Land, Siegfried Peak sud
GGAGGGGAAGGAGAGGGGGAAGAAGGGGAATGACAGGAATCGAGGGGGATCGGTGAGATGGGTTGGTAGGTTATGATGGGGTTTGATGGGGTTTGTGTTGGGGTTTTATTGGTGGGGGAGGGGGGGATGTGGAGTTTGGTAGATGTTAATTAGTTAGTATGAACGGAGGGCGTCTGGTGGGGTTTAATGGGGGAGATTGTGGAGATTGTTATACTGATGGTAATGGGCGATGGCGATTGGCATGAATAGAATAGAGGGGGTTTGGTAGGATGGGTGGATGGGTGTTTGTGGAGTTGAGCTTGATTTAATGCTATTCGATGCAATGCGATGCGATGCCCTCCCAGTCGATCGAATTCGCATTGGAAAATGGGTCGTTGCGTGCTGGGAGATATTGATTGTGGTTAGATTCAATACGTTCGGCTCTTTATCTTTTGGTTTGCATCGTGTTACGTGATTTCTTTATATTTGATGTATGGACGGGTCTGGTCATGTTGGCTTTCTCTCCTTTCCTTCATTTCTTCCTCCTCTTACTAGTATTGGTGATTGTGTTGATGTCATACTTCTGTTGTGTTTGGAGGGTTTGGGTCTCGAGATCGCACCCGAGATCGTTGGGTGCGTGCGATGAGCGTTATCGAATTGTATACCCGGGGTAAACTTACATTAGTCGATCAATCATAGCCACTGCATGACGATGTTCGTCGACCGGCCGTTGGAATGTCGTAGATTGAGAGAGATGCTGTCTTCGCCGTCTTTGCGATCGACCGTACAACTCTCTCCGTCTTTCATTGCTTCTATATCGACTGCAAATCCAGATAGCGGAGTATTACCGTACGCGCTGGGTGTGATTGCCATGATGCCATGAGCAGGGGATTCGATCTCAAATGTTATAGATATTCCGCCTGATCTGGTGCGGAATGGGGTCAGGGAAGAGATAATTTTTTGGACTGGTAGCTCTGATAGAGTCAAGGTGCTGGATGATCTTGAAGGTCGAGGGCGGGGCTTGATGGTGGTTTGGGGCGGTGGTGATTGATTTGAGGGGTTGGGGAATTTATGGGATTCGCTGGGCGCGGAGAACGGTGCTCTTGAGGGGGCGTGCAAGGCGTCGTTTCCTCGTCGATCCGGCTCCATCCTCGAGATGCGAGGGCTGGGATCTGAAGGAGTCATGGCCGCGAACGTTTCAGCTTCATGAGATGATACAGATGGGGATTCTCGCCCTTCCGTGACATGAGCTGAACTTGTGTGGTATTGCTGGGTTGCTGCAGAGGAGGTTGTCGAGGCCAACGGTCGAGGCGAGTTGGTCTTTTCGGGCAATGATACCGAGTTTTCCCAGAAACTTGGTCCGATCATAGGTGGTGTAGGATTCGAAGTCGGTGTTCGGTGAGGAGCTCGAGGGAAGAGAACACCTGTTGTGGCATCGCCGGCAGTCCCACTAGCCTCTGTCAATTGCGTCGCTGCATCCGAGGAGGGTGGAGACGTGAGAAAGCTGTCCGGAAGATGGATCCTGCTTTCCAAAGGCCAACGACGCTTTTGGTAGCGTGATCTCTCTCGTGGCAAGATTGCCAATACTTCATTGCTGATCTGCGACAGCACACGGCGATACTTTGTGCGCTCGACCTCATTATACAGGCAAAGGTCCGGTATATTCCACTGATCGTACAACTTGCCGTGGGTTTTGCTGAGGAAGAATTGCTCGTGATAGAGGATGAAGTGGTTGCAGAGGTAGCAAGCTGATTTGCTAACGCCAAACACACGTGGCTGCAGAATATTGGGATCATGATGGAGTCCATAGTAGACCAGCAATTGCATTTCTGCGTGGACGAAACATTCGACGACGTTTCCATTATAAGATATCGCAGACTTGATGGACTCGTACGGGTTGAGCGTGTCCAATTGGACGTTACTGAATAATGCTCTGTACTTACAAGAAGCTTGAGCCATATCTACGCATAGGCCCCAATATCGCCCTAGCTTTTCTACCTGCAGGAAGTGCTTGCTTTGGAGAATGCCCTTGGCATTCAGGCCCCTGAGTGTATCATTGTGTCGTAGTTTGGACCGCAATAATGCGGAGAACATATGGCTTCGCTGGGTGATTTGCTTCAATACTTGAACTTCTTCGATTTCATCGGTCTTGAGGGTATCTGCGCGTCGATACCAAGTACACAAGTCCTTGATATCGAGTGTCAGGTCTGCAGCAACTCCGGGTCGGGCCAAGTGACTCGTGTGTTTTTCCATTTCGCGGTAAAGTGGTTGACGCTCGTAATTTCCCGTCCGACGATGAAGGTAAGCGGGAATTTGCCAACTTTCCGACTCTAGCCGGCCATGAATACGATTTCGATTGAGCTTCACAACGTGATCGAATATCTGGTCTCCACACGACGCCATCTTTAAACCTGGAAGTGTCAACACGGTGTTTGGGGAGGCGTCTTACAGCTCTTATACCCACGTCGTTTCGAACATAGTCGGAGAAGCCGCAGCATATGATACAAGGTGTCGAGAACGGACGGCTCAACAGCTGCATTTGCAGCAAGACGGACAAGGAGCCCTCGAGGCTGTGAAAGTTCTTCAAGCGCAACGGCAGTTATTGTCCACACGTCTTTATTGAAGGCTGCAACGAAAGCGAAGTCGTCGGCAAGCCTTTGCTCGACCTCAAAGGGGATTGTATGTCCATGATTATCATTTTCAAGGGTAGGAGCTCTCGAATGAATTTCAGGGTCAGCGGGACATTTCGTCGATGCCCTCTGTAGTTCGATTACGTTCCTCCGAAAGGCATCTTGGGTCACGGTCGTCCAGATAGATTCTTGCTTAGACGCCGTACTCACTGCCAGTAGCTGTGGGGCAGACATAGCGAAGGAAAGGCATGACTGAAGGGAATTGAATAGAGCGTGAAGCAACAAGCATGCATGGAGAATCACCCTTCACCACGACCAAGCTCGCATTGGTCGACAGTGGCCCTACGGGACGAATCACAGGACGCAAGAATGGAATATCAGCCGAATTCAAGGCTGATCAATGGCAGTGCGACGAAATTTAGACGTGCAGGATACGTGCAGGAAGCAGCCAGTACCTTACCATCATGCACGGTGTGGAGATATACCCCCGGATACACACCATTCTATACAGCACTACAGCAAGTTGAGTCAAAATCAGGAAGCTGACAAATCGGAGGACTACAGTCGTAAAAGTGGATAGTGAATAGTGTGATGGTGTGATAGCGCACGATAAAAGGAACAAAGGGGCAATCGCGGTCGAACGTTGATGAATCCTTTCACAAGGTAGTAGACCCCTGCAAGCGGCCGGTTGCCCCACGTCCCGACCCTGGAGCCCCACGTCAAAGCCTTATCGATAAGCCGGTAGGTGGCGTGGGTGGCTCAATAGACTATTTTAGCGCGCAAAAGATGCATCGGTGCCGCAAACGGAAGGCTTTAGAGATGTTTAGTGAACGCTTGGCTTGCTCAACGGTTTTGGGAACTTCCACTGCCATCCGCTTTCCACTCTTCAACCCACATCCTTTGCACCTCTCCCCTCCTTGACCTGCACAATCAACCTCCTGCCCGTCGATACGCCCGTCGATACCTGCAATCATGGCTACCAATGGCACCAAAGCCCCTCGCGAGAGGAGGATGTCCACATCGGCCCCCATCTCTGACCTCCAAGGACCGGTATGTGATCCATCTTACTGTCAATTCATAGTCTGCAGTCAGAACAAGCGACGTCTATTGGAGGGCACACATCTTCATTGTATCAGACTTCCGAGCTCCCAAACCCGGGAACCACCGGATGACTTTTCGCTGCTGTGGTTCAGCGTATTTGAGCATCTTGCCTTGGAGGATTGCAAAGTCCATTGCCTTCAGAACTCGGGCCACCATCATTGTCACTGCACTGATGGCTTTCCTGTAAATTCCAAAAACCCATGCTGACCATCCTCTGCTAGGTAGGGCCTGACTTCTCCAGACCCAAGCACAGACGCACCGTCACTGGTTTCGGTCCACAAGAGATCAAGAACTTCGAGAATGCTATACCGGAAGGACAGCGTGACGCATGGAAGAAGCATTCCGCCAAGGGCTTTACTACCAAAGAGGAGTTTGAAGATGAGGCCGTCAAGCACATCGAGACCACTCTTGCTCGATCCTTGTTCAATTGTGACGAGCTAGCTGCCTACTCTGGCGCCTCCCTGGTAAGATACGCTGGTCTCTGAATATGATGCAGTACCTGCTTGACCTGCGAGATTACAAGGCCCATTGCTTTCCTTGGCGGAACCTGCACTGTGCCTTGTTATGCTAGCTACATGTTATGGGACACGTTCATATTTTTGTGCATTCCCTTTTTGAGATCTCAATCTGAGCCTTCTGGCCATATACTAATCCGATGATATAGGCCTTCCGAGACCGACTCGTCATCGAATGGAACAAGACTCAGCAGCGACAGACCTTTGCAGACCAGAAACGAGTATACTATCTCTCTCTCGAATTCTTAATGGGAAGAGCTCTGGACAATGCTATGTTGAACGTTGGGTTGAAGGATGTAGCAAAAGCTGGCATGAAGGATCTAGGCTTCAGGATCGAAGATGTCATATCTCAGGAGCATGATGCTGCGCTTGGGAATGGCGGTCTTGGCCGCCTGGCTGCATGCTTCCTGGACAGCATGGCCACCTTGAACTACCCCGCCTGGGGTTACGGGCTGCGTTATCGATACGGTATTTTCAAGCAGGAGATTGTGGACGGATATCAGGTCGAAATTCCAGATTATTGGCTGGACTTTAATCCCTGGGAATTCCCCAGACACGATATTACTGTGAATATCCAATTCTATGGCTACGTCTCAAGACATCAGTCAGTATCTCTAGCAGACAGTGGAAGAGTGCTGATATAGTCCAGGGATGAAAATGGCAGGAATGTGGCGGTCTGGGAAGGCGGCGAAATCGTCGACGCGGTGGCCTTCGATGTTCCAATCCCTGGCTACGATACACCCACGACCAACAATCTTCGTCTCTGGTCTTCCAAAGCTTCAAAGGGCGAGTTCGACTTCCAACGCTTCAACTCTGGCGATTACGAGGGTTCTGTTGGAGATCAGCAACGCGCTGAGACCATATCTGCAGTCCTCTACCCCAACGACAACATGGAGAAAGGAAAGGAGCTACGTTTGAAGCAACAGTACTTCTGGTGTGCTGCATCGTTATTCGATATCGTTCGACGTTTCACGAAGAGTAAGAAACCTTGGTCAGCATTCCCGGACATGGTGGCTATTCAGCTCAACGACACGCATCCGACCCTCGCTATCGTCGAGTTGCAGCGCATTTTGGTTGACATTGAGGGCGTTGAATGGGCGGAAGCTTGGGCGATCGTCCAGAAGACTTTCAGCTACGCCAACCACACCGTCATGCCCGAGGCGCTGGAAAAATGGTCGGTTCCGTTGATGCAGAATTTACTACCAAGGCATCTCCAGATCATCTACGAGGTCAATATGCAATTCCTCCAAATGGTTGAGAAGAAGTTCCCCAAGGATCGTGACATGCTCTCTCGTGTCTCCGTCATCGAAGAGTCCCAGCCAAAGATGGTGAGAATGGCTTACTTGGCGACCATTGGAAGCCATAAAGTCAATGGTGTAGCCGAGCTTCACTCCGACCTCATCAAGACCACCATTTTCAAGGACTTTGTCAAGATCTACGGTCCTGATAAGTTCACCAACGTAACCAATGGTATCACACCTCGAAGGTGGCTGCACCAAGCCAATCCCAGGCTCAGCGAATTGATCGCGTCGAAGCTTGGAGGCTATGATTTCCTGACTGATTTGACTAAATTGAATAAGCTCGAGAACTTCCTCGATGATAAAGCCTTCAAGAAGGAATGGCAAGAAATCAAATATGCCAACAAGGTCCGTTTGGCACAGCACATCGTGGAGACTACCGGCGTCAAAGTCAACCCGAAAGCACTGTTCGATATCCAAGTAAAGCGCATACACGAGTACAAGCGTCAGCAGATGAACATCCTGGGTGTCATCCACCGCTATCTTAAAATCAAAGCTATGAGCGCCGACGAGCGCAAGAAGCTTGCACCGCGGGTATCCATCTTTGGTGGCAAAGCTGCACCCGGCTACTGGATGGCCAAGACCGTCATCCATCTAGTCTGCAGCGTCGGTGAGGTGGTTAACAACGACAAAGACGTCGGTGATCTACTGAAAGTTGTATACGTTGAAGACTACAATGTCAGTAAGGCCGAGATTCTCACGCCTGCTTCCGATATCAGCGAGCATATCTCCACCGCCGGTACCGAAGCCAGCGGTACGAGTAACATGAAATTCGTCCTCAACGGAGGTTTGATCATTGGAACCTGTGACGGTGCCAACGTAAGTCAACTGTCGGCTCTCATCATGCCCTACTAACACATCCCATAGATCGAAATCACCCGCGAAATCGGCGAATCCAACATCTTCCTCTTCGGCAACCTCGCCGAAGACGTCGAAGACCTCCGTCACGCCCACACCTACGGCAACGTCCAACTCGACCCCGACCTCGTCAAAGTCTTCGACGCCATCAAGAGCGGCAAGTTCGGCGACGCCGGCCGGTTCGCCGCCCTCTGCAACTCCATCATCGACCAAGGCGATTATTACCTCGTCTCTGATGATTTCAATAGCTATATCAAGACCCATGCCCTCGTGGACGAGGCCTTTAAGGATACGGATGCCTGGTTGGAGAAGTGCATCACTTCTGTGGCGCGGATGGGGTTCTTCAGCAGCGATCGGTGCATTCAGGAGTATGCGGATGAGATTTGGAGTATTGAGCCCCTCGATCCGACCAAGTAGAGTATGGAGCTCGGGAACGAGGTCACGCACGAACAGATGAGGTGGCGCTGCGAGCGAGCGTCGATGATTGTTTGCAGAGTGTGGTGGTGTTGGTAGTGGTGTAGCTGGCGTATTTTGGGCGATCGATAGCAAATCTCAGTTCAAAGCCAGCCTATCCAATAGATGAAACCGCATTGAACATGCATTTGGCGACTATTACAGAGTGCGACTGAGTGCGACTGCTATTCCCGACTGCTATTCCCGAGTGCGAGTGCGACTGCGAGTGCGACTGCGACTGAGTGCGACTGCTATCCCCGAGTGCGACTGCTATTCCCGACTGCGACTGCTATTCCCGACTGCGACTGCTATTCCCGACTGTACGACTGTGCGACTGTGCGACTGTGCGACTGTGCGACTGTGCGACTGCGACGGCTACTATGCGACTGCGACGGCTACTGTACGACGGCGACAGTAACTGTACGACTGTACGACGGCTACTATGCGACTGCGACTGAGACGGCGATAGCGACTGTACGACTGTACGACTATGCGACTGTACGACTGCGACTGCGACTGCGACTGAGTGCGACTGACAGCTGTTCCCGACTGCGACTGCGACTGCGGCTGTGCGACTGTACGACTACGACTGTGCGACTGCGACTGTACGACTGCGACTATGCGACTGCGACTGCGACTGCGACTGCTATTCCCGACAGCGACTGTGCGACTATGCGACTGCGACTGCGACGGCTACTGTACGACTGCGACTGCGACTGCGACTACTATTCCCGACTACGACTGCGAGTGCGAGTGCGACTGCGGCTGCTATTCCCAAGTGCGACTACTATTCCCGAGTGCGACTAAGTGCGACTACGACTACGACTAAGTATAACTACTATTCCCGAGCGCGACTACTATTCCCGAGTGCGACTACTATTCCTAAGTGCGACTACTATCCCCGAGTGCGACTGCTATTCCTGAGTACGACTACTATTCCCGACTGCGACTGCTATTCCCGACTGTATGACTGCGAGTACGAGTGCGACTGTACGACTATACGACTATGCGAGTGCGACTGCGAGTACGACTAAATGCGACGGCTACTATGCGAGCGCGAGTGCGACTGCGACTAAGTACGACTGCTATCCCCGAGTACGACTGCTATTCCCGACTGCGATTACGGCTATACGACTACGACGGCTATGCGACTGCGACGGCTACTATACGACGGTGCGACTATACGACTGCGACTGTACGACTGCGACTATACGACTATATAACTACGTGTGCGACTGAATGCGACGGCGACTACTATCCCTAAGTACGACTACTATTCCCGACTGCGATTATAGCTATGCGACTGCGACGGCTACTAAGCGACGGTGCGACTATACGACTGCGACTATACGACTGCGACTGCGAGTGCGATTACGGCTATACGACTGCGACGGCTACTATATAACTACGACTCTGCGACTGTACGACTGTGTAACTGTGCGACTGGGAGTGCGACTGCGATTAGTAGTAGCAGTCGCCCTCGAGGATCGCAGTCGCTATCGCAGTTAGGAATAGCTGTTGCTATCGGGAATAGTAGTCGTATAGTCGCAGTCGCATAGTCGCACAGTCGTATATTAGCCGTCGCAGTCGCATAGTTACTATCGCCGTCGTAGTCGCATAGTCGTAGTCGCAGTCGTAGTCGCAGTCGCAGTTAGGAATAGCTATTGGAAAAAGCTGTCGCAGTCAGGAATAGTAGTCGCAGTCGCACAGTCGCAGTCGCCGTCGCCGTCCCGCCGTCTTACAGTCGCACAGTCGCACAGTCGCACAGTCGTACAGTCGCAGTCGCACTCGCAGTCGCACTCGCAGTCGCAGTCGCACTCGCACTCGCACTCGTACTCGCAGTTAGGAATAGCAGTCGGGAATAGTAGTCGTCGCAGTCGGGAATAGCAGTCGCCGTCGCACAGTCGCATAGTCGTAGTCGCACAGTCGCACTCGCACTCGCACTCGGGGATAGCAGTCGCACTCGGGGATAGCAGTCGCACTCGGGGATAGCAGTCGCACTCGGGAATAGCAGTCGCAGTTGGGAATGGCAGTCGCAGTCGCAGTCGCAGTCGCCAGCGACGGGGTGCTGCAGCCAAGCGTTACAACTAAGTGAGATAGAGTGAAGTGATAGCAACCGGCATAGCCCACACACTACATCATCCGCATCAACAACCAAAAGACCATAGCCGAATCATCTACAAAACCCCCCCTTCTCCCACAACAATATCAGATCAGCCAACAAGCACGCTCTTCCCACCTCCATACTTGCCTTGCGGTCCCTCAAGATGCGCTTCCAACACAGCGCCCACCCCATTCGTCACGCTATCAATCGCCTTCGGTAGCAGATCGTGTAACTCGTCAACAGTAGTAGCGTGTCCGGCCCACAGGTTGCCGCCCGCGGCCGCTTTGGCGATGCCGGCGTAATCGGGCGAGGGTGTGAAGGAGGTGTTGAGTTCTTCGTTTGTTGCTTTGGATCCGTAGCCGGAGGGGTGGACGAGGAGGAGGGAGCGTTTGGGGGCGTGCCAACCTGTTGGGTGTTTAGTGGTTGCGATTGGGGATGGAAAGGGATGGGGTTACCTTGGTTATTTAGGACGATGGTTAGGATGGGTAATTTGTACCTCTGGCTAATCCAGTATGCACTTCCTGGGACGCTGAAAAGGAATGTGCCGTCACCAACGATTTGACAGACGAATCTCTTTTCTCCTGCTGCAAGTTTGATTCCTAGCGCTCCGCCGGAGGACCATCCTAGTCCGCCGCCGCCGCAGTTGATCCAGGTTCCTGGGATTTTAGGGAGTAATTGATCGGCTACGAAACAGGTGGATGTGACTGCTTCGACTGCAAATATGGTGTCCTCAGGTACTGCTTTTCTGATCTCGGAACAGAGGTAGGAAGCGTTGTAGTACCCTTCTTTGCCAGGGCGTGCGAGATCCTTGATAATCTTCAGTCGTTGCGAATGTAAGTCTTGCAACTTCTGCCATCGATCCGAGTATGTCTCGAGTTTCTGCTTGAAGACCGAGCTAGAGGTGATATGATCGTTGAGCTGTTTGAGGAAGACGTAGCAGTCGGCTTTGAATCGAGCTTCCGCTGCGATGTAAAAGACCGGCATTTGTTGTTTCAAAGGGTCGCTATCTACGTGGAAGACTCTTGCATCATCCTTGGGCTTACACAATGTTGGTATCCTGTAGCATATTCCGAGTCAGCGAACTTCCTTATGCATCAAAATCGCCGGATCTCGAAGACCCACCAAGGGACATCGCAGTCAGCTACCAGAATTACATCTGCAGTCTTCACGCTATCATCCACACCAAACCTCAGCCCTATGCTTGCCCTATGATCTGACGGAAAGCACATGTCCGAACCACCCGTATCCAGAGCTCTCAACCCTTTGATCGTATTCGTTAGCTTCACGAGCTCGTCGACCGCCGCATGGTTTCTTCCAGCATACCCGGTGATAAGGAGTGGCTCCTTGGCATTTACTAAAGCCTCCGATATCATCGCCACTGCGGGCTCCGGTAACGCTCCTGCTCCGACCGGACCCCAATGCTCAACATTGAGGCTGTATTCTGAAATCTCCTCTTCCATAGCCTCCCTCGATCCCACAAGATACACTGGACCCATAGGAGCAGACAATGCAAACTGCAAAGCCCTTCCTACCATCTGCTTCACATTGACTCCCCTCTTGATCTCCCCAGTATATCGACAGTATTGGCCCACTATCTGTTTCTGATCAGGGACATCCTGTATCCAATGTATGTACTCTGTGCGGCTTCCTCTCAGCTCCCCTTCGCAGGTATATGGGCTCAAGCCGGCGAAGATAAGGACTGGTGCCCGTCCACAGGAGGCGTTATGAACAGCTGCTCCGAGCCCTTGAGTACCGACGTCCACATGCACGATGACGCATTGTGGCTTCCCAGTGAGTCTGGCGTAGCCATCGGCCATTGAGAGGGCGACCATCTCGTTCGGACATGTTATGATGCGAGGGAACGTGTCTTTCTTTTCTATCTGGCCTTTCGTTATGGCTTCCATGATGCTGGGATGGTCTGACCCAAGATTGACAAAGACATGCTTGATGCCGAAGTCAATCAAGCATTGAAAGAAGGCGTCACTGGCCGTATGCCTATGTGAATTTAGCTCTGTTGCGATCTATGATGGCTTTGGTCTTGCTCCACTACCAGGTAGATGGGCTGGCAAAGGGACGTACATCTTGACGTCTTGGTAGCAATATCAGACGCCCTGATGCTAATGTGCTTTGTGTAAAGCTTGAGAGGCTCGAGTAGTCGAGTAGACGTGGGGAGGGTAGGGAAGGAGGATTCAAGGCGGCTTCAATGCTTCGGCATGAAGCTTCAGGAAATCGGACAGAAGCAAAAAAAGATTGGGGCCGAGGAAAGCATAAGCTATACAGCTTTTGGTTGATGATAGAGAGGCCATGGTGGGGATTGAATCCATATAGGGACTGTGTGACACAGGTCAGAGATAGTTGCGGCTGCCCCTCTCGCCCTTCCTTGCATCGGCACTCGTGGAATAGGATACACAAGGCAAAAGTATAATACAGCTTACTAGCGTGGGATCCTTGGAATTACCTTATCTTCAGTATCTTTTCTGCACCGATCAATCGCCAATCCTAAATATGTATAAGCTAGTATCTAACTCTAAGATGTATTTAATATACGACTACTGCTAGTCAGCAAGCTCTGTCGGTTACATGCGGCTTCCCTTCTCACTCAAAGAAGAAAGAATTGACCTCCTGTGCTTCTCATCATGTAGATAGCGTCACAATCAAATATCACGTACTTTGACCTTCACAAATGGTCGCATACCGAACAGGGCTTAGAACAGTGTCCAGTTGAAACACAGTTGCGCTAATCCCTGGAGATACGTATTAAACAGGAATTCCTAACAGCCGTATTGACACTTCCCTAATGGATGTCGATGACCATACCTCATGTGCAACATACGCCTATTGGACTTCAGACCATTACACCGCAGTCTTCAAGCTAACATCATCGTCCGACTGTGCACTGGTCCTATCCCAGCATAAAGCATGCGTGGCACTCGCGAGGAAAGTAGAAAATGCCGAAGGACATTTGCCAAAATTTGATGCTCTGGAAATCGACCCGGTATTCTAGCGATCTGCGTCCTTAACTTCCAGATCTGTGGTCGCTACCCTCGTCGTCTTGGGGACAATTGGTTGAGCCAAGCGGAATTCGCAATACCGACACTAGGATCGAAGCTCCTCTCCACAATTAGATATGTGACATTACTGACCCACAGATAATCTCCAATATCGTACCATAACTTTGCGTGGCACAACGCACACTGATGATAAGGTACAGCACACTTTCGGCAGTTGCAGCCCCCTCCACTCAATCGTTTGGAATTGGCGCAGTAGGCATCCACGATGATAGAGCTGTTTAACGTTAGATGAGGGCACACTGCCGCCTCGGGCGACCCCATGAAAGTGAAATCTTTTCGTCTAGGTTTTCCAGGCCAATCGCGCCTCTTAACGGTGAGGGGGAAGCAGACGCGAGACCTCCCCCAGCTGGTTATTGTGACGGGGATGGCGCAGTGATACAATGTCATCTTCTTCTCCATAGTCCATACACGCTCCTCTTCTGCTGCCGCTTTCGCGCTGTCCAGCATCGTTTGTCTTCTGCTCTGAACCCTCTTTGCCTCTGCCTCTTCCGTTTGCTTGGGAGTGAGTCTAGCTTTCCTTGCTCCAGCGACATCGTCTTCGTCTGCGTAATGAGAAGTCTTGGAAGACCGTGTATGTTCGTCCCTCTTGATTCTTTTGTAGGTCTCAGGTGAATTGCATTTTTCTTTGAGATCCAGAAAGTCAAATTCCATATGCGAACAAATATTCACCCATCCACTCCAACCGAGACACTTGGACTCTGTCTGCGGTCCTCGAAGGTATGATGGCGAGAAAGCTGCTATATCGTGCACGCCAATGCAAGCCCTGCAGACAGCCTTCCCCGGCCACATGTTGTCGCGATGGAGCATAATCATCAGCTTCCACCATTCGCTGGGCGCCTTACCCAAGTGGGCGCTCGAAGTCTTCAACATAGACCAGGGGTACCACCGATCAGTAGCATCCCAGGGACGCTCTAAATGCGGTCGAAAGGGTGATTCCCCCATCAGTTCGACTGCAGACGCACCGAATATATGGGAAAGAGAGCGGCAAGTGTAGCTCAGCGAGCGGACGCTGGCTGGCGACAGATATATGACGATGTTCAGGAAGACCTCGACGGGAATCTTTCCGATCGCGTTGTGCATGTCTGCTGATGGCTTGGACAGTGTGTGTAGGGTACAAGCTGGGGTAGGATCGCTGATATCGTCGTGGACTGATGACTGAAGTTGCACCGCGGCAGGATGCGAATGTCGTAACTTGTCCACCAGCCTCTTGCCCGTGGCCCTGAGTGCAAGGCCGGTTTTTGTTTTGTTTGCTTCGCGTCCATGCTTTGAAGAGCTTTGACCCATGATAGATACGAACAGAGAGGCAAGATCTGTGGGTGATGGAAACGATTGTTGAAATACTGTGGTTGTGGTTATGTGAGAATTGACCAAGAAAAATAGAAAGATCCAACATAATATAGGCATCTGCCTCCCCACGTCGCACATTGTGTACGACTTCCAGCATCACAACACCCCATTTCTTCTCTAATTCGAGAACGTATTGTCCGAGTCAAGCCAATCACCGCGAACCCTACACCCATCCCCAATGCATCTGCGGGTGTTAATAAAACTTTCCTTTGTCCCTCGCCCCTGGGTCGAAACCCAACACCTCTCAAATTGAATCCTCTCGTACGTTACCGGTCATAGCTGCACACCATCCAATAATCTCATCCAACGATCCTGAAATATTATCGTAAACCCCAAACCGATCTAAAAATCAAAAACCCAACGCAGTAAATCAAACAAGAAGCGACAAACCCAACCACGTAAAAACCAGTTCCGGAAAGCCACCTTCCGACTACCGTATACCAAACACGACAATTTATCGATAGCTTCCCCATCAAAACCAGACTTTCTCACAAGGTTTCACATACCCGTGGTAGTAAACAAATCAATGATACCTCAGTATCAATAGATGAGCGAAAGTGCACCGTCCTAAGTTATCAGGGCCATAGTAAAGGTCTCTCAACGCAACCCCATCAACGCTACGACATACACAGAATACAAAGCCATATTCTAGCTTCCCTGAAAACACCAACATAAAATCAAACTCCCGTCTCACAAACATGATTCGTAGTGAAAATCTGTCGTCATCAACTCCAAGCACAGTCCCCATGAAAGGATACTCGATAGAATAACCTGCTTGGTATGTAAGCCTAGATTCAAGGAGACAGTCAGGAGGTGAATGTGAATGTGATTGTGATGATAATTGTCCGATACTGGAATCGATTAGCCGCATCCGACACGAGAAGAGGCTGCGAGAATGCGATGGGGTTGGTTGCGATTGGGGAGGAGGGATGGAGAGAGGGAGGGGTGGAGAGAGGGAGGTATGGAGAGAGGGAGGTATGGTATGGTATGAGTTGTGCCAACACGTACTGGTAGGATAGGTAGATGCTTTGTATAGATGATAAATCTAGGTCTTACATAAAAGAAAGAGCAATGATAGTATACATGGTACAAAGAACTGAAACCATGGGTTTAGCCATCTTGTTCTAAGACTATCCTTCTATTAGTTAAAGCGTGTAGTTCTTTGGAACTTGGTATATGATGGCGGCGTTGAATTGATGCGTGTGACTTACCTTACGGAGGGTTCGGTGGTCGGGGTCGGGGATTGTATGGTGGGATGGTGGGATGGTGGGATGGGATGTGCTGTGCTGTGGTGTGAAATGAGGTGTGGTGAAGGGAAGGGTGGTGAAGGGAAGGGTGGTGTGGTGTGGTGTAGTATAGTATTGTGCATATGAGTCGATGAGAATGCTAGATCGAGGATAATTCTAGATATATTTCCGCAACGAGATGCGATATATCTAAGATAAGCACGTCGGTGTTCGTATACCTACAGTTCTAGCGACGTTAGCATTGACCAGAATAGAAGAGAAATCAGGACAAGCTTCAGGTCCAGGTCCTAGATAAGTCCATCTCGAGCCAGAGATATGCATTCGGATGTGGTGAATTCCTTTGCCATGTCGATGACGTAATAGGAGAATGGTAGAAGGGACGAGTTTTGTATTCAGCATTTCAGCTGAGGTACATACCTTGGTGAGAGATGTCTTCAGGCGTAATCGTACCGCCTTGTCAGTCCCTAGCTATATGTGCCACACTTGGCAGACACAGAGTACCGTCGCACTTCCACCATTCTACGATGGACGAGTAGATAAGGACGTGTGGATAGGTACTCTGGACCGGCGGCTATGTCTCTTGTGGATCAATCGAATGAATAGGGTATGTATTGCTGCTATAGAGTACGACATCGTTATGGAAGGTAAGATGTTTGTTTTAGGTCTGGCACTCCCTAGGTGCGCTAACCCTCGTGGTTTTCCTCCGACAGAAAGGCGAGAAGATTTGCAAGAGGTGAGTGAACCATGTTGGTCAGGTTGAGAATTGCAAGAGGAAGCAAAATGCAGATCTTATTGTCTATCTGTGGTATCTAGAATAGCTCGCAAGAACACGGATTGTGATAATATTCCCCATCCACCTCACACGCTTCATAGATCGTTTCTTCTGGAAGGGAAAAGGACAGTGAAAAAGACAAGTAAGTCATTCATAGCCCAAACGCCGCATGTCGTAACAAATTGGTATTGTGGTATCGTGCAATTGCTTCCCAAAAGACAACAACAAAAGACTAAGAAACAGATCAGCTCCTTTGCAAAAGTTCGCTTTCAGGGGGTATTTCTTTTCCGCATCATAGCCGGCCAATCATAATAACCGCACAAAAAGTACGCATTCAACATTCTGGCCAATTTTGGTGATCCGAACAACGGGAAGAGCTTGGGTATTTCGATAAAGTGAGAAGGTTCAACGAGGTGGCCCGATAGGTACCGGGTATGAGTTGGTGGAGTGCGAGGTGCTAGGACGTCCGCTGTCGAAGGAAGCGCGGGGATCGTGTCGCGGTGTCATGTCGCCCGGTGATTGGGATATAGGGGCGATGCCAAATGCGCCGTTCAGTTTCTGCTCCGACTTGTTCTCGAAGCGGAGTGGCCAGCCATTATGGCCGTCCTCTTCGGGAAGATTGACCCCGCTGTCGTTCCATGGATTGCGATAACCGCTATCGCGGGACTCCATGGAGACGAGCGATGCGCGAGAGGCGTTGGAAGAAGCGTGCTTGAAGAGGGAGCCGGTGCCAGGGGAGGAAGACTGGTTCTTGCGGCGGTCGAGAAACGAAGAGATGGAGGAAATGCTGCCAGGTTTGCGAATCTTACCAAACAGAGAGCCACGATCGCTGACATCATCACCAAAGGTGGAACGAGTTGGAGAGTCGGTGCCAAGGGGCGCTGGAGCGTTCTGAAGTAGCTTCGAATCGAAAAAGGGCAGGGAGTCTTCGAAGGAATCGGACTTTGGTCTTGGTATGGCGCCTTTGACCGTTGTTGCATCCAAGCCGTATGGGATGAGCCGGGAAACTAGGAAGTCAATGGCATCCTTGAGACCGCCAGCGTTATTGCGAGTGTAAGCAAGGAAAAGTCGCTTCTCCTTTATCTCGGACTCCTCAACTGGCTCGGAGTCATGGCGAACGTCCAGATCGACCTCGTACTGGCTCTTGAGCTTTCGCTGCACTTCTAACCTAAATTCATCTGACTTCAGGAAGTCGCGGAGCGAGGTAGTAGCAGGAACGACTAGCTCGTGGCTTTCGGGGACCATGCCCTTCACGGTATCAGCAGATGCTCAATGCATCATCAAAGGAGACAAACCAGGAATTCATCAACGGCCTGAGGTACTTGATACTCCGGGCCAGATATCGTAACTACATCACTTGCCATCTCGGTGCTGGGAAAGTCGATCTTGCAATTCCATTTCTTTTCGAGCTGGTCAATCTCATTCATCCGACCGATGAGTTCTCTATGGTACAAACGATTGATGACGACCGTCTCGGACACGAATTCTGCGTCCTTGACAAGCACCAGAACATGTCAGTCCGGTGATGCTGGCTCATACGGAGAGCTAGGGGGAGAATCCTCCGCTTCCTCTGGATCTTCGGGTTGACCTACGACTTTCTCCACCATGTCCATAATCTCCTGCTTCACCAAGTCTAAGCTCTGTGCGTTGCGTGCAGGAGTGCGACAGATGACATTGTCGACTTTGATATCATCATCCTCCTTTCCGATACCGCCGCGGTCCATGGCATTCGAGAACTTGACAAAGACCGAGTATTTCTTCATGATTCGTTGTATGTGCTGGCCGCCTATTCCGATGATGCGCTTGTGGTATTGATCGGGAACATGGAACGATATCGAAGCTGGCATCTCTTGTTCAACAAGGTCCAAACCGTTTCTCGTGGCTTCGTATTGTGCACCGCATACGTCAATGTAGAAATTGTACTCATTGAAGCCATCAAAGATAATCTGCACGTTGCCTACAATGCATTAGTCGTTTCCAATGTCTATACGTGTACACCTACTTTGGCCCATGATCTTGTTGATCTTGCCGTTCTTCTTTCCACTGACAAATTCCTTGTGCTCGTTGGCAAGCTCGATCTTGACCCGAATCTGGTATTGAGCGCGCTTAACAAAGGGTATCTGGTGGATGACCATCATGGCGGCTTTGACTGCGTCGTCCGATCCGTTGATGGAGAATGTAAGCTTATCGAAGCCAACCTCAGCTCCAGAGTTCGTGCAAATGTCCGAAAGCATTGTGCGGATATCAGCCGGCGATGGAGCCCTCATGGCAGCCGTTTGCGCAGACTCGGGCAGCATGAGCCACCATGATGCACCGTAGAATTGACCAGCCTAGAACTTATCAGTATATAGTGGCGGATGAGTTCGGTTCATTCTTTACCAATGCCATGATCTCGCGAACCGTCCGTTCCACATGTAGTATTTCAGTACCTTGGACCCTGATCAAGCCACGTTGCCCACCAAGTTGAGGAAACAAAACGTAAGATCCGTTCGTCTCCATGACCTTACGAACCTTATCAAGACGGTCGAGAAGTATGCTATCGATTTTGTGCACTGAGACCATGACATCCTTGACATAGCATTTCGTGTTGAGTATGAGCTCGTGTAGCTTCTTCTTTGCCATATTTATGCAGTCTTGATTGTCTCCGGTAATAAAAACCTCATCTTCGCCTCTTCGATGTGCGCCAGCAGGTGTGTAGCCGTAAATGCGAGGGAATGGCGGGGGGAAGTAGATGGCAGTGTTTGACGCAGACTCAATAAGACGTATGTTTTTCCGAGTACGGCCACAGATGACAGAATGTAATGATAATTCGAGCCTCATAATATCAACGGTACGGTGTAGCTATGCTGTGTGAACAATAATCCTCAAGCACAATGCAAGGCAGAGAAATTACCACTTTATCTATCATGATAAGCACACGCGTCTTCGCATGCTCAGAGCTTTCCGGATCCCCGTAGATTGCAATTCGTAATCTTTGCGCGAATCGTTGATCGCTACCATTGCCGTAATTCGTTGGTGGGCCTTCTGGGTCGGTGTGTTTCGGGTCGAGAAGGAAGATGTCTGTCCCAGTGAATTTGGCGACGTCGTCTAGGTGCTTGAGGACTTCGACTCGAATGCTATTCATATCTTGGGTGATGACAAGATTGGTGTCGATGTCCACAACAGCACATTTCTATCCACCTGTTAGCATTTGGGCAAGCCTTTGCGATTGATCAACTACCAGCGCGATTGGCGTTTCGTTCAATATTTTGGCTCGCATTTTATGAACCGTCTCGGCATCCCCAGAAACGCACACGTTCGTTACAAGGCCTTTCAAAGGTCGTCGTTGCAGTGCAGGTATCGACTTTGGCTCAGCCGAGGTCACTGCAGCTTCCATTCGACCCGGGTTTCCTTCTGTCAAGACTCGACAGAACCTTCTCAGCTGTTCGACGTTCTGATGATGAACCGGGAGCTTGTGTATGGGCGTATCCTCGTCGGTACCCTCTGGGAACGTCCATCGCTCCAACGCTTTAGGGCTCGCATGTAGTATTTCCTCGACGTCGGGACCGATCAAGCTTGAAGCGAATGGCACATTGAAAGACAGATTGACCATGGTGTCAGCAGGCGTGAGTGGCGAGATGGGTTGACTGTTGGTTAATGAAGGTCGCTTGATGGGCTGAGGGATGGGAAGGTCCATCTGGTTCGGCCTGGAGGACATCAAGCCGGCCGGGGTCATCTTCTCCAGACCATGGCGAGCCTGGCCGGTGATGTTACTGAACCTCTGCATCTTCAGACACCTCAACTACGTCGACTCGACGACCTCCCTTCCGGTGCCGCTTCCTTGTCGATGGAGTAGGGGAAAGGGCATCTGGGTGGGAGAAGGGGAGTTGGAGCTGAAGAGGGCAGGTATGAGGATTCGAGTCGAGATGTGTGATAGGTTAGCGCGAAAGTGGGTGCAAGGTTTCAGTGAAGAACGCGAATCAAGTTCCACGGATAGTCGACCTCATGGGCAGTGCTTTAGGGCTGACTCAACATTGCTTTTTAGCCCCCAAATTGTCGAACATCACAGAGAGATGACTTGGGTGGAGCGGAGGTTCGATGACAGCTTCGGATTGGCCGGTTCATTCACGCACCGCACTGTCTCAGGTGGAATTTGGTTGTGCGGAGCTGGACACAGTGAAGCTTGACCCTCTTGAACGGAAGTCTTGCATTTTGCATTTTGGGCTAGTCCGAAGTCTGACTAATGGGATTGCCGGAGATAAGACACATACCCGGATGCTTCAGCTGCCGGACGACTCGGGACTTAGGAGCATTTGTCGTGCATTTTAACCGCCTTACTCTATCACCACATCATGCCTTCTATGTTGAAGTATTCGTCGAGGACCCCGGCATAGAAGACTGGATGACGAAAACAAGCATAGTGAAAGTGTGACTACGAATTGGATTAGCAGTACTTATATTCATTGCACCTCCAGCCTTACTCCGTCTCCATCCACACCTTGCGAGCATAGTGAAACAGTAGTGACACACAAGACTACAGAGTCCCTCTTGAGGGTAAAGTACAACCGGCATCTCTTCCTCTGCTTGATCAGCTTACTCCATTCGCTGCATGATCCTCTTGCCCCCACTGCTTGGCGCTTCGTAAAGCACTCGGTCGTCCCGAATCTCTTCCACGTAGCCTCTCTCCTGCATCGGAGCTTGATACGGATACCTGTTTCCATTGTATCCCCCATTCTGCTCTACAGGCACGTACTCGTACCTCTCCGCAGGAGGGCCCATTTGCCGTCCATATTCAGCACCAGGACGTACACTAACGTGACGAGTGGCCTGTCTCCCGGGCTCTTGCGTTTCCCCTAGCCTGACAATGCGAGGTTCCTCGGGTCTCACACTCTGTACTCTCAAGATTTGCTCTCCCGGAGCTTCGTACTGCCTCTCCATCGGACGCACGCTTTGCATTCTTACGATCCTTTCATCAGGGGCTTGGACGTCTTCGAATTGTCGCTCCACAGGTCGTACGCTTTGCAACCGCACTATTCTTGCATCTTGAACAGGGACCTCATCATAGTGTGCAGCTGGACGGTTCTCTGCGTAGCTAACATGCCGAGGACCATCGCTGCGCGCAATATAAGATTCATCTTCATACATCTCGCTCCTCGGACGGGTGACTTGTCTGGTTGGGAGATCAAAATATTCGTTGATCCTTGGAGGCGCTTTCCGAACATACTCATGGCCCTCATCATCAACCCTGATGACCTGGGGTTGCCTCACTACGCTATGGTTGCGAGACGTCACTGGCTCATAGCCAGGGTCATAATCAGTCTCACGCGCTATAGGTGCAACGGAGACATGCCTCTCAACAGGCATTGGGGCCTCCAAGAATCTATTGCCCCATTGATCTACGACAATGCGCCGTGGTGGTGGAGCCATTGCAATGGGATGACGCTCGATAGGAGACTGTTGCACATGATGAATAGGCGGAGACGGTGAGCGATCATTCTGAGGGTATGCTGCTGTCGGAGCTTGGTCTGACGCTCCATACTGGGGCAGTACATTGCGGGGTATCGGTGAAACATAGGCCTGTGAAGCAACTCTAGTAGTTCGTAGCTGAGGGGCTGAATACTCCACAGGGTAAGGAGCGGGTGAGATTGGAGCTCTTACTTGCCGAGGAGCAGTGACAACTCGGCGGAGATCTTGCTCTCCATTGACCACATAGCGCTGACCATTGCGTGAGACAACGCGGCGGATAAGTGGGGTTTGAGGCGATCGACCATCGTTCATTTGGTCGTACGCGGCACGTTCGACTATCATTGTTTGTTGGTGGAAGGGTTCGTGATCGCGATACTGAGGGGCAGCAGTGTTAACGTATATCTGCCGTGGGCCTTCTTGCCTCAGGCGAACTTGTTGCATGTTTGGCTCAGCAGCGTTGAAAGGTGGAGGGGAGACAGGCTCTTCCTTGACACGAACGACCGGTGAGCCAAAATTTGTTCGAGGAACCACGTTGCGCGTTTGCTCCCCCGAATCCAGTTCCCGTCTTCGCTTTCTTGAGCTGCGAGATTGTGAGGCAACATTTGGGCTTTGATTCGCACTCACATTCTCTACGTTAGATGCGCGCGAAGAACGACGAGTCTCACCGTGCTCGCGCTGTATCTGAGAGACTTGGGGAACTTTGGCTACAGCCAATGGTGATACTCGAGACGGCTGGGGAGCCACTGGAGACCTAATATGATTTGTGACGATCCGCACATCACTTGGTAACGGAGCAGGATTACCAATATGTCTGCCAAACTCACGAACTTGTGGCTGCCCATCATTAGCAGCGTGCCGCTGTGACAAGATTACGGCTTGGCGTGATTCAGGTTCGCGTAGACCAGCATCTCTCCCGAATTCATCAGGCCCTGGAGGCGAGTAGGCAGGTCTTCCCGGCAGATCATGCGTTGGCTTTGTAGCCTGGCGAGACGTGACATCTGACAGACCTTCTTGCTCAGCTTTTGCGCTACGAAGTTCTGCTTCAAGCCGAGCGATTCGTGCCTTCCTCTCTACCTCCTCTTGAGAAAGTGACGGTATGTTCGCATTGGTCTCTATCACCGGAGGCTTGGGTTGCGTGGCATCCGTGCGTGCACGTTTATTCGAAGCGTTTTTCTTACGTGAGCTTGTCTGTTCGTCAGCATTGACGCGATCAAGATCCATAGCTTGTGATCCTTCTGCTTCAAGCTTCTGCTTCAATGCTGGGTCATGAGAGAATATGCACTTGTCCCCATATTTACAGCGCTCTCCTCGCAGGAAAAAACTGCAGATTTTATGGGAATTGGGGCGTCGCTTGTGAGACTCATCTGCTTCTTCTGGTGTCGTAGATTCATCCATTTGACTGGAGTAGAACGTATTCTCATCGAATGAGTCGCTAGACGAAGCACCTCCGTTAACACGACTGCTTTGGGGTAGCTTAATGGGCTTGACAAGCTCCTGTGCCTTTTTCAACACTTCCGTAACGTCGAATTCTGGCAAGGCCTCATAATCAGGAGCGTTTTGCCTTGCTAACCTATGTACTTGTTCCTCCAATGCACGCTCTAGGCGTTGCCTCTTCTGGTGTATCTCAGCTCTTACTAGTACATCAGACTTTGTTAGGAAGATGGGATCGATGCCTGATGACCCTGAGGATGGGTTTGGCAAACTCTGTACGTTGGGCATTCTGGGCTGGACTGGAGCGGAACGAGTCTTTGGCACATTCATTTTCGATGGCTGAGGAAAGGATGTGCTGCTGACTTGAGGAGGCTTCGGTGTGCCATTTGGTGCTTCGATTGTAGGCCCAGCTTCTAGATGTAGTGATAGAGCTCCAGTAGTAGACGGTGCGTTAGCTCGAGTCGCGGACGGATTCAAGACCCTGACTGGGAGGTCTTTTGCAAGGACGCTATCACGTATGCTTATGATCTTGTTGTATCCAACAAGTAAGTCATTCTCACCAACGATTGGGGGTTTGCCATCAACGACGGCACCCGCAATCATTTTGCCAGCTGGCTTCAATCAGATTCACTGGAATCGCCTATCGACGCAACACCAAAGGAACTGTGTTTCTCTTGTGGGTCATCGACTTCACAGAGCTAGAGCCATACGAAGTGATATACACCCGTTGCTTGTGACAGTTTTTGAAGGAGTTGGAGAAAGGAGGTTTGCCGGCGCTGACCAGAAGCTGTTCGGAAGTACTAGACTGCATTATCACTAGCGTATAATATCTATGATTCTGATCATGACTTCGACACATTTCTAGCAACGGCCTCAATCATGATTGACCATAAAAGGAGCCTCTCCTCAGTCCGTATTCTCGCCTGCTCCACGAAAGTTATACGAGACAAGGGGTAGCTCTTATCAGAATCCGGTTCTATGGCCGCACCGTTTCACCACGACGCCAACATGGCAGAAGCCGACCTCCCAAAGCATCGCCCAGTCTTCTTCTTCGACATAGACAACTGCCTCTACCCCCGCTCAGCAGGCATCCAAGACCACATGCAAAGACTAATCGGTAACGCCCCTCTCCACTCTACCCCAAAAACGTACCACTAACCCCCTCTCTTTCGGCCTAGACGACTACTTCGTCCGCCACCTCTCCCTCCCCCCCGCAGAAGCTCATCGCCTGCACTCAAAATACTACACCGAATACGGCCTCGCCATCTCCGGCCTGGTAAAACACCACATGATCGACCCCATGGCCTACAACCGCGAAGTCGACGACGCCCTCCCCCTCGACGACATCATCAAACCCTCCCCGCAGCTCCGCCAGCTACTCTCCGACATCGACAGGTCGAAAGTTAAGCCTTGGCTCTTTACGAACGCGCACGTCACGCATGCGAGAAGGGTGGTAAGGTTGCTGGGTGTGGAGGATATGTTTGAGGGTGTTACGTTTTGTGATTATACGAAGGAGCCGTTGCTGGCGAAACCGCATGTGGAGATGTTTGAGAAGGCGGAGAGGGAGGCGGGGGTGGGGGAGGGTGAGGAGTGCTTTTTTGTGGATGATTCGTTGTTGAATTGTCGGCATGCGGCGCAGAGGGGATGGAGGGTTGCGCATAAGCTTGAGGAAGGGGATGTGGCGTTGGGCAACCCTGGATTGTCGGAGATCAGGGATTTGGAGGAATTGAGGAGTTTGTTCCCGCAATTTTTCGTTAAGAGCCAACCTTCAGAAAAAGACATATTGAAAGGGACATCTTCGCAACTATAGGTGCAACGCCTAAGCAATGTGTCGTAGCATAGATCAGCTTCTGTAGACGATAGACCGTCGAACATTCTGTTATTCGTCGCTTTAGCATTTATGAAGCCCGAGGCTTTCGAGTCGAGATATGGCTGTTGGTACTCAAGGGTCGTTGTTCTATACCTTTATGAATTGTTGACTTATATATGTTCTATAAACAGCTATACGAGAGTCCGGACGTAACCACAATGGGCAATAAATTCCGGGTTTGAAGGCGTTCGCGATGTAGTCGACTGGCGTGTTGGCGGTCGACTAAAATAGCACCACAATGCCAATGATCACACGGCCGAAGCTTTCTTCTCGGGCCAGAACAGCCATGCAGAAACGATCAAGACCTTCAACCCCCCAGCAAGCCAGAGCACAACCTCCATCCGCCCCGTCCCCTCAGATATGAACCCTCCAACAACAGCACCGGTCAATATAGCCGTAAACGCCATGATCCTTCGATTTCTTTTGACATTGCTCTTCACCGGGCCCGTCAGATTCGGATCGCTCGCTATATCACACAGCATGGACGTCAGCACCACCGACGGTATCTCCGCGAGATTGAGCACCCGACTGCCAATGATCTGGCCCGCGGACTGGAAACTCAGCAGCGCGATGGGAATCTCCGAAAGCCAGAGGACGTCGCTGGGGAGGGTGGCCAGATTGCCTTCCACGACGCCCACTTGTACGACCACGGCCGCGACCAGCACCATAATAGCCTGCACCGAGAAACTCGCAAGCAGCGTCCGCCGTTTCAAGGGCCCGGCCCAGCGGGAGAGGTGGGAGAAGCAGTAGCAGCCGAGGCAGAAACAGACGATGGAGGTGAGGGATTTGGCCCAGCCGTAGGGTTTGGGGCTGGGCGGGTTGTGGAAGCTCGTGGCGCCGCCGAGGCCGACGAAGATGGTGTTGCCGGTCTGCATGCTGACGAAGGTGCCGTAGGCGTTGTAGATGGTACTGTCGACGAGGCCAGAGATGAAGCAGCAGGTCAGCATGAGGATGGTGGCGTTGGCGGTGTTTACTTCCGAGGCGAGGTGGAGAGTGAGGCGGTGGAGGGGGGGAGTCCTTGAGGTTGGGGAGGAGGATTTGGGCGAGGTTGAGGGGGTGGAGGATTCATGATCGATTTTTTGGACTTCGACTTGAGCGCGTTCTTCTCGCTCGAGATCCATTTTCCTGGTAGATCTTGTTACGAGTGGTGGTATGTGATTAAGGGCGATATGTTGAAGACGTTGGCTTCGAGCATATGGTTGAGTGGCGCATGTCGTTACAATGGGGAGAAAGAGTTCGAGATACCCTTGGGTATCATACAGCCGATCTCGCAGCTATACTGTGTGACCGTTGTGATAGCATCATGGCTGATCCCATTGATTAGCCTCGGTGCCAAGACGATTGAAATCTTCACCAGAGTCTGAACCCGGACATGAAAACCCCTGTTGAGGCACTTACTTGTGCTTCTAGAAGCCGTAACGGGGTCTAGTAAGAGATCGTCCAAGTCCCCGAACGATTCTTTGGTGTCTCCAAAGTCCCCGGACGATCGTCTTCTCGCCTATGAACGCTGCCAATTGACCCTCGTTGCCAGAGGACAAATCCAAACGGTTAGATGAGCTATGAGATAGGACTTGGATGACTTCGGCTTGACTGCGCTTTACAGGCGAGGTTATCTGTAAAAGTTTTCACGAAACAGTCTGAGCGGACATGATCCAATACGCTAGCCCAATAAGGCCTAACCTTGAGGTCCATATCCGGGCGGAGGGAACCGCTGCCAAGCCCTGCTCATGGAGACTTTTCGGGAACCGAAACGTTCAACTTCTGTTCTACATCATGCAGTGTATGGAGCCTTTTGTGGGCTCTCATGTCTGTGTGTCTGCGTTGATGCCCGAAACCCTAGCGAGTACGAAGTCATTGATTCTCCACCGAAAGATCATCGTCACGACAGCGTATCGCTTCGCATTGCTGACTTCCATAGCATATAAGACCTGGAACGACTGAGCTTGCTGTCCTCAAATCTGGCAATTCTGTCCTGGATTACAACAAGCAACATCGAATGACGGCACAATAAGAGGCCGATGGCAGCTCCCATGAGACACATGATGGTTTGCCTGGTCTGGGTCTTTGAAACCCGTGTTTCAAGGCAGGACAGCCGCTGCAACAGCTTTGTCTCATACAATCCGTGCGGTGATGCGATGACACTGCAGCCGTGCGGGCTCATCGTTGACGTTCGCGTATTTGCGCATCCGCACGCAACTGATACTTGTGATTTCAGCAGAGGTCACTCCGGTCGGCGCAACCGTGTTGCAAGCGCTTGTCAAAGAACACAGGATATTGCCGCGTGTGGATGTTAACCTCGCTTTTCCTGTGCTTCCACACAAGCTGTTAATTTGATGTTCCTAGAATGTGTATGGTGTTCTCGTCTAGAGTTGTTGCCTTGGCCTCTTTCTTTACATCTTCTTGCGCTTTACTCACTCTTCCCCAGCCGTCTTTAGCGACTATAGATGTCCTCTCTTTACCCAGCGAATATGCTTCAATCTCAGTATCACCACCTGCCAACGCCTCTGTCTCCTCTCCTGCATTTAGAAACAATCTCACTCTCGACTTCCTGGGTCCCAATGACATCTTCAAGAACTCCCAGCCAGTCTGCAATGATATGTTTGGCACCAATCTGAATGTTCGAAGCTGCCATGATGCATTAGATGCCTTTCACGATGGAACTGTTCCCCTGAGATTTGGCAAGAGAGGATTTGGCTACGAGGTCCAATTGCCTCGACGTGGAATCAGTCGTAAGTGACTAGCCCTTACCTTGTAATGTGTAACCGACAACGATGAACAATTCAGCCGACGGAACTTGCGTAATCGATATCTTCCCCAAGGACGGCGTGACGTACGATTTCTGCACTTTTCGACAGATCTTGACGGCCGCAGTATCGGTAATGATCCAATGCTTACGACATGACTCGAATGCTTTGGGAGGATATGTCCGAGACATTGGTAGGAACTCGTCCAAACATGAGCTCAGGCGCGCCACTAGCCCAATTCAGATAATCCTGATACCCAGAACGCACCTAACATACAGCCAGGTAACTCTCAAAACCTCGTGGTCGTCGTCAGCGCCTATAGGCCAACAGTCACATGCTTCGGCTCCGTCGGCGCAGCCCGAACCATGAGCCAAGCCTTGATCGACGCCATACCTACGGACTACACCCTACAACGATTCGCCCGTCTAGGAGTGCGCGCTGTAGACGTCGTTCTCCCCAGGACGTATTACGATCCATGGGCTGAGCGACCACCGTACAGGTTTTACGTCAAGATCGACACGGTGGCGTACACGCCCGTTACAGGACGCTGGTTCGACATCTGGGCCGCTACGGTGGCTATCAATGCGCTTTGTGTGAGGAATGGACGGGCGGGAAGGGCGCGGACTGAGGCTAGTTTGGTGGTGAGGCTTGATCGGAAATATGAGAGCCCGGGGGAGGTGGTGTCTGAGGGCTTTAATGGCAGTAGTAGTATCATTGACGCTGCCTCATCGTAAGGATATTTGACGGCGGATGAATGAGTTCCGAGGATGGAGTTTACTCTTCATGGTAGCTCATCAGTAGTGAGGCGCAGGTATATCGCCATCCACTCAAAGTGATTGCGATGATGCGCTTACTATCAAACCCTCGTCACGGTCAGTGCGGTGTCGTCTCATATATATGGATGTATGTATGTGCCTCCGACACATCCTCTCCGCAGGCCCACATTTATCTCGTGAAAGCACATAGCCAAATGAGATATCTTTGCATAACCTAGCATCATTTGGGGCCGCTACGCAGCTTCTCCACTCCACCACCGTCAGCCTCTCATACGCAACGAATGTGACACCCTTTTGCAACACCTCTGGTTGTCGAATACCCCCTCCCCTATCCTATCCTCTCCTATATCTGGCCGACACACGGTCCCGGGACAAACAAACAAGCCTAGCTAGAATATGTCAATGAGAGTCTAGCAGTGGGAACAAGCCAAGGTAGATGGGGGTTTGTCGAGTTGTGTATAAGGGATGGGAAAGAAGGGTGGGTCTCTTTTAGGGGGATCGGTGGGTACGGGTATGTATGGAAGCGCCCCCGAGCTTTGTGATGGATGTTGGTACCCGTTTTAGTTGGGATTGGAAGGGAGCTGGGTTCGGAAGATCCGGGATGTGTAGATGGGTGGTGGGTGCGTTTTGGGTAGGATAGGATAGGATAGGGGTTGGGTTTGGGATGATGATGATGATGATGATGATGATGATGGGGACGGTGACGGTTTGGGAGGAGTGGGATTAGGAAAGGGAGGGGGTGGAGGGTTTGGTGAAGGGTGGTATGTATAGGTGGATGGATGGATGGATAGATGGAGGGGTGAGATTTAATATAGCTAGGAAGAGCAAGATACTACGAGACTAAACGGCTGATCGGTAGTTACCTTACGGTGTATATACACGCTAGTCTCCTTGCGGGAGAAATAGGGACGAGAAATAGGAGTTACATCTGGTTCTGGTGTTGTGGATGGGTAGATAAGGATTTGCTTGAGGTGAGGGGTGGTGAAGGGGTATATATACATATATTATCGTAAGAAAAATATCATCTGCAAGGTAGGTAGGTGGGTATATACATCTCCATCTCTCATCTCTCGTCCTCTTCCCCTTCCCATTCCCCTTCCCTCCGCTTATCTATCCGCTTAATATGTAGTATCTGATCCGATCCGATCTAGATTGCTCTATTATCCTTCACAGAAATCGTAGATATCATGAAATCTCCCCACACACAAGTATCGCAATGCAATGCAATATGCACGACTCAAAACTCAAAACTCACATTATAACAAAACCGCCAACCCCCCCACGAACAACGCAATCACAACAACCACGCCTCCACTCCACAGCCCCTCTCCCACCCTCGATCCCCCACCCACAAAAGCCTGCGGAGTGGAGCCGGACCCGGACCCGGACCCATTCCCACTCCCACTCCCACTCCCAAACCCAGACATAATAACCCCACCCAACCCCCCCGCAGCAGCAGCAGCACTCGCCTGCGCCCCCGTCAACGCCACAGTCGACGACGCAATCTGCAACCCTCCACTCCCCAAACTCACAACCGTCCCCGCGATCGTGACCGCCGAGCCCCCAACCCCCACGCTCTGTCCCGCTATCGAAAACCCAGTCGGGTTTGCAGTAAAGGTTTGTCCGCCGACTGTGAATATCGATTGGAGCGCTGATGCTGTGGGGAGGGGTTTGGTGACGCCGTTGACGACGATATTGGTGCCGGTGGCGGGAAGGGAGAATGTGGTTCCGGATATTGTGACGGCGGGGCCGCCGGGGGTGGCGACGGCGCCGTTGGGGAAGGTGATGGGTTGGGGTGTTTGTGTTTGGGTGGGGAGGAGGGTGCTGCCGTCTATTAGGGCGTAGGAAGCTGCGGCTGAGATGGTGTGGCCGGAGATGGTGGCGGCGTTTCCGGGGAGGAGGGTGGTGCCGGCTATGATTACGGCGCCGTTGGGGAGGATTTGGAGGGGTTGGTTGGCGATGGAGATGGGGGGTGGGGTGGTGCGGGGTGGGGTTATGGTGCTGCCGTCTACTAGGGCGTAGGAGGCGGCTGCTGAGATTGTGTGGCCGGAGATGGTGGCGACGTTTCCTGGGGCGATTGTGGTTCCGGCGACGATAATACCACCTTTAGGGGCAACTTGGACTGGTTGGCCGGCGATGGAGAAAGGTGTGGGGTTGGTAGAGGGTACGTTGACGGTGCTGCCTCCGACGACTGCAAACGATGGCCCGGCTGAGACAACTTGGCCCGCAATCGTAGCAATGCTTCCAGATGGAATTGTGGTCCCACCAACAATGACGCCTCCATTAGGAGCGATTTGGACCGGTTGGCCGGCGATGGAGGGAGGTGTTGGATTAGCAGAGGGTACGTTGACGGTGCTGCCGTCGATGACTGCATGCGATGACCCGGCTGAGACAACTTGGCCGGCGATCGTAGCTACGTTTCCTGGCGCGAGTGTGGTTCCAGCGACGATGATGCCTCCATTAGGAGCAATTTGGACTGGTTGGCCAGCGATGAGCGGAGGACTGTTTGGGGTAGGCAATGGGACGGCCTGAGAGACGCCGTTCGCTACGTAGTATCCGTTACCAACTGATACGGACACGCCGGATATTTGGGTCTGAACGCCTGGCGTATACGTCGAACCGCCGATGATGATTCCATTGTTTGGTCCTTGAACGACGGGCTTCCCACCGATTGAAGGAGGCGCTGCAGCCACTGGAGAGCCTGAGTTGGAATTCGAGCCTGGATTAGAGCCAGCCCCTGCCCCTGAGCCCGCACCTGAGTTGGATCCTGCCCCTGAGCCTACCCTTGAGTCAGAGTTTGAGCCCGGAATGAAGCCAGCGCCTGAGTTGGAGTTGGAGTTTGAGTTGAAATTGGAATTGGAGTTAGAGCCAGAGCCAGAGCCAGGGTTGGAGCCTGAGCCTGCCCCAGAGCCAGAGCCAGAGCCAGGAGCTGATCCTGAGCCAGCGCCTAGGTTGGAATTGGAATTGGAATTGGAGTTGGAATTAGACCCAGAGCCAGGGCCTGAGTTGAATCCTGCACCCGATCCTGCGCCTGAGTTCGAATTTGAGCCTGGACTAGAGCCAGCGCCTGAATTGGAGCCAGCGACCGAGCCCGAGCCCGACCCAGGGTTGGAGCCAGAGCCCGCATTGTTAGGAGCACCGTTACTTGAACCACCCTTACTAGGATCCCCTTGCGAAGAGCCAGGATTGTTAAGAGCGCCGTTGCTTGAACCACCCTTAGCAGGATCCCCTTGCGAAGAGCCAGGGTTAATAGGAGCGCCATTGCTCGAACCACCGTTGCTTGAACTACCCTTAGCAGGATCTCCTTGTGAAGAGCCCGGATTATTAGGAGTGCCGTTGCTTGAACCACCGTTGTTTGAACCACCTTTACCAGGATCTCCTGAACCAGGGCCCGGGTTTTGAGGAGCGCCGTTGTTTGAACCACCCTTAGCAGGATCTCCTGACCCAGGGCCCGGGTTGTTAGGAGCGCCATTGCCCGAACCACCCTTCCCAGGATCCCCTTGCGAAGAGCCAGAACCACCAGGTTGCTGACCCCCAGCGACTCCACCCCCCTTGCCCGCCCCCGGATCATTGTGAGGATCATTCGAGCTCGGCGGCTTAGGCTTCTGATTATCCGGCAACTGCGGCGGCACGACCGGCTGTCCACCACTGCCCGGATCACCCGACTTCGGCGCCGGCGTTGGCGTCGGCAGCGCAGTATTGGGATCGACAGTGGGTGCAGGGGCCGCGGGCGGAGGTGTCGGAGCCGAGGGAACCATGGCCGTTGCGGTTGCCAATGCTTTGGGAGGGTCAAAGGCTCCGTATGCTGCTGGGTAGCACACGTCCCAGTTTGGATCGATGTTTGTTAGCTCGTGCGGAAGCGAGAAGACGGGCTGGTCTTTCAGAGAGTATGCTTGGAAGTCGGTGTAGTTGATTGCCGTGTACTCATTCGGCCTCTGCTGAGCGTGGATCTGATCGGCATTGGCGCCCATTGACGTGGACAGGGCGTCGGGCGGGTAGGCGATTGTGGTGTTGTAATTTCCTCCTATGAAGACGCTGCCGAAGGTGCCACATAGTCTGTGGGCATTTATGTTCTAGGCAATTGTAGGATCAGTGTGTGGCTTCGTTCAAATTCAGAGCGATATGTATGTTCGAAACAAAGAGCATAACTTCCGTATAATCAGTTCGAAGATCAAAACGGTGCCAAAGTATCTGCGTTGTGGGAGCATGACTTGGATAGTACGTACGGTGTAAGCAACATAGACTGATGGAGAAGTGCTGCCAAAGGTTAGCACCAATCATATTGGTGAAGCGACTGACTTACAAGGTCATCCCGCCCACAACCACACCCGAAGGAGCAGGTGCCGCAGTCATTGAGACATTCGACATTTTTCCATTCGTCCCGTTGGCGTCTACAGGCCAGTAAAGAATGCGAACTTCGTCGGCATCGATCTGGCAGCGGTCCGCGCAACAATCCAATGGCGGTATGTAACCCGTATCGGTCATGATGACCGTTTGGTACGTATTGGTGAAGTGGAGCGTGGTTGGCCTGGTTGAATAGTACCCGGCGTATGCGTATTGCCCCGTTTCGGTCAACGCTCCCGCTTGAATCGTGGTGAACGTTGTGGCTCGTTCATTGAACAGACTCCTACACGAGCATGCGGTAGAGTAGTCGTCTCCGTGAGGGTAACACATTGACACGTTGAGACCTGAAGATGCAATTCTGGTAGGCAGACCGAGAGTCGAGTTCAGAGTACGAGTTGAGTTCAAAGTGCGCGTCGAATCTAGAGTCGAATGTAGAGTGGAAGTCAAATGCAGGGTGGAAATCACATGCAGAGTCGAAGTCACATGCAGAGTCGAAGTCGAAAGCAGACCGGAACTTGAATGCAAAGCGAGAGAAGAATTTCTTTCGATTAGCGAAGTCACTGTGGTTTATGCCACGAGTCAGTACCCTCACTCCGACAATTCTATAAATGTCATATGTATACGTAGAGAATGGCTCTTTATTCAAGGAGATCAAAAATAAACAAGCCGTAACCATGAATGCTGTACAGATGTTCTTTTGAAAGGTATCTCGTTGCCGATATCAAATGAAACGAGAATGATAGAATCGATTCAGGCGTAGCAATCTCATGGAGGGTTAGGAATAACATACGCGTTACGGCCTCCGCCAGGACTCCCAACACCGATAGAAGCGCAATGCGAAGCTGAATATTGGAAAACATCATTAGAGGAAACGACAGTAATAGCAGCCAAGCAGTCAATTATGTTGATAAAGAACTCCTGTTGACCATAACGCAGGAGTAGGATGGACGGTTCCTGCTCAGCAACGTTACTAGCAACAGGATGATCAGATAGAACAGAATGGCGACTCGACCGGACAGTGACCCGGCAAGAGTCATGTCGAATCTTCAGGCCACCAGCATGGTCAGCTTACCACTTAATATGTAAAATTGCTCGCAATTAAGTTGGTGGCTGTGTTTGTTGGCTATGCGAGCATCCAACAGTATCGCTAGATGTGATTGGTGCATAGTCCGACGCTAAGCTTAGTAACGAGCAAGCATATCGATCCTCCATCAGTCGAGCCAATCAATCTGCGACTTGAAGCAAGGAGCTGGAAGAGAACGGGCGACTACAGATGCAGCTAATGCATACTAACACGAGGCCGCCAGGATGTTACTCCTATGTCTGGTGGTCGGCCCTGATGTCGAAAATCTTGTATTGAAAAGTCTACTTCAGCTAGCTAAGTCAAATGGCCCCAGGCACGTATCGCATGCATGCACGCTATCATAAGTACATTCATGCAGAAGGCTGTCCTCCGTTATGCAAAGCCATTCGTAATCGATCCGGTCTAAAACTCGTAATCGAGCTGGAAGAATTGGCATGCTGAAACAATGCTGGAAGATGACCGCCGTAAGAAAATCGTCAAGGTGCAGGTCGTAATGAGGAAAAGAACCGTTCCGCTCCTAATTTCCGATTGTCGATGATTGGGCGTTGGAAGGCCGAACGGTCACCAAGAGCTCCGGACTGTCTCGGTGTCTCCAGAGACATATCCTCTGCGATCGCAGTATCACCTCAACGGGAATAGTCCCGGTCTCTGTCTCGTCTTCTCGGTCCCTCCGACCTACTCCGCCCATATTGACTGCCACCACCTCCACTGCTGCCACCCGCTTTCTGCGCCTTCTTCAACCGCTTTTCGTGATTCTTCTTCCTCTCCTCCGTCACCTCCGCCAACTCATGTCGATGTTCCTGTACCTCCTGCCACTCACTGTACGCCCCCTTGATCCCAAGTGCCGCAATGCCTATCGCAGCTGCATCCTGGAGTCGCGCCTTGTTCTTCTTCTTTCGAGCTTCTTCGGGGGACATCTCGCCGCTGGCAACCTCGAGATGTCGTTTGTCTCGAGCTTCCATGCTGGCATAGACGCTGTGGGCGGCGTGGATGGTAGCGACAGCGGCGAGACCCGCAGTGAGGAATTCCTTCCCCTTCATTTTCTTTGTACGACGTTCGTCTTCGGAAGAAGAGCAAACGTCCGAGCTCGACTCGGATGAAGAACCGCCACCTTTTCCGCCTTTCTTGCCCGCTCTACTCCCATTGCGTGTCCCAATGGCGCTCTGGTTGTCTCGTCGGGCTACCTCTTGACCCCTACCGCCACGCTCACTGTCGCCGCCGTTTCGGCTTTGCTGGTAATCCGCAGGCTTGTAGCGGTCGGGTGTACGATCATCGTAACGTGGACCGTAGCCTCCACCAGACGGAGGGGGTGGGCCACGGTATCGGTCAGATTTGCGAACGTAGTAGCCATCGCTGTCACTAGACGGGGGACTGCCACCGCGACGAGCGCCTCGAGAGCGTGAGCGTCGTCTTCGACTTTTCTCTACCTTTTGGTCGGCAGCGGCTCCACCCAAACCCAGCGCAACAAGGGCTTTCTCTCCCAGAGATTTCCGGCGTTCGCGACGGGGTGGGGAGATGGAGGATTCGGAGTCGGAATAATCCCTTCGGCTTCCTAAGTGCGTGTTAGTCTACCCCATTATCCTAAAAGGGTGTTTATGAAAGAACAGAAGATGAGCACACCTTTCCGGCGGTCACCACGGCCCCCTCCGGTGGATCTTGCACGTCCATTGCTCTTCGAGTATACATGTCTCTCTTCCACCACATCCCCCCGACCAGAGCGTCGTCGTCGATCGTCGTAGTCATCACGAGGACTTCTCCTCCTACGATCTGTCTGGCTACGTTGTGGAGGCCCGTATCGGTCGAATTCTTCGTACTCTTCTTCCGATTCGTAGCTACCATCCCCATTGCGCATGCGCTTGACTTTTTGTATTCCCTCTTTTGTCTTGTTCTTGATGGGATCGTAGACTTTGTCGTAGTGTTCGGTCACCAGAGGGACACCTTCCATGGCTAATTCAGCCAAGTCCGCCATTTTGACGGATGATAGTAGCGAAATGTGGGGTAAAAAAGCAACAATCAATGGTATACAATAATGGATAGTAGAGTGTGGTTCTAGTCAGAACGACGCTGCTGCTAGGACACGTACTTTTCAAACCGAGGGCCAGTGCAGTTTCCGCCATGCTGTCAAGCCGAGACCGTTATCGATGGGGAGGGGGACCGATTCAGCAAAAGCAGGCGAATGCCAAGAGTGCTGTGCGCTGGTACGTACAAAGCTTATGTGTGCCGCCTTGGGAGGGTGGGATGGGGATGGGGTATTGGGTGGGTGAACGGCAGGAGATCGAGATGATGTTAAATGTCTGGTTGAGGACTGAGATGATTGTGGATTTCCGTGGGCGGGCACGTCATACGCTGCACCACATAGTACAAAATGGAGTGTGTGATTGGCCCCAGTATGACGGTGTGCATTGAAGTAGCGGTGATGTGTTGTTCGGTCGAATAAATCTCACAATCTGAGGGTCTTGGCGCCAAGATGTGGATCGCCTCGCACCCCTTGACCCCTCAACTGGAAATAAGGAATGGTACGGAAACGCTAATGCTGTTGGAGTTTAGTCCCAGGTGTACCTTGGGTGACAAAATCCTAGCGCTTCGGCGATCGTGGTCATAAAGGCCATGTATCTATGCCATGTAGTCCAGACAAATGCATAGCGGCCTCAAGCCTCTCCCGTCTTGCTGAATAGGGGTTTCTAACAGCACTCAGAGTAGAGTACTACTTCATTCCCGGCAAATATCACTCCTAGTGACGGCTAAGGTGTTGGAGTTTCAATGGCTGTGCAGGCTAACCTCATTTGGCTTATTCTAGATGCTGTGCACTTTAGCATCTAAAGGCACGATGGGATATACTTTCACAATATATCCTCTGCTCACTCCAGTGTCCGTTTCATCAAGATGCTATGCTCTACAAGTCAATGCGCCGACCTCTAATTCACTTCTCCAGATTCCCCAAAATATCCTGCCCATCCCCCTTGGTCTCAATGGTCCTAAACTTGTCTCCACTTCCCTCCCCCTTCTCCGCCCTCTCATACGCCTTCGCACTCCGATCAGTCAACAGCTTCAAATCCGCCTCACTCAAGATCTCTCCTCCCTCGCCGGGATCATAATTCTCAAAATCCTCGTTCGCGAGAATCTGCTGTAATTCCGCATACTCATCCTCGGCTTTCTTGTTGGGTTTGCGATCTAGCAGACTCTTGAACTTGTCCTTTTGTATGACGAGTTTTTCGAGACGTCGCTTGCCGTCTGCTTTTTCGAGGAGCATTTGCTCGATCGTGCCTTTCGTGGCGAGACGATAGACGATGACCGGGCGGGTTTGGCCGATACGATGGGCTCGATCTTGAGCTTGGAGATCTTGCTGTGGGTTCCAGTCGCTGTCGAAGAGGATGACCGTGTCTGCGCTGGTGAGGTTGATACCCAGGCCACCAGCACGGGTACTCAGAAGGAAGAGTTGGTGATCTTTCTGCGTATTGAAGGCGTCAATCTGATCACTGCGATCTTCCTGCTTGACAGCGCCATCAATGCGACAGACTGGCCAGCCGCGTAGGACAGTAGCCCAATCTTCGAGGATATCAAGCTGCTTTGAGAATTGGGAGAAGATGAGGACTTTGTGGCCATTCGAGAAGAGGTAGGGAACGAGGCGATCGAGCATGACCATCTTGCCTGACTCGGTGACGAGAGACTCATCCGGATCTGCGTCAGGCGCCCAAGGCCAGGAAAAGTGATGGGGACTGTTGCAAGCGAGGCGGAGCTGCATCACAGGATTCTGGAGTTTCTTTTGGCTGACTTCTTTGCGAGCTTGAGCAAGGGTTGACGCTCGGTCCCGCTCTTTCTGCTCTTCTTCATCTACCTCCTCACTCTCACTGCTTTGCTCCAGCTGCTGAAAATACTCCAGATCGCTCACTTCAGCATAATTTTGGCGCCTGCTACTTCGCCCGGATCGTATGCTACCCGCTGGCGTAGAACCTCGAGATGACTTTGCGCTCTTGTTCGGCGTAGATATGCCACTCCCTGCTTTTCGCTTCTTGCCTTTGACTTCGCTAACGCGGGAATCCTCGAGCTTGGCACCTATCCTTTCGACGGCTTTCTCTTCGAGGTAGTTGCGGATGTCGCTGTCTTTGATCTTCCGATACAAATCCTTCTGAAGTGGCGTAAGTGGTGCGTAGAGAATGTATTCGCGCTTCTTAGGCAAGTTCGTCTCCACATCGTTCTTCACTCGCCGCAGCAGGAATGGCTTGAGAATTGCATGCAGAGATGCAATAGTCCTCTTCTGTCTTTCCGTAGACATCACTTGCTTATGCCCATCCTTGTCCTGCACATCCGAGAAATCAAACATACTCTCAAAATGCTCCAGATCCGAAAAAGCCTCCGGGAGCAGGAAATTCAACAACGACCACAGCTCGCTGAGATTGTTCTGCAGCGGAGTCCCCGTCAATATCAACCGACTCTCCGACTGATACTGCTTCAGCTCCCTAACGAGCTTGCAATTGAAATTCTTCAACCGATGCCCCTCATCCACAACAATAAACTTCCACGGATAATTCGCCAGAAACTTCTTATCCCGCATACAGATCTCATAACTCGTACACACGACCGGAAACCTAACCCCCTTCGAATCCCCCTTGAGCTGCTTTCTCCTAATCTCCCCTCTTACCTGCGGCGAACCATGATACATCACCACCGGAATCCTCGGCGTCCAAAACCCAAACTCCCGCACCCAATTGTTGACCGTACTCAGCGGTCCCAAGATGAGAAAGGGCCCATTGGCCCCATTCTCCCTCAAGAACGCCAAGAACGAAATCAACTGCACCGTCTTCCCCAACCCCATCTCATCCGCCAATATCCCATTCAACCCAATCTGATACAAGCACGTCAGCCACGTCAGCCCTTCAAGCTGATAATCCCTCATCTTCCCCCCCTCCACAAGCTTCGGCTGCGCCGACGTCTGCACCTTGCGCGCCTCGAGCGCTTGCTTCAATTGATCCATCACCGTCGACGAGAAACCCTGACTACGGCTCAAGAACCAATCCAAATCTTTCATAGAGCCTGTATCCTGCCCGTCTTTCTCCCACCTATCGCGCCGCTCTTTATCCTCCCGTTTACTCTCTCTTCGTAGCTTTCCCTCCTCGGCGCGCATCTTTTCGGCTTTGGGGTCGTAGACATCGTCTGCGGCGTCGGCTGCCGAAGGGGGCGAGGAGGGTGGGCTGGAGACGGTTGAGAGCGCGTCGTCGAGGGAGCCGGGTGTGGAGCTCATGGTGGAAATGTCGCACGCGTAACAGATAGCTGTGATGTAGGTACCCTGATAGACGAAAGGGCGAGTAGAGCGAATGTTGTTCTCGAACAAATATAGTTGTACGCGAATGAAAGACGTTGCTCTTCAACAATCAAACTCGCCACCGCCAGCGCCCAAAAGCGGAAACCCTTTTCCCCCAACCAAATCAAATCCTAAAGATCCACTCCCTCAATCAAACTCAATCAACAACAGGCTACGATATCACGTATACGCGTGCGTCCGTTAAGAAAACGGGTATTAAGAGATGAGTACGCGAGTACGAAAGTACCTACTTGCAAAGAGATCATCCAATGAATGATGATGTAGTGGGCTGAAAGAAAGGACGCGACGCGATACAATCGTCCTATCTCTGTAAATTGCAGTGGAGATGGAGGGAGATCTTATGGATATGACGATCTATAGGAGGGGAGAGGGTGTGTGGGGGCCAATCGGGAGATGATCGTTTGTGATATGATATGATAGAACTCCTGCAGTGCAATAGATGACTGAAGAGAAAGGATACGATAACTGTCCAATCTTCGACCAGTATTCTAGTGTTGGAATATCCACGAAAAAAACTAGTCTTGAAAAATATCATCGAGCATCTGGCCCATGCCTGCATCCAAAGACCCACGTCAAGGCGTTGTCACCCTACAAGACGCCCACGAGATTATGTCGTTCAGAACGCAGAAAAATCCCAGCGAAAAGGATACGTATGTACCCAAAGCCAATGAAACATCACACCTCCCAGCCGTAGCATTGTCATTCAACCAACACCACGCCATATCCAATCTAGCAGTCCATATCCAAACACCTATCCAAACGTAGCCAACGCAGCTTCGCTCCTCTTCCAATACCTTGAGCATACCTAGCCATCTCACTCACGCAAGCTCATCTTCATCATCATCATCATCGTCCGCAGTGAGGTCGATCGCAGAATCCTTCCTCATCATAGCGTAGGAAGTAGGTTCCGCAATCGCATGTCCTCCAGCACTATCGCCGGGCTTTGCGTGCTTCTGCAAGATGATTTGTCCGGGCCCTTTCCCCAATCCGTTCGTATACCTGCCCGTAATCTTAGGATTTACGGTCTCTTCAGATGGAGGGGCATTTGGTGTGGAACCGTCAGAGGTACGCTTCTTCTTACGCCCCGTCGCCATCTCAGCGTCTACCACTTTTTCTGTAAGCTTTGGCCGACGAGCACCAGGACGGCGTTCATTGTTGAGGAACGACGTTTCGATATCGGTATTGGCGTAGCGTTTCACACCTCGATCTTGGTGCGTTGATGGGGTCGGTTTCTTTCCCATCGCTTTGTCTTTGCCTCTTGCTTCGTTCACTTGCCGATCAAGACCCGCCCTATTCGCTTCGATAGCTGCCTTTCTGGCTCTGATTAGCTCGATGCGAACCAGTTCCGGGCGATGGACGAACTCCCCCTTGGGAGGCAGGCGTGGCCCTGCGAGAGCTGATTTTCCAAGCCCTATCGAAGGCCGTATGAAACCAGACGATTGCCGATCTTGGCTTCGGTCTCGTTGAACCTGTGGAGAATGTTGAATAGATGGTGGTGTTAATTGGCCAGCATGTAAACGCGGCTTTGTGGAAGGTGATCTTGAATCACCTAAGGCGTCGCATGCGCGACTCTTGGTAGAATGGGCGCCGGTCGGCGTAGACCAAGACGCAACCTGCCCGGAACCCATACAGCGGGGGTGTTGTAAGATGGCTTCGCAGTGTTGCGAAGATCCAGAGATAGTGGTACTATCATTGTTGGCGCGGTCCAACGTAATAGTAGTGGCCCTTGGTACCGACGCCCAAGCGCCATCAAGCAGCTTAGGATTGAGACGACACTGGGTAAGGTAAAGCCTGGCTTTCTCAACGTCTGCGGCTTGACTTAAATACCCATGGTCGTAGTAGTCATGGTCGTGACCATCCTCCTGAACGTGCTGAAAAAGATTGACGTCCAACATTTCTTGGAATTTGCCTTCCGAGATGCGTGCTCCGCGAAGCAACCTCTCGTGGACCTCATGCCGGTGTCTCGCCCCTTCTTCCTCCTCTTTCAGTAAGACTTGATTCCGCGTAAATATAAGTTCTGATAATTCCGCAACCTGAACGTCCTTGAGTCGCAGCTTTTGCGTCGTATCGCCCGAAGAGTAAGCGTCGAAAACAACGTCGTAGAGTTGCAGCTTCAACCCTGTTGTTAGATTGTCCCAGAAAACCTGCGCAATGTCTGATCAGCAGTCCACAATGATGTAAGCAAATACAGCTGGGGACGCTCCTCGCAATGTCGCATGCTCGAAAGCACACAAATCATGGCCCTGTCAACACGACGGTATAGCCTCCCAGGTATGATGCGAGTCGAGAGACAACACTGAGGAAATGTGAGTTACCTCTTGCTCTGGTTGCTCGCGCGTATCTGCTTCATCCTCTTCGTCGCTTGACATCATTTCGAGCATGTTCCGGTCAAAGCTGGTCAGCTTGCCCGCAGCATACATTCGCCTCTGATTGTCCTCTAAGATAGACTCCGCTGTGCCGTCATGTTGTGGCCTCAGTCCGCGGAAAACTGCTGGATATTTGCATATTTTTCGTCGGCTCGGATGGTTTGATGTGGACCTCATCCTGACGAAATCCCTTGAGGTTGGGGTTCTTGCCCTCGGAAATGTTAATTCTTCGTCGATTGTTAGTGGAGCATTCTCTCCTGGAAAGTGGAAAGTGCGACCGTTGCGACCGTTGTGAACGTTCCCGCCGATCTGTGGGTTCCCTGTGATGCTTAATTCCGCCGACGAAAAATTATCATCGAAGGGTTGGGGTCGTTGATGTGACGCTAGCTTGGGGTCATCGAGTGTTGGAAATGCGGCTGGTGGGAGATTGGGGTTGAATTGTGTTGAGTGTCCTCGATAATTGAGTCTTGAGGATTGTGGTGGTGATGATCTATACACCTCTTCATCGATGTCAGGCTCTCGATAGATGGCTTTGCGATATTCATGTTCAGGATCATCGAGCCTCGGAGGTGCCCTGATCTCATTTCGATTCCTGAAGCTGTATGGCATGATCGCAGCGGCGAGGAAGGAGGTATGGGACTGTCTTTGAGTTCTAGCTATCTATCATGATATCAATGCACATGTATCTAGAGAGCCGCATAATATATTGAGCAAGGAAGTGTTATCAATAAAGGTACGAAGATGACATCAAGTCGTGATTGAAAGTGTTGTATATTTGGATGCCATTAGGCAAACGCGCAATTCACGAGAGTGAGGTGAGTAGTATTCACTCGTGAAGACTCAGTTCGTACCTAAGTTAACACTTTGATGTGTCAGTGCTCAATGCGGTGTCTGTAGTGTGATCTCCTCCGCCGGACATGCCCACCAAGATCGTGAAGAAATAGAGGAAACTCACGCTCTTGTGCCAAAGCACAACGCTAGCCATAGAGGCAAGGGCATCTTGTATTAATTGCATGCGTGGAATACCAGGTCGTCAATGATTAGAGGCGGTTTGGTCTAGAAATGGAGCAGACCCAGCTCTCCCTTCGAATCTCCCAGCATCTAGATGCACATCATCACCCATATCCATATCTTCATCATATGCAGCATCGAAAGTCCGCTTTGAGGAGCTCGCAATTTGGTTTCCGCCTCGCCCATCGAAGCCTGAGACTCCTACCCGTTCCTGTGAATCAACCACTACAACATTTGCTTGAACGATATCCCTCTTTGCCTGCAGCATCATTTCGTATGTTGAAAGCAGATTCCTCAATGAGTCGTCAAAGGCCACCGCAAAGCGTTGAGACTGGACGATCTGGATCGCTTTGACGAGGTCCATCGAATACATGGCCATGATATATGCTGTCACAAGTGTAGCGGAGCGCTCGTTTCCAGTCTCACAGAAGATCAAAACCTTGCCTGGGGTTGGTTGCCGATTATAATGTTCAGTGGCCGTCTCCTGAGCGACCCTAGCCTGCTCGCGTTGGTACATAGCAGAGAGATGTATGTTGATAACCTCAATGGCCCTTGGAAAGGCCGCAATAAGCTCCTGGTTCCCTGCCACATCGATCATCCGTGTTTCAAGCCCCAGCCCTTGAGCTGCTTTTGTTTGTAACATCCTAGCCTGAGCGGACATGGTGTTTCGAACGGCCACCACCATAGTGATGCCTTCACGCTGAAGAAAGGCTTTGTCTCTCGCCGCTGACATAGGTCCAAGGTATAGAAAAGGTAGTATCTGCTGTGCCATCCTCCGCTGCTCGTACTTCCAATCCAGCATGGCATTGGCGGTCACGAAATTACCATAAGTGACAGTCTTCAAGAATTCTGCGTTTGCGAACCCACTAGACTCGAAATCAAATGCTGGATCTTGGACGACCTTGAGGTCAGGCAAGCCGTGGGCATTTAGTGCCGGAGGCGGGACGATTATTCGAGGAGGAGAAGGGACACGAAAGCTCCATGATTGGGCGGGAGAGTGAGGCATAGCCATGGCGAAAGACGAAGGAGTAGGAGACATGTCTGGATCAGGCAAATTGGCAGGAGGGAGCATTGATGGCTTCTGCGTGGTGAACGGTCTTTCGCACTTGCTAAAAGGGGAAGCAAATGAGAGTCTGGTGAATGATATACTTTAGTAAAGAGTCTTATAGGAAGAATGAAATAGTGGCTCAACTGTTGCAAGCAACATTAGAAAGGTGGAGTGACTGGTTGGCTCTGATGTAAAAAAGAGTGACTGAATGCTGAGGTGTTGAGAAACGTGGCCTGGGGCGGTCAACTATGAAATGCTGCCATCGGCATTCCTTCTTGTCAGATCTTGCACAAGAGGAAGCTTGATACTGTCCGCCTGTGACTAGATGGATTCCATTAGGCAGGTGCCTCAATGTAGTGGCGTGGTAGCCTTTTGACATCGGAGGACAATAATTACGAAGAGGACGAGGGTGTACAGCCTCACAGCGTGACACTGCTTCATCGTGCGGCGTTACTTTCCTATAGATCTATTCAGGATCCATTCCAATATAGACTATTCAAAAAGCTAACATTGCTTGCTCATTGCTACTAAAATCGCTCTTTGGTGCACTAAAACATAACGCTGACAGAAAACGCTGACTGCCTATTAGAACATCGATCACATAACGTGATGATGCTTGTATTCATACAGAGAATTCCAAATAAAAATATGTTAATACCATTTTTCAGTAATATGACTGAACCATTACTGCCTTACTCAATACACTGATCGATACAGTAATATGGGCTGACTGTCGCTCACCTCCATAACCTGCGATTGAAGGGGCCCATAACGTACCATAAGCAATTTGCGATGCCGGTATAGGGTCCTGTATACTCTTGAGACCCCTAGCTTCATCGACGATTGAAAATATAATAAAAGTGATTTCGAGTGAACCTGAAGGTCGTAGGTCACAACTGTGAGTATGTCCAGACATGTTCCTCTAATCCTCGAAGCGCTATGGCATCCGCACTATTTCTTTCTAGACCACAAGATACCCTGATAAAATCTGGGGTTGACGGTGGTATGCAGAATCAATTTGGATGCATGAACAGAGTGCTGTAAGAGCAACAACTCGAGATATCTGATAGAGGTGTAGCCTGAAGGCGCGAATTGTTGCTCGGAATCCACTGCACCAGAGGATGTATCGTGGTATCGAAAGCTTGTGCGTTGCATCATCGATAGATAATGTAGACGGTGAAAGGCGGTTGCCAATCAGTGTATGATAAAAGAGAGCATCGTGGAGTTTAGAATATAATCTTGGCCATAGAGAACTGGTCACGCTTTGTTGTGTAATCCGTGACCGATTCGCAACAGTGTAGTGTCGCAGATATCAAGTGCTATGGTGTATCTTCTCAGGGTAGATGTAAGATTCTGCTGACTGATATCAAATGAAATGAAATATGCGGTGGGATGATGAGACTATGTGTCGCCTTGATGTCAATTGCGGCCGCTATCATTGTAGATGCTTTGAGATTTATCGTAGGAATTGCCTGACTACTAGGGATAAGGTTTGAGAAGTATTCTGATGGACGTCGATAGAGATGGTTCTACGTGTAGAGTAATTCCCAAGTTTTTGTGGATATATCGACCGCTCTTCAACTCGCAGTATTAGAGCAAGAAGCCACCTTCCCGGAACGAACGCTTGGCTTGCCTTTTGCGATTTACTTAGATGAAATCGTTCTCAGAAAGCTGCGGTCGACGAAGGCGGTGACGGAGTGCAACTGAAAGTCGAGTCTTCGCCTTGATTTGATATACAAGCTTTTGTATGAGTGGGAGATGCATGTTTCGCAGACATCGACCGGATCCAGTCTTTCTTGTGTAGCACATTACATAGGGTAAATTGGTTTTTACGTTGAAATTGATATGCTGATATGAGATAGCGTCGTGTAGTTTCCCGAAGCGAAAAGCGAACAGATCCCCCTCTATGTACCGATTCGTACGTACCAAAAGACAGTATGTTGTTAATGAGAAGAAAGAAAAACCAGGTTCGTGTCGGTTTGATCGGAAACTAGAATGCAATCAGGAGGTTGCAGACTCTTCCGGTCGTTGGAACAGTGAATGAAAATGAATCCAGCTTGGCTAATCCCCCGAGGGCGTCGATGTGTTGGTCTGACTGCTTCACTTTCCGCAGGATGAATGAGTGTTGAAAGTTGGGTTATTTCTAACTCCCTGGGCAGCAATAGTTGGGACGGTCGATCCTACGCCCAAATGGTTTGATGAGGTCTTTGAGGATTCAGTGCACTTATACTCCTCCCCAAAACGCGACTACCTATTCGGTTTCAATTGTTGGAATAGTTCGAAACCTCCTGGTGCACGAAGGAATGCGGGCTGAGGTGGTGAGCCCTATGTGAACCCTATTCCTTCGTATCACCACCGGCTGTAATTAATTTTAAAATGATATAAATCATAGCCTGGACGAATGGCCTTTGAGAGATAGTCGCCAGCAAACGAGCCTTCGTAACGTTTGTCTTGATTCTGACATCTACTTATGGAATTGGTTAGGGTACACCATCCGACTCGTGATTGGATCATCCAGGACCAGTGGCCGTGGGTCACCAGCCAAGTGAGCATAGCAGCTCGAACCAGAATACTGTAGTTTGGTTTCGGGTGGGCGTAGCTTATCAGAGTTATAGGACCCTCGTAAGACTCAGGGTCCCGATTTCGCCATGCACGGAGAGTGTTCCATTGCTCGCTAAGCCACCACGAGCCTCCAGTAATGATCAGGGCTACAAAGGCAGTGGCAATGAAGTATCTGACGTTCTTACCGCTTCCGTTGAGCTGTTGAAGATTCATCCCAAAGATGCCTGTCGCCAAGTTGATAGGAACGTAGAAAAAGGCGAGTATCGTGACTAAGAATTATCAGTACCGTATCCTTTCGATACAGAATTTGTAAACCCTTACAAATTTTGACTATGAGTGGTTAGCATCATTTCACTGCGGCGTATACAGTTCACTTGCCTCTTTTATTTTCCTGGAATTGATTGTTGGAGAGCTCAATCGACTTCCTTGATTCTAGCAGCGAAAGCTGGCTAGTTTGTAACTGTAGGAAGTCCCGGATCTCGGCCTCTAAAGCATACGCTTCCTTAACAAGCAAGCTCCGCTCTTGTTCGGTACGATGGTATGATGGGCTTGCCTTCACCTCAGGTGCAAGCTGTGAGGATATGAATCGTATCAAGGGTTCTGATAAACCATCGAAATTATCTATTGATGATCGAAGAAATACACGATATTGGTACAACCTGGCATCTCCCGTATGGTCGAGTGATCGTTCGCTTGTACGCTCTTCGATCCATGGGCTCCCAATTTCATCCAAGATCGGATGAACTACATAAGCTTTTTGTTTCCGAAACTTCAAGCGGACATGAGATGACCAGGCGCGCATCCGCAGCATGTTAAGTTGCAGCAAGGGTAGCAGAGATTCGAAAAGTAAGGCTGCCGCATCATTGATGGAGTCTGTATTCCGGGCTATTGAAGCATTGAGTAATTGTGTAAACAATCGCGGATCTCCTTCTTTAGGTTTGGAGCACTGAGAAACCCTATTTGGAGCACACGCCCGCATCGAGTAGTACAGGTTGCTCTTCCTAATATGGTAATCAAGGCCACGTGTTGTCACAATGAAAAGAACAGGGGGGCCGTCGAGCTTAGCGAGTGGACAGTCGTGACAAATCGCGACCACAGTTCCATCCACAAAAAGGTATTCAGGCATTGACCATTCATTCCCATCATATTTAGGGGAAGCGTCTCTCAAACGATAATCTGCAATGTGTTGGAAAAAAGGCGGCTTTAGCTTCAAACCCAAGCCAAAGACGGTCAGGAAGTCTCTGTCCAGAAATGGAGTAGGACCTTCAATAAGCGACCAAAGGACGATTTGCACTTTGACACCCTTGGGTGGTGTGCGTAGGCTCTGTAAAACTTGGACGGCAGACAGCTTCTCACAACGCAGGGTCGCTTTGGACGGCGAGAGTTCCTCTTTGGACAGATCGATGATAGCACAATGATTCTGTACATCATGTCTATTATTTGAAACATCCCGGAATACCTTCGGAAGAGGATATGGGTCATACGCCGGATTATGTTCAAGGCTCGTGTCCATAGCCGCATATGAAAAATAGTCGGAGAATCCGGTCTCTGATTCCAGATATTCCATGGCCTGGGCATGCTCGGCGGTCCTGATCTTTCCATCTGCCGTGAGCCTATCGCTGCTTCCAAGCGGTGGCGATCGTGCGGAAGCAGTAGAAGTGGTGGATACCGGACGCATGTGGGGGTGCTTGCTTGAGGAGGATGAATCGTTCTCGATGTGGGGTTCGCGAAGCTCCATCGTAGGCGATGCCATCGTCATCTAAAGTTTGAAATCAAACCCCTTGTGACTGCTGCAAATCAAACTTGAGCATGATTGAGGGAGACTTCTCCCAACCTGTCAGCGTTACTCCAGTCAAATATATAATGGAGGTGCGGCTGAATGATCGCCGCAATTGCTGCCTGTCCTTGTCATAGAAGAATTCACCTACTTCTGGTTCAGACTTACTTCTGGTTCACGCCCTCCCCTTCTACAACGATCGATTTTGACAACTCATGTTCGCTATGAGAACTATAGAACGCCTAAATCTCATTCCTTATAGCAACTAAAACAAGACGAAAATGAAAAGCTCCGGGACGCTAGCCCCTTGTGGTTGGCCCAGAAGTAAATGTGGACTACTCTAGAAGTAGGCACGTAGGTCTGGTCCACGTCGCCCTATCCTGTATGAAAATCACAATGCCAATTTACCATGCGTCCACAGATGTCTCAGCATTGAACTACTCTATTACTTGGGGCAACCAGCGCCGTCATGCAGCTTTCTGGCACCATTCATCTTAAATCAGCGTGTACGTTCGTGAAGACCTTAATGTCTGAGTGAGCTAGTGGATATTGATATCTTACTACTGATGTCGTAGCGCTTATTTCCGTATTGAGATTGATTTCTACGTTTGATTGATGTGCACACGCGGTAAAGTGGGAGATATTCTGTTACGGCGAAAGTCATTGTCAATCAGGCGCAGGTCTGCGAACAGTCAAGCGACGGTAAACATGGTAAGCCAATCTCGAACAAAGGGAATGATTCTGCGTTAGAGACCAGCAGTATAGTATAGTGATGAGAGACATTAGTATGCAGTTAGTGATGAAACGTCGGAAAGGAAATCCAGTAAGCCGTTGGCCCATGCAATCCCACGGGTGCTTGCGGTCACATTATTATGGACAAGGCTGGTGTCACGGTATCGGAAGCCTTAGGAACTCACTCGCAATCTAAGACGTTAAGTATGCTTCCACGCTGTCTAGCCAGCCGCAAGTGCAATCGTCGTGGGTCTTGATTGAAATATATGGGGTTGCGCTTCTATTGAGACCACGTCCATAGATTATGAGTTCCACACCTAGCCTTAACTATGCATGGTGCTTTGTCATTTATCGATGAAAACACATGGAGTTCCTCGGACGAAGAGATTTGCGTTGGGATGTCTGACGGTACAGGTGAAACCAAGAGTGTCAGATGCGAGACTGTCACGAGGACGTTTCTTAGCCATCGGTATAACGCCCTGTATGGGGAATGAGCCGTGAAGGAGGTCATCAAATTTGACGCCTGATTTCAGCAAGTTCCTAGCATCGGGAACTATGGCTTCAACCTCTGCTTTTCTGAAATCTGCACCAATTTTACGGGCTTGCAGCTCGTCGGGTTCTCCTCTTTGTGGTATATTGCGGTCTAGATGATGAGCGGCGTATGTCAGGAAAGGGTGTTTTTGACGTAAATTTTCCCAGATTTCAACGAAATACTTGTCGTCGTGGTCGTTGTTGACTCTGAGGTTCTGCCTGGAGAATTTCGTGATATTGATGTATTTCACACATGTCTCCGCTATGATGCGGTCAAACCCTTGGACCAAACCTAAGTATTTGGAGAGATAGTCATGCACAGTCGCGTGAGCTAACGCAAGCTTCCTGCCCGTGTTTTCAATGTAGCCACTGGTCACGACCAGGCCGCAACACATTGGTATTATATCATCTTCGGCAATCAGCGCGTCTGGGTCGATCGCTGTTGTGCTGTATTCAACCGCAAGTGCTTCACGTAATGCTCCAATCGTGATAGGTTGGGGAGATGTCACAACCCAGGCGAGAACCTTGAGCGGAGAGTCGGACTTCCCAGCTTTGATGCGTTCAAGTGTGATTTGGTAGAAATCGTCCACTTTATCAGATATGGTTTCGAGGGCCCGTCTCATTTCGACCACTGTGTGTAGTCTCAATAGCATATCCATTTGTAGGAACACCAGGATAAACATCCCACCCGCCTGCGTTACAAGCTTTTCTACTGTATCGCTGGCAAAAGCATCCCATCCAGGGCATTTGCGAAGTCCTCGTGAGCCGATAGCTAACCTATTGCGGACAAAGACTGTCACGTCCTCGCGCTGGGCTGATATCGTACAGCGCAGACTGTTCTTTTCGACCGTCTGGCTGTCAATGGACTGTGGACGACTAGTAATCATTAAGTTTGTGAAGGCTAATAACGACTCCATTGCTCCGACCAATTCATATCCAGAAACAAGTTCTAACTCGTCGAAAGCATCAATAAGTAATCGCACTTTGAAGAACGTTTTGGAGATGTGCTTGAGTATCTCAATGTATCCTGCAAGGTCTGGTCTGGTGTCTTCTCTGAGATGGCATTGGTAGATACGGTCTACCGCAGTGGGAACAGAGTCAAGTTGTCGGATAAGTTGATATGCAAAGCTTGCCAAGATCACTTCAGCAGTCTGGATGTTAGAGGCCTGGGAATAATCGCAATAGAAATAGGCAACGCCTTCGTCGAGGCCAGCGTCAGCCTTGATTTTGTCGATTACGTTAGACCTACTTTGTGAGCGGTATAGGAGTGATAGAATGGAGTTTCAACTTACATCAACACACTCTTGCCCGCCCCAGGTAATCCTTGCGCCCATAGAATAGGTAAAGCACCGGCCTCCCATTGCTTATAGCTACCGTCTTGGAAGATCCACTGACCAGTATTCGGTGATCGCTTCTTCTTGATCATCTGATGCCTCACGCTTGTGTCGGTCGCACCAAGCCATATCAAGAACTTTTCATCAACCAGGTAGCGTACACCTCGCTCTATGGCTAGCGTCGCCTGATATGATGGGGTGACAATCGAGAGGATCAGACTGATGTCCTTGGCGTTCAGCTCCGTGATGGTCGCCGAGTGGAGTGATGTTTGAAGAGTCTGAGTTACTTGGCTCGAAGTCTTCAGCAGCAATTCGCAGCCATCAAGAGTCAAGGCATAGTGGAAGGTGTGAATGTATCCACGAAGCTCTGTAGAGATATCCCGCATCTCCTTTGCATTGAATGGCCATCTCAACCCCCTTATCGCTATTCGTGCCTTCGATCCTTGTACATGATGTTGCAACTCGGCTAGAAGAAAGGTGAGTTTGGCTTTGCAACGGGCATTGGCGAGATACAACGTCGACGTGGCTGTAAATAATTGAGAAAGTCTCAACGAGTCAGCTCTCAGAAAATTCTCCAGTTTCACTAGCACTTCCTTCAGTTGCTCTGTATCCGCAAGAAGGTCTTCGGCATCGTTTCGGTACCCAGACACGCCATTACAATATTCATGTAATATTTGGGTGACTTGAATAGCTAACGATGCAACTCCGACGACCGTTCCTACGATTGAGACGGGATCGACCATAGTTGGCAAGCGGTATTCCTAGGTGACCGATCAGGCTTTGAGGTCCTCATATAAGTATGTTGGGTCGTGCAGACCAATGCTTGATGATGTATCGAGGCCTGACAGTCTCGGACATCGCTGCCCCGCACCTGTTCAATTTGAGGAGCATATGCATATTGGCTGCAGCTATCCGGCCAGACCACATCATGTTCCGCGCAAAAAGCAGGTTCATCGTCGACGTGGCTTACTAAAGAAACGAAAAGATATGTATCATGACAAAACACCTTGAACAGGGTGCGGCTACTTGAATGCGGACGAGCAACTCGGTGAACCTCTCATGTTGTTCTTGCAAGAGATCAGGCTTACAGAGCGCCAACTGGTGCAAAGTACTTATCCCATGGAGTCTGTGCACCCAGTACGTTAACCGTTCGAAGCCGCTTTGACGGGCCGCCGTGTCTTAGGTCCGACATACTTCGAAATCAACGCAGCCTGACGACTTGAGCTCCAATCAAGGCCGATCTAGTGACGTATAGGTTCGTTCCTTGATCTGAAAGTCGAAGGTATTTCTGCCTGCCAATCACACATGTAGAATTCAGAGTACGATACCAGACAAACTTCGGAGGCTCCTGGACGCCTGGCACATCCTCAAAACCCTGCTTGAGCCGCCGAGAACAAACAGTCATTGCATGAGTCAAGTGATTTTGTACACAGTGCGTCCTTTACTGCTTTGGACTTCGACAACACTGGAGTCTCCACCTCCACCCCTTTCTCTCCTACTACTCCTTCTCAGTGGCTCTTCTTCGACCTCAACGACGTAAAGACCGGGCTCTTCCGCCTCATAGTGCCGTATCTCTTCTGCACAGACCATTTCTCGTCTCGGCGGTGAACGGTGCGTGGGAGGCGGAGGTGGTGGTCGTGGTGCCACCACGGCACCTGTGCTTTTAGCTTCGCTACCAATCTCGCTTGCTTGGTGTGCCGAATGCGATCGATGTGATAACGCGCGCAATGTAGAACTGGTGCTCTTCGTAGTACTCCCATGGTGGCTCGTGTGTGCGATTGATGCGGCTTTGTGACCTTTCGTTTCGTATGGAAGCGCCTCTGTCGCGCCCATCGCGTCTAGACCATGTATATCACCCTTGTTATTTCCCACTTTTGTCGAACGTCCCCCACCTTTCGCTGAAGATTCCGCATATTTGCTTGCGGCCGTGGCAGTGCTGGCGCTTGAGCGTCTTCCCCTATGTGCTTCCGAGCCTGTCCCGTTTTTGGGGGATTTCCACGCAGCATTCGCGTCAATACTTAGTGGTACCAGGCCTTTTTTAAATCTCGCGTCTTCCTTTGCACTGCTTCTACTATGCTTTGTTTCAGAGGCCGGTTTCCTAGATAGCTTGCTCTGCTCAGATTCGATGCTCTTTGCTTTGGATGTAGCGTGGCCTTCTTCCGATTTGGCCGCCCTAGCCTCACCAGTAGCTTTTGCTTTGTCCAGTTCCACTTCTGCAAGCTGCTTCCTTAGCTTTGAGATCTCCTTGTCTTTCTCTTTTGGGGGGAGGGTTGAGGCCGGTTCGTTTTGCTTGTTGGTGTCGGTCGTGGAAGTGAATTGCTTCTTGGCAAGATTCTCGAGCTGCTGGGGAACGCCGTTGGCTTTGCCCTCCAGATAGCGCTGGCCAATGCCTGTGATGAAAGCATCCATCATGTAAGCTGGAAAGTGGACAGGAGGGTCGTATTTGCTTCGACTTTGTCTTCGAGTCCAGTGGTAAGGATACTGCAATGTCGCCAATGGAGCGCTCTAGATCATGGGGCACAATATGTAGCAGTAAGTGGGTACGAGAAGGTGCTACGTAGTCGACGACCATGCTCTGATGGCGCGTCAGTTGTTAGATATACCTTAGGTAAGTAGGTTTAGGATATGTCATAATGATTGGGCAGGCTCGTTTTGCTAACCAGATTTAGAATAGGATAGCGGCTTAGTGCAGCCACATTTTTTGATTTCACCTTACCTTAGGTATCGGAGAACATCTAAATGTGTTATATGTCTCGATACTTTCTTCGTCAATTCTATCATGCTGACTCCCGTTCAATCAATCATCTCTGATTTGTCAGCACCAAGTACTGTGTATGGGTGAATGCGTAAAGATTCTCGTGCTAGCTCAGCAGGTATAATTCCTAATGGCTTTGAATATCTTCCACATGAGGTTTATTTCTTTTGGATTCACACGTTGGAAAGCAAGGGCTTTCCTCTGTAAATGCAAGCAATTTTTTCATCTAATTTGGTCTGGGACCATTCATATTATATCAGCCACGTCTGCGATATCGCAATGTTTGTAGCTACCTACTGTTGTAGCCGCAAAATTATTTCGAAGCCTTGGGAACCATGGGCGTGATTTCCTACATCGTCCATTAGCAAATGCCCAAAGCCTTCAAACTGTCTCAATTATCATCCAATGAACCGTCACTTGCTTGAACTGTCAGGATCACGTCCATACTTGACATCAAAATGCATGCGTGCAGATGACTTTGTCGCAAAATGTCATTGCGCAGAAATTTTCCGACTTCAGCACTTGTCATTCGCTCCATAGGTAGCTTGTGCAATTGGCCTCTTGTTGCGCAGACGCATAAACCTACGCGAGTGCATATAATGTTATCTTGCGGCGCCTCCTCTCTTTCGACCCTATAGCGCTGACGAGTGCTTATCGTAGCTTAGGCTCAATGACGGGCCTGGAATATGGTAATCTCGGATGATATCCTATAGGCGCATCGAGCACAATAGAATCTTCAGGTCTGGAGTAGCCTTAGGATACCTTCTCTCCGAGGCTACTAGCTTGATTTGATGATCTCCAGCTAGCGCAAATCTGCGACGCAAAGGATTGCCAAGCCCTGATCTACGCTAGTGCCCGCCGCCGCTCCGAGACTGCCAGCTAACTTCTGAGACTGCACACTTCATCTCACATCTCATGGAGCATTTGGTGCCAGGCGAAACACGTCTCATCCATCCATAGACAAGGGCTCGTCAAGGATGGCCGTGTTCGTCGACCAACTCACCCCACCATCATGCAGGGACATTTCAAGCCTGGTATTGGTGGGGGATTCGGCGAATAACAGCTAAGCGCCCACGCAGCCTACCAATTCGGTCCTTTCGCGAATCAGGAACCACAATATGGCTATTGGCGGTGATAAGCTCTAGCTCTCACCACCTCATCTCTGTTTACCGCCCATGACTGGATCATCCTGATATCAAGCTATTCTTGAAGCTTGCCAACAGATCCAATGTTCTGTGGACCCCAATGTCGCGGTAACCGGCTCCTCACCTATCCTATTGGCGCTCGCCCTCAAAAGCATGAACCTTTCCGCCCACGTCTCAAACACGGGGAACAGTTCGTCAGAATGTCTTCATGTGGTCTCACATCAGAAATAATGTCCCGTACCAAATTTCCTGCTTGTTGAATATGACTTGACGCCCGCCTTCTCTTCCTTGCTTTCAACCCTTCCAGGACTTTTAGGTCTGTCAACGTTGGTATGAGGGTGTAGTGTATAACATGGAACGGTTGAACGACTGTTTGGATTTGGTGCATTCGACCTGGCTGGCCAGTCCCTTGAACTGTTGCTTTCCACAAACGCTGCAGGACCAGCTTTTACACAAGGAGTCGAGAGGGCCATTGGCTTCTAAATTCGGTATGTACAAGTCCAGTGGAGCCGCATTGTGCACTCGCTGACTTCACACTAGCTGCCGACAATGCTTCACAGGTCTGCCACCAACAACCTCGCTCATGCGTGCCGCCAGTGTATACCCCCTATGAGCAGCGTACAGCCTCGAGTTGTTCTCTTCGTCAGCATTCGTTTCCACGTCCTTTGACCTCCCACCGTCCGTCGACAACCAATACAGACCGTCTCTCCCGCCTTTCCCTATCTTCGAGCACCATGCGACCTATGAGCCGTTTGAGCTTCTCCTCCAGCAGGAGTACGAGTCGTCGTCCCACCATCAGCGCCCCATCCGATTTTAGAAAAGTACAGTCCGGCCGCATATCGCCTGTCCGAAGGGCGCCAGCCTTCCGACCTTTACAATTGAGCATATACCAACCTGGCAATGAACTACCCGAATTATTGACATGCTGGGAAGACTTTCTCAAGGAGGTTTACGAAGAGATAGAAGGCTTGGACCGCCCGGCACCAGCACTTGTCAAATCCAAATCAGACCCTATGCTTCTTCGACGTGCATCCAGCTCTTTCTCGATCGCAAGAAAACCTGTTGCCTCGAGATCATCCTCCATGACTTTCGATGCCTCACACTTCAGCATGGAGAGCAATCTCACTGCGAATTCACTCAGCGCCTTGAAGGATTTCCCTAAGCCGCCTAGGTCACTTTCAACAGAACAGCCACGCCCAGCTTTTCCGGAACGCAGGTCGAGTATCGCCACTACCCGGAGCACCCAGGATTTCTTGGATGCCTTGGACTCTCGCCTCCCACAGCCACCCCCTGCTGCTTTACGGACCAACTCGGAGCCCAGCTTTGCCATCTACAGAAGAGCCAGTGAGCAAAGCCTACGACTACGTACGCATCTAGAAGAACGCCAGTCTCTCGAAAAGCGCCTGCCAGACCTCATGGAGGAGGTCTCACCGCTCTCTGTCGAGAAGAAGATCCCCCTATCACCAATCTCCGACCACGACAGCGCCTTCGAGACCGATCACGTGTGCGAAAAGCCCCTCCCAACGCACAACTGGTTCAAACCGACCGTCATCAACGTAATAACAGCCGGACACCGCCCTCGCCCTCTGTCCTCCAGCTCCAGCCTCCTACACCTCTCAACCCTAAACCTCGACCCTGACGCAGCCATCAGAGCCAACGGTCGCGCTGGCACCCCCAACTCCCTCACCAAACGCTTCTCGCAATGGCTGCTCAATGCCCTACCGGCACTGCCACCGCTCGAACCGGACGCGTCGAGCGAGCATCGCACGTCCACGGCCATGAGTCGATGGAGCAGCTCGGCGCCGACGGCTCATACGAAGCAGAGCTCGACATCGACATATTGGACTTATGGTGCGAAGCCGTCGCTTGATATTGAGAAGAGCGTTGTGCCGATGAGTCCTGGTGTTGGTGTTGCGTATTAATTCCTAATACCTGACTTGATTCAGCGAGCGTTTGTTACTTTATCGAGGAGATCCGATTTGGGGGATCATATCACCTTACAGTCTATCCATTAATATCTTCCTTCCCCTTTTGTTAGCGGCGCTGGTGCTCGTTGCGTTTATAGATACCCTTTTCTAGTAGCTAGTTCCGAGGCTTATTCGCTCGCCTCTAATTCAAAATCCTGCCTCCCTCTCGCTCCCTAAATTCGATTTTTCCTTCCCAGCGTGCGGTTTCTGCCATGCTGTTCCGTCGATAGAAACAGGCACTAGACCCAAAGGCTAATTCTGTATAAGAGTATGGGGTATCTATACTATCCTATCCGTCTATAATATAGGTCAGTCTTCCGTGGCATAGGACCTTAAACACCCTTTTGGTTGGGGACACGCTAGATGATAGTGTACGGATTAAGGATACGGATCATCCTGTGTTGTGTACGTTAAATTTCATTGATGGCTCTATGCTAAAATTATGGTACTATTTCTTTACTCTTTTCCTACCAGCACCAGCACCAGCACCAGCACCCCCGCTACCCTCCTCCCCCCTCCCCCCTCCCCCTCTTCTTCCCTCTCCTGCCATTTGCCCGCCTGCTATGCCCACCTCCTGCCATCCCATTTCCCCCCATCCGCCATCTCTTGCCACGCCATCCCATTACTTCCAATCTCCTACTATCTCCTGCTAGAGCTTTAGCGTATGATGATGGATTCCGTATGGGGAGTTTGCATGGAGAACTCTTTATATGATTCTCCTGCATAGCGGTATGTAGAATAAGACTCACTGACGGTTCTACGGCATAAATATCGTACTATGACTTTACTCTTTTCCTACCAGCACCAGCACCAGCACCAGCACCCCCGCCACCCTCCTCCCCCCTCCCCCTCTTCTTCCCCTCCTTCCGCCAATACTCATCCCTCTCCCTCTTCTCCCTCCCCGCCCTCTTCTCCCCCTCCTCCCTCATCCTTCGTCGATACGGCTCCCGCCTCTCCTCCTGCTTCACCCTCCTCCTCGCCACCTTCTCGTTCCTAATCGTCATCAATTGCTGCATCAGCGCCCTCGCCTTCTTCTCCTCCCCGCCAAGCACGACGGCGCGTTTTTGGAGATAGGTTTGTGTGCGCTGCGGGGCTAGCTGGGTGATTTGCGATTTGAAGGGGAGGGAGGCGGCGAGGGCGCGGGGGACGCGGAGGGGGTTGAAGTGGCGGGTTGGGCGGGCGATGGGGCGGTAGGCGCTGTTGGGTTGGGAAGGGGTGGGGAGGTGGGCGGAGGCGCGGATTTGCCCGGTGAGGCGCATGCCGTGCCAGGCGGGATCGTCTGAGGGGGTGGGGTCTGAGGAGGGGGAGGTGGTTTCGAGGAGGTTGGTGACGGGGTTGTAGAATTTGTGGGGTTTGACCGGGTACCAGGCGCGGAGGAAGATGATGTCGCTCATCAGGACTTTGTCTTCGAAGGTGGCGCGGAAGTGCCCCTCGGGTTTGGCCAGGGCGCGTTTGATCTGCCCTCGGATGCCGGACACGGTGCGGATGCTGGCGCCTTCGAACTTGGCGATCTCGAGGGCGGTGCCGAACATGTCGCGGATGAAGGCGGTGTTTTTGAAGATCTTGTAGGGCACGCCGGTCAGCTTGAGTTTCTTGACGATCTCGGTGCTCTCGTCGACGTCGAGGACGACGCCTGTGGCCGCGATGCGGAAGCCGGGGGTCTGGTTCGAGAAGGACTGGACGGCGCAGAAACCGGTGTTGGGGGCGATGAGGGGCCCGTAGAAGGTGCCGAAGCAGTGCATGTGCTCCGGCGTGTATTTGAGCATGCGGTTGCGTGTCCGCGAGTCGGAGATGCTGTAGACGGGGAGGGTCTGGAATCGGCGCCAGCCGAGGGAGAAGATGAGGGGGTCGTTCGTTTTGAGGATCTTCTTGTGCCAGCGGTGGCGCTTGATGCGGACTTGGACGAAGCCGAAACGGTCTTCGGTTGGTGCTAGGCCGCCTATGATGATGGGGAAGCGAGGGTTGAATGTCGCGGCGAACTCGTAGGGGACCTTTTCTAGCACGATGCGAGCGTATGTGCCGGCCTTGTATCCTTCTACTCGTACTCTTGAGTTTGGATCCAGCGATTCGAATTCGGCTCGGTTGATTGTGAGTTGCTTTTGGATTTGAGCCTTCTGAGCCTCGTACCAGTCGTCTTCGCCGAACTCGTCGCCAACGTCTCCAGCAGTCTTTCCTGGTTCACTTTGCTTGCCGAAACCTTCGCGATCTTCTTCTTCAAAACGAAGTTTAAGTTCTTCTTTGCGTTGCGCGTTTTTCACTCGTTCAGCTTCGATTGTTGTCTCGGGATTACGTGATGTACTCTGCCCAGGTATCTCAGGCTCAGCCTCCAGATCCTCAAACTCGCCGTCTCCCTCATCTCCCTCGTCTCCCATTCCTTCGTCATCATCATCATTGTCACCATTCTGTTCTTTCATTAAATCGGCAGTAACAAATCGCTGCCGAAGGTTCCTGAGATTCTCGGGATCGCTCCACTTCTGTGCCAAAGCGTCGTAATCATATTTTGGTATTGCTCGATCTTCGAGATCCTCCCCCTCGACTTCATGCTTGGCTCTGCGGAGAAAACCGTCGTCCTCTTCCTCGCCTCCCTCGGTGGTATCGCGTGGCTTTTGATCTCCATCATCCTCCCCTCTCCATTTGCGCACAACGTCCGCTGGCGTTAGCGATTCATCGTAAAGCATCCGCGCAAAATCTGAGATACGATACTGTCTTTGTGCACTGTGCAGCTTGTGGGCATCCGCTTTCAAATTTGATTTCCATCGAAGAGTTGCTTCCTCCTCGTCATCATCTTCGTCTTCAAATTCCGACTCGTCTGGTCCACTTTCCAATTCCTGATCTTCATCACTGGAGACAGATCCGATGTCTGAGTCGCTGTCGGCAAAAGCCAGCTCGCCGTCAACCTTGCCATTGGGCGTAGTATCGGCCGCTGCACGGAATGCTCTACCCAATTGCTCTGGTACTATGTCGCCTTCTTCAAGCGATCCAGTGTCGTCCTCGTCTTCCTCACCACTGACAAATCCTTCGTCAGGCAGCTCATCATCGTCGCCTTCCTCGCGGTCAACTACCCTAGGCTTTCGCCTCTCCTTCCTTCCAACGTCATCCTCTAATCCACGATTTTCGCCATCGATTAGCAGTCCTCCGCCTGTGAATAGTCTCACACCATCATCTGCCTCTCCTAGCATCCGCCGCTCGCTTTGTAGCCCAACTACCATCTGCTCTCCCAAGCCTCGCTCCTCGCCTTTGGTAGCATCTTTATCGAAGCTTGAGGTTTTGATATCGATGTAGACAGCGTCTTTGTCGACAAGGACACCTCCCACATCTGACATAGGCGCAAACAACACCTTTTGCTTTTCTCCAAGCCTTCTCCGTCCAGACTTCCCAGACGCTTTGGCGAGTGCTTGGTCCATGGAAGGCGTGGGACAGGGATCCGGCAAAGCTTCGATTGCCAAGACGTTCAAATCGCCTACTCCTGGAATGTGTACCCGTGCGCCGTCGGTAGGAAAATTCGTGCCTCGAAGATAGCCGTACAGCGCGATTGTTCGATCGCACTTTGGATTTTCTTCAATAGTAGTAGGCGGTGTGACGTCAAGGAAGCGGTCAGCTAGGCAGTACGGGTGGGAATTTCTCCAGATCAAGGGTCGTGGATTCTTCATGACGGAGATGAATCTGGAAAGATTGTGTACTTCTCGGTCTGGATAGCGGCCGTTGATGACTCCGGATAAGTAGAACAGCTTTGCACCTTGATATAGCTCGCTCCAGAACCTATGCTTCAGCCTCTTCTTGGCATCCTTCAAAGTTGCGGGTTTCCGAAATAGATCCAGATGTGTGAGGATTCCAAATACATTCCCTGGCATGCCACTCGTACCCAGCACGTTCAAGAACTCCATCGTCTCCATCTCGAAGCCAAAATTGCCATCGATCATGAGCAGCACTATATCTGCAATTTTCGACACATCGATCATGCTGGCGAGAGAGTCGGCGGGACATTCTAGGAAGGTGAGTCGCCGCCGCTTGGAGGTGACGACTGTGAGAGGACCGCTGGGGGCGGAGAGATTGTGCTTGGTATAACGCTTGATCAGGGATTTGATGAGGGTGGTTTTGCCGACGCCTGGAGGTCCAACGACAGCAACGATGATGGGAGGAGGCTCTTCAGGGAGGCGGTCGACGAGGGGCACATGGAGGCGCTTTTCTTTGATCTGACACTGTGTGAGTGATCTGTAGTATCATGATATCCAGTTGTACATACATCATGCGAGCGCACCGCCTGCTTCGCTAAATGACCTGGATGCGCGAAGGCAAAAGCCTTGGGATTGCGATCTCCGGTGTGCTTCTTCTTTTCTTTCGGCTTGCGATGCGGTCTGTTGGCTTGATCCTCCATAATGGCGCAAGGAAAAGATCTGTGCACCACAGAGTGTGGAATATCGGAAATGCCCGTCCTCTCCGAATAAAGTATATTCTGATGCTTGGCGTTGCGGGTGGAGGTAGGTCCGATGCCGGCATAACCGAGGACCCTGGCGGTCATGTGCGCAATCCCGCGTCTTGCATTAGCGTGTTCCCCCAGTGTGGGGGTTCGGGGTTCGTTATCGGAATCAATGGTCAAAGCACACTTTCCTTCACCTCATAAAGTATTTATTCCCCTTCATTCCCAATTCTCCCTCTTAATTCTAAGCCTTCCTCATCTTCACGCATTCAACTTCAAAACCATACGATTCGTATCCTTTTTTTGCGAAGCCTCTACGTCAGCCATTACTCTAGCCAAGATGCCTACAATGTTCGCTGTCTGTATCACCGCCCACTGCCCGTCTCGCATTCATACTGACAATGAGTCACACTAGATCACCCTCAAATCCGGAGCTCCCCCTGCTGAGCTCGACAAGTAAGATCTACCCCGAGAATGCAGAGTGATCAACGCTGAATGCATCCATAGAGCCAAAGAGAGTGCCAAAGCCCAAGGTGGAACCATCAAGCATGAGTATACCATCATCAAGGGCTTCACGTATATCACCCATTACCCACCAATATATGAAAGAGAAGAATATATCTGACGGTGTCACAGTGTCGAATTCCCCAATGAGACTGTCCACACCCTCCAGTCCGACAAGAACATCCATGTCGAGCAAGATGGCGAGGCGAGAGCTCAGTAGTTGGTGGTGATGATAGTGATGATGATGGGGACGAGCGTGCGTGCATGCATTTTAGGAGCATGAGATATGGACATGGCGTTGGAATGAGCATATGGAGGACGGGAACATGGTCATGGCTATGAACTGCATACCTTGCATGATTGGCGTATTGACAAGCAAATGGAAAGTGATGCCACTTCCACGAGCCTATAGCCGTAAACGTGAGCTGAATATCATTACTGTAACTTCGAAGCTGAATTGGATTATCTGGTGCCCGCAATTTGCGAGACGCTGCTCGCTGTGATGCTGCCCAAGAAGGCATACCCCACAAATTCTACCCCGACTTTATCCGAACATAGGGGTGAGCGCAGCCATCTGATTCCATTGGCTCAAGACCGGCGTCGACTGAGAAACAGGCGAGAGTAAGGTAGCTGCAGCTGGTGATAGGAAGGAGTCTTACCGTCACGGGCTGCTTTACCCTAGATACCATCGATAATGTCAGTATACATAGATTGACATTCGGCGAGATGACCACTTTCAAGTACTTAGCCCTACTATCTGAGTCCTTTCAAAATTGGTATTGGAGATGAGTAGGTCTTCGCGCTTGCGTTCTGATTGATGCCGACTTGTCCACAATGTGACTGGTCGATGGAGGATTGTGTATATTTTTCGGTTACCTCTTCCATGCCGCTCCCGATCTCTGCCTTCCTAAACAGTATGGTAGGTAGCGTTGAGCCTTATAATTACGTCTTTGATTTCTTGGTGGACCTAATTGGCGACTTATCAATACGCCAAAGCAGCGTTCTCCATATTCTTCGTGGGGGGTTCCCCAGAATGATGGTGTGCAGAGCCTTTCAAAGGCCCTGCTGAGAACGAGGATGACATCGCCAGATAGGATCGGCAGTAACTCTGCCGTGGCTGGGAGAACAATGGCACCGTAGGTAGCGCCGCTTGCGAGTACTTGGAGGGACTGATTCTTTCGATGAAAGGAAAGGCTAGGTCGATGGGAAAGTAAAGAGAACGCCTGCATACTGCACGCATAATGCTGCAACACCAACACATCCCCTCCATTGCCAGCTGTCCCCAATCTTCAGCCTCGTCGATCCCCCAACTCGGACAGTGATTGTGCATGATTAGAGCGACTGAACCCGGATGCCAAATGGACAAGGCTGTAGCGGTACAACATGCAATCATGTACTATTGTAGCTTTTCTTTCAGGAGCTTCTCCTCCAATACTACTTCTAGCTTGCGACCTGTTGGATAGATACAATAAAATAACATAACATAGAGGAGGGACATGGTAAGTGCAATGATCGAGTCGAGAGAGCCACAATGGGCGGCGGAATTCCCGGGTCGAAGATGGCAATTGTCTCCGGAGCCCTCGAGACCGAGTTCTTGATGTACGGATTGATCATAGATCGAAGCCGAAGGATGACTACTATATATGTAGAAGATGAAGGATGTAGGCTCTAGCGTTGGTATTCCTTACCCTAGCCTCATTCTAGATGGGTCTACCCTAACCCTTCAATTGGCCACCACTAGTCACCTCGTTGCCCTCAACTTCCAACTTGAATCATTGTCTCAAGATGCTTACGAAACCAGTGATTCTGGACTCACGATTAATCAGAGTCATATGTCCTCTGAAGCAGCAGATCAGGCATCTGGCGACTACTAGAAGCCCAGTCTCCGAACAGCAGCCGCCATGGTCATATCCTCCAGCGTCCGTTAGCATTGACAATGACCAGGTTGCTCGCCTCGCTTCAAAGCCGCTGCATTCTCTGACATTGGCCGATCTTGTGCAGTAGCTAACGTTCCTCCACCAGAGGCATGCGGAGGCTGACAGCTCGCTCTAGACATGGCCGCCCGCCGCTCTCAGCAGATACACTCTTCTCCTCCGCCAACTTCACCCTATCCCTCCTTCCCATTCGCCTTGCCCACCGCATACAAGCCCTCCGCAATCTCCCTTTCATCGTCGTGTCGAACCCCAATATTTCTCGCATCTACAATACCTACGTCCATTCACTATCTACCCTACTCCCCTATCAGGAACGCCGTATCACGAGTCTGGAAGATGAAATTCAATTCACAGAGGTTATGGCGGATCTGGTCCAGACACACTCAAACACGATACCAATACTTGCTCGAGGCTTTTTGGAGTGCAGAAAGTACATCAGTCCCGTGGACGTTACTCGGTTCTTGGATGAGCATTTGCGAGCTAGAATTGGTACAAGGCTGATTGCAGAACAACATATTGCTCTACACGTATCCTCACAGCCACACTGTAGACCTGACTCCAAATACGTGCACGATGGGTCATCGAGTCACATTGGAGTCATTGATACAGCGTTGAGGCCGGCTGACATCATCCGAAGTTGCGAATCGTTTGTGTCTGAGATTTGCGAGCTAAAGTATGGCGTCAGGCCGACTGTTGTTATCAATGGCCAACCGGACACCCAAATGGCTCATGTGCCTACACATCTAGAATACATACTTACGGAGCTGTTGAAGAATGCTTTCCGCGCTACCATTGAGAGCGGCAAAGAGCGGGAACCAATCGAGGTTACCATTGCTCACTCACCAGAGCCAAAACTCTCGCCGTTGGAAGAGACTTCAGTCCATCTATCTGGATCTGCAGGTCCTGTACCAAGCGAACCTAGCGCTATACCGCAGGAATCCTTGACACCTGGGGTGACCATCCGCATCCGTGACCGTGGGGGTGGCATATCACCTGACAACCTACCAAATATTTGGGCTTATAGTTTCACGACCTTTGGAGACGAGGAGGTCATGGATCTCGGTAACGGTAATGTGGATGCTCTGAATGCCATCTCTGGCGCTGGTGGTGACTCTAGTAGTTTGGCCGGATTAGGCTACGGACTGCCGCTTGGAAGAGCGTATGCCGAGCATTTCGGAGGTGGAATCGCGGTCCAAAGCATGTGGGGTTGGGGAACAGATGTGTATTTGAAGTTGAAAGGATTAGCAGGATTCAAGCAGATACGGTGAACAGAGACGATAACAGTGAAGACGAATGATGAAAAAGTTTGAAGCACAAAAAACTTAATGATCGGACTAACTCCTGATTGGTACTCGTATTCATCACGGCTCACCGTTATCGTTGGAAGAACAAGTAAGCTGGCATTAATACGCTACCAAGTCCAGCGTATGCAAGGCTGTCATACTGCCTGTCAGGTACTAGAAAGCTGTGCTAAGCAATTAGAGGAACTCTGGATACGCAAATGCCTGATGCCCAATTCCTTTGCAGCATCAAATCCAGCGAGAATGAATCTGCCAACATCCCCAACTAGCAATGCATTGTCGCAACACCGAAGTTCTTACTTTTGGGTAGTCTTTTCAGAGGCTCGCAGCGACGTCGATACCTAGCAATAGCAAATGTCTACTATGGAGCTCGCTGTACCAGACGGACAAGTTTCAAGAAAGCTATCTCGGTGTCTTTTGCTTCACCGACTATACCATGTTCCATATTACCATTCGGCTGGGGCAGGCTCGCAGCGCTCGCTCCTTGGATTTTTATACGCCGAGCTGGAACCGGACGAGCTTGTTCGCACGTCCGAACGGCGTGAGCGAAGAACTACACGACAGATGGTCATCCTTGTGGCGCAGGGTTCTCATCAAGAGTTAGAGAAGAAGTTTCGCTTGCACCAAAGGACTTTCATCAACCGAACACAGCACAGTCGAGATCGCACCTACACTACGACGCTGGGAAAAACATGACTTCGAGATAAGAAAATCAACGTTACTAAATGCCTTCGATGCTACGGAATCATTACTTTTCATCGCTTGCTCATGAAGGCGAAGAGATAGCATTAGTCTTTTTGGCGAACATGTCATCCGGATGCAGATTTTAGACACATTCCAACAATCGTCACGCCAGCAACAATCCATCCAATGGGAAGTCCGTAATTGACGTACGCTTCGGATGCAGTCATCGCATTGAAAGTGTATCCAGGACAGCACCTGCCTGTCACGCCGCTCTCGAATGCCCATCCAGCGGCCTGACCAGCTAAGCATGGCTTTCCCCTGTTGAGTCTACTGGGTGGTTGGACCGATACCGGGCTAGAATGCTCAATGTCACGCCCATTCTCAACAACCTTGGTGACTCCAAAATGACCGTACACCTGCTTCATCGTCTGAGCATTCAAGGCTGCCAGGTCAGAACTCTTATAATTATTCACACTTGATCCGCTCGAGCAAGTATCGATCGTCGAATTGGTGCTTGCTGTTATGCATTCGATCTCCAAATCCTCGTCTTCTTCAAAACATTCGCATTTTTGGAGACAATCAGCCTCATACTGGATGTAAAATCCAACCACGAACAGAATGTAGTCAAATCTGTCGCACACCACTGTTGATCCCGAGCAACGGCAACCAGCGCGATCGCAGAGATCGGTGAGGGTGTATAGATACTCTCGCTCCCCCCAACGGTCGTCGTACCCCAGTCTCGCTATCGTGCCATCCTGGTTGCGACGTCCAACTGGTCGCATGTCGAGATTTGGAGGGTATGGCGCTTCAGGCAGGGTGGGGTGGCAGCCTATTTCCTGGACGAGATGGTATGGTCAATCGAAGGCTTGAGTGCCTGCAGAATGCTACACTCACATATTCTGTGCGCTTGAAAAGACGGCCAGGTGAGGAGGACGAGACAGATTGGACCGGGATGGCTGTGGCCATGGATGAAAGCAGAAGCACGTATGCTACAACAGATCTGGCATTCAATGCCATTCGAACCAAGAAATCGGACACAATCTTGTAAGCGATTGTTGTCATGAGCTAGGTGAGAAATGGGACACGCCCTATTTACTACTGTCATGAAGAACTGCTACGGTTATCCAGTCCTCAATTATACATTCGAGATCGCATGTCGGACAATTTACAGCCTGTAATCATCCTCTCGCAACATCGCTTACTGAAATAAGGTGCTTACGCATTGACAGCTCGGTCCAGTGCCGCTGCCGATACGCGCAAAGCATATTCGAGGGATGTTCTTCCATGGCGTCCCGCGACTACCCCTTCACGCATTTGGTTCGGATGCTCCATGAAGATTTCGTAAATCGAACATGGAGATCCGCACAGAGGTGAGGCCCGCAATGAGTGCAAATAGCAACAGCTTCCGTCGAACGTGAAGTGGTGATATTAATGTTGAACTACGTCTTTCGCATTATGTGTTTACCTGATCGTGTGGCAGGCTCGAGGTCAAGCTATGTCTCCAATTTCGCTGGAGAAAGAAGCGAGGTCTCTATAGTGACTGAAAGGTGCTGCTTCCTGCACCAGAGTTAGAGGAACAATCATTGTAGGAATAGCATCGATGGAGTGATAAAGGTGAACTACCATCGATTCGGATGTATGGGTTCGAAGGTAGGACGCGAGCCTCAATTCAAGATACTTATTCAAATGAGCAGACGATTCGTTCTTGAGGCAGAAATTGCCCCTCCTATCTTGTTTTCGTGCCTCGAGGGTTGGAATTGCGATACCGCGTTGATGCTGCTGTACTTTGGGTCTAAACCCTGCACTGTACGTTTTATGTCAGGCGTCCTCATCGCCAAGGTCTGCATCGATGCCGTGGACGGCTTGTCGATGAGCGAACATGCATTTCATAGCGCTATCGGCAATAACAACATATAACGACTGTCATCTTGATATGCTTAGGTAGGAGATTGGATATCTACAACGTTGGTCGAGGAGAGAGCAGGATAGGCAGGATGCAGAAGACAGAGTGACGACAGAAACCTGTTTCTCGAGTGGAAAAGCAAGACTGTTATGTTTACCAATATCTCTCACTAGATGCTATTCCACCCGTACGAAAGTCCCATAGCGAGAATCTTGCATGGCCTTGTCTTGCCGTGCACACACTTAGCGCGCGGTGGGGCATTCAGTGTTACACAAACGATGTGTTACACAATAACTCAGCTTCCTCATGAAGGGTGAAGGACCAACCTCCTTATATCCAGAATGGCACTAGCGCAATAGCCCACTCACCAAAATCACCAAGTCACAACTGACTCGGTCTTGAAAGCATAATTCACCTACACGCTGAACATCATCACCAACTCGACACAGAGAACAACACCAACACGAGTTTCATTCGCTTCAGCATTCGCCCTCAGCTTTTAGCTATCGAACAGCAAACATCATCATCTTTGCCATCACCAATTGAGACAATCACATTGACAGTTTCCTCGGATGCGATTGCCTCAACGAGGAGTTCGCGAGATTATAACAGGTGGTATTGCTGCCTGATGAGGTTTGTATAACACAGCTTATTGACATCCGGACGTAATACCCAATTACTTGCCATATTTTTCAGCCTCTCATTCCAACCATCATTTAACTTTCGTCTTCACACACCTTCATCAGCAGAACGTCGCTGTTATTCCAGCAATGGCTACAGAAGGCTGGCGTCACGCCACCAAGGAGACGGCCATTTCGGCCGCAGTGATTCTCACTTCTGATGTTGTTCTCCAACACCTTGACGGACGACTCAACATTGCAACGGATAGAGCAGCAGTCAGATATGCGCTCAAACACTGGGCAGCATCGCGTCCAGGACGAGTTTTCACATCTGCACTGAGGAAAGGCGGCTTCGATATTCCCACGGGCACCAGCGCGTCACTCACACTAGACAAGCAGGTCCTCGCGTTGCTGAAGGCCCATGGTCTTGACGATAGGGCGGTGATGATGCCATCGTCACAGGGAATGCGTGGTGTTCAGGGAACCGGTCACAGTTTCGATGTTATGCTTGGCAACGGAAAGAGAATGACACTGCGAATGAAATTACCCAATTCCTCAGGTCGGAATCCATCGTCCTCGGTCATTGTCACATATCTCAAGGACGGCGTCGACGCAGTGAGAACTTTCACGTACGATGCTTGGATGTCAGTTTACGCAATTCTTGTCGGAGGTGGTGAATTCGGATACAATATACTAGCACAACGTGTCCTCAACGCTGGCGTATTGGAGCAGATTCTGATGGGTTCTGTCGTGATCGTCGGCGTTGTTGTAGGAGGGACTTACCTTGTCCGAGCGATTCGCCCACTGACTCCTGCGTTCAATAAATCTGAAGCGATCATGCCCGTAATCGATGACAAGGATCATGAAGCCAAGCTGAACTCTGATGAGGACCGAGGAAGTGGGCCTGATAATCGACAAAGCTGGCAGACCGCAGTAGACGATGAGTCTCATGTTGAGAGCATCGAGGAGGGAATTGCAGGTGAAGATGTTGAACAGGAGCAATCCATGGACCTGAAGTATATGGAAGCTCTATGGTCCCTCATGGAAACAAGTTCAGCCCTGGAAATCCTGCAATCAGAGAATGAACAACAGAAGGAGCTACTGGCTGTCAAAGCACGGGAACTTGAAGAAGCCAAGGTATTTCAAGGTATTGTCAAAGAAGAAGATGAGCAGGAGCTGAATACGATGGAAGAGAAGTACATGGAAGCTTTGCAATGGCTCGTTGAGACATCGTCAGCTTTCGAGACACTCAAATCGGAGACTGAACAGCAGAAGGAGATGCTGGCTACCATAGATCGGGAACTCGAAGAAGTTAAGGTGATCCAAGGTCTGCTCGACGCTAAAGCGTGTACAATTCGTTTACTACAGTCTGAGGCCTCGACGGCAGAGAAAACCCTTTGTGCCAGAGACCAAGAGATCATAGGCCTGAAAAATGCAAATACCACCTTGGAGTCGACTGCGGACCAACAGAAGACACTCATAGCAAACTTCAACACTAGAGCGGAGGAGCGCACGAAGACCATCAGGAATTTGTCCATGAGGATTAGTGAAGCCGAGAGCGAGAAGAAGTTGTTGAATACGGATATTACCCGAATCAGCTCGGACAATAAAATTCAAGACACTACCATACGCTCTCTTCGTTCCAGCCAGAGAGAGCACGAGCAGAAGATTTCGGAGTTGAAGAAAAGGAACTCAGCACTGGAGGACGATACCAAGAAGTCCAAGGAGCTCGTTGAAGAACGTGAGACAACGATCAAAGATTTGGAGGCAGAGGTTCTTGGTTTCATCAACACCACTAAGGACCTGGAGACTCAGATTGACGATGACGCCGTGGCCTTTGATAAGAAAGTCGACGATATCGATCGTCTGACGACCGAGAACGAGACACTCAAGGCCGAGAATACGAGACTTCTAGAGAGCAACGAACAGTTGACAAAGGCCGGAGATTCATTCGCGGCTTCTGCTACCGAGTCTCAAAAGACCATCGATGCCCTCCGCTCAGACAGCCCAAAACCAGACGGGCAGATCAAGAATCTTGAGACGAGGAACGACGATCTACAGAAGGCTCTGAGCGAAGCGAAGGGGATCGTCAAGACTCTCCAAGACACGAATGTATCCCTAAAGGAAGAAGTTGCTGAAGGCAAACAGGAATGCCGTGGCCTGCTGGAAAAGTGTGACGAAGAGGAGGCTGAATCGAAGGCAAAGGACGGCAAAGTGCAACAGCTCAAGAAAGCATACAAAGACAACTTGAAGACCTCGACTGCTAAAGATGACAAGATAAACGAGCTCAAAAAGCTCTGCAAATATCTGAAGGGCGTGAATGCTGAAGCAGATGACGCGAACCAGTCTCTCCAGCAAGAATTGGATGATGTTCGAGCTGATCTCAAGAAGTCTTGGAGAGATAACGAAGGACTCATGGCTCAGCTTGAGGACCGCGAAGAGGCCAAGTCAGATGATGGAGAATGGGAAGAGGAAGAGAAGGAAAAGAAGGAAGAGAAAGAAGAAGACAAGGATGATGGGGGTAAGGGCAATCGAGATGAAGCCCATGGTGAAGCTGAAGGAGAACAGGAAGAAGATGGCAGCGACAAAGAGTATGAGGACGCTTTCGATAGAGCCCTTGCAGAAGGTAAAGCAGCTTATGAGAGCGATGAGGAGTATGAGGATGCTAGTGATGAACCTAGCGCAGATAGCAGCGGCAAGGAGGCAGACCAAGGTATAGAGGCAGATCATCACCGAGAAGGCCATGAAGACGTCGGTGACGTTGTTGGCGAGGGAAATATTGAAGGAGGTGATGCACTCGATGGCAATGCTAGCAAGAAAGACCAGGAAGACAACATTCCAGCTAGTGAGGAGTCCCCAACCCCCACCACCGTACAAGAAGCGCCGCAGCAGCCGTTGAGCGCAAATGGATTGAGCAACACTGTATGTTCTCCGTCTGTGGATCCAGCTCACGCTGCGCCAGAGGACGAGAGCTTGCCTGGCACTCCAGAATCAGATGGATCGAGCGATTGTGTACGCTCTCCGCCTGTTGATCCCGGAGCGCCAGCAAATAATGCCTTGTCGGAAATTCTACCTATTGTACAGCCTTCTGGGAAAGACGAATTGAATGACGCCATACACCTGCCCGAAATTTCGCCAACTGTACGACCTCTTACAACAGATGGATTGAGCGATACCATACGCTCTCCGAAGATAGATGCGGACCCAGTCAACAACGAATTCCTGCAAGTGCCATCAGCTATACAGCCTTCTGCAACAGACGGGTTGAACGACACCATACGCTCTCCGTCTGTAGACCCGGCTTACGCAGCGATGATGGATGAGAGCTTGCCTGGCACCCCAGAATCAGATGGATCGAGCGACTTTGTACGCTCTCCGCCTGTTGAGGAAGTTCCACCAACTATGCAGCCTCTTTCATCAGAAAAATTAAGCGAGATCTTGCGCGCTCTGTCCGTAAACCCACTTCCTGCAGCGCCCACAAACAACGAAATAGACGGATCGAACGCCACCACACGCTCTCCGGCTCATGCAGGGCCAGAAAACACCAATCTACCAGGACTGGCACCAGCTACACAGTCGCTTCCCACAACAGACGCATCAAGAAACACCATGCATCTGCCAGGACTGTCACCAATTGTACGACCTCGCGCAGCAGACAGAGTGATGTACACACCGCCAGCCAAGCGTAATCCATTAGGACTTGCACAGACTATACGAGCGCCTACAACAGACGGATCGAGCGCCACCACACGCTCTCCGTCTGCAAATCCGATTCACGAAGGGCCAGCGCGCAACAAGCAGCCAGGAACTAAATCAGCTGCACAGTCTGCAACAACACGCGGATTGAGCGCCACTAGACGTTCTCCGCCTGCAAATCCGGTCCCCACAGCGCCATTATACAATCCCATACCCCAAACCCCCACAGCCCCACAACCCCCCAAATCAAACCCATCAACCAAAACCCTATACCTCCCCGGCCTCTCCCCAAGCACGACACTTCTCCCCCCAGACCAATCTCGCGCACCCACACCCTCTCCATCCAAAATCCCAATCTCCACAGCACCAGCGCCGGCACCGAATAAAAACACCATCAACCTCCCAGGCCCCTCATCAGCCACCTCCACCCCTCCATTCCCATTTCCCCAACAGCCACGAATCCCTCAACAAGAGCCTATGGAATCCACAAGCGCAGCCCCGGCTCCAACCTTCCCAAGTCGAATGATTAGACCGATGCGAGCGCGGAAGGCTGCGGTTGCGGCTGGAGCTGAGGGGTCGGTGAAGGAGGGAGGGGTTGAGAAGTGATGGACTTGGTATTTCGGTTTGTGTTTGGGGATGTATGTCACACTCTACTTTCAGCTCCTCAGCTAGAACCAATGAGGGAGGGTATTGGATTCAGACTTCGTCGGCAGTTACTAGTCACGGTTCAGGTATTACTTTGCGCGTGCGTTGGTAATTAAAGTGATGTATAACAATAGAATTCTGCATGTGAATACGATATGAAAGCTTGAGGATTTTCACGGTCACGGTACGCGCATGTATTCACCAATATATCATCGTGTTATGCTGTCCAGTTGGTCTTCTCGCGCAACGTAATGGCTTCGTTCTGGAACAACCTAGTCCGAGATTATGAAGCTCGACGTCGCTTTCTTGCTGGCGGCTGAGATGGAGTTTGGTTGACGGAACTTCCATTTTCAAGCTGGTCCCCTCCGCTCCTCTTCCGGATATTCGAAGGTGGTAAGGTTTGAAAATTTTCTTGTGTGGGCGTGCGCTGCTCGCTCGTTACAGAGTGCGCGGTGAGAGCCGGATTATAATTCACTTTGGCGTTCTCAAATCTCTGGGTCACAGACAGGGTCCCGGTTGTCGCGTATGGGGTTGCACTTTGATACGTCTGCCTTGATGGTTTCGGGCTGGGCTGATCATATCTGTAAAAATTGAGTTCGCGCCTTGCTATGAATGCCTGAGGGTCTTTCTCAAGCTTATCGGCAAGATCAGATGCAGCAACTATGATCCATTTACTGAGGTCTTCAATCGCGTACTTGAGAATCTTTTTGAAAGCTTCAAGGACCCTTGCCCAAGTGTACTGGTCGATCCCCTTTATGCTTTCGAAGTTTCGATACACGAACCTGAGGCGATAGTTGGGCTCGTCTGGCATGACGAAAAGTCGTGAATCTTCGTGACTCAGCTGGATAGCTCGGTGAATACGAATGAGAAGGCCTTCCCCGTTTGCTACTATGGAGAAAAAGCGAACTTTATCAAAGAAGATTTCCTCATGTCGTGGGCCTGCGTCTCTGAAAAACTCGAACATATTATGGAGAGCCTGACTCGCATTATTAAGACTTTGATGAAGTGCTTTAGGCTCGTCGATGTCAATTATTGCCTTCTTGGCTTCCACCGTCAGGAAGTGAAATATCCTTGAAGCCGCTGCGTCACTGTTCTCAAATAACGCGAGGGCTTGTGTTGCTTCGGGCAAAGTCGCCCATATGTCCTCCGGTAGCAGTAGATTTTTGTCAAAGCACACTGCAAGATCAGGCTTAGGCTGCGTCAAGACTTTGAAGTCAGAAGCCAGGTGTTCCGGGACTCTCCACACGGCTTTAGTTGGCATGGGTAGACAATTCCAAGGTTCTTCGACGACAAAGTCGAGGAGCTGTGTCCCGCCCGTGTTCTGCCGATACATAAGGGAATGCCGTGCTATCAGGCTAATCATGAGGGTTCGCTGAAACAAAGCCTCGCTTGAACTCATGTTACACTTGTTACGATCCAGCCGCCAGAGATCGTCGTAAACTTGTTGTTGGTTTGCTGTTTCCTCCAGAAATCCCTCTGCAGATGCTCCTCCTATCTCATCCGCTCGTGGATCGGGATCTCGACTTTCAGATATGATGACATTCCTCTTCTCCAGCCCAGGTCTGAATCCTCTACTACTTGGGCCTATTCTGAATATGATTTTCGCGAGCTCCGGATCTTCAAGTACAGCAATTATGATACGTTCAGCCTCTTCGCCCAAAGGCGGTAGATAGCCCCACTTATAGCTGAATTCCTCCTGTGGGTCAATGTCAGTTGTATCGGATGATCGTGTTTCAGCTAAGGTCCCAGTCAAGACACGTCCGGAAATGCGATTAATAGCCCTTACTTGATCCGCAAGGGCGATTGGTGCTGAGTCCCGCGTATGTGCCTCAAGAGCTTCCTTTGTGAGAGGTGTGGACCGGTTAAGGGGTTCCGATCGTTCTATAGGACGTTTACTCCAAGATCTCCCGTTAAGAGCTGCTTGCGGGGAGCCGAGAGGAAGGGAGGAATTCTTGGCAGCAAGAGTCAATCGAGCTTTCGGCTGTCCGCCACGAGTTTGACCTGAGTCTCCTCTCGGCCGACTAATCTTGAGTTTTGAGATACCTGGAAAAGGAGTCCGCGTGCCGGATCCAAGATCTTGCTGTGTTGGTTCGATCGGATCAGCAATCAGCTTAGGCCGGCCACGAGCCTTCTTTCTAGGATGCGATCTTGGGGCTGCTGCGGCTTTGCTACGCCTAGGAGTCAAACGACTTTTTCGAGTTTGGACAGCTGATTTCCCTTTGGTTGTCGAAGAGTTAGTAGCTTCCTTCGACTGAGATGCGGTCTTCGCACCACAGGCAGTATTTCCAGGTTGCTTTGACGCACGATTCTGGGTGGCCTGAGACCCGTCAAGGAGGCTTTGGTCTTCGTTCACTGGATTCTGTGAAGGCTTGGTGGCGCTCTCTACAATCTTACGAATCCTCGCAGAACGTCGATAATTTTCAGTTGCCGATGGGATGTCTCCGGGCTGTGAGACTGATTGTAAGAAAGGGTTTTCCTTTTTGCGATCGAGAGTCATCCACGGTGGAACGCGTCAATGGGTTTACTAAGACTTACATTCTTATCGGCCAACTGACGAGCTTTCTCCGCATCCGAAGGCTCTGCAGCGATGTTGGCTTCTTTCTTCCTCTGAGGCATGGGAGTCGTATTCAGCAAGTCGAAGAAAAGCGTCTCAAGAGCTGAAGTATAGAAAAGAGTAGGAGATTCACACGACGCGAAGAGGCAAACGACTAGCTTTAGGTGTTAGGCAGCATTCCGCGATCTTGTAGGGAGGGTGCGGTCGGGTGACGGCCAAAACGCTGAAAACAGCGCTCGCCAGAAATTCAATCAAATCCGGCACGACCCAAGGGTTTTGAGTGATCAGCCATAGGGGGGATTAAAGAGTATTTGTTTGTTTATTTGTTTTGTTTGTCTGTTTGTTATCATACACGGCCCTTTAGGGTCATGCCGGAAGTGGCTATATGCCCCCTAAAATGCCCTAGCGCTTAGGCTCATTTGCCCTAGTACATTCCGCCCTCCAAACAAAGAGGTACTAGCCGCTAGAAGAACTCACCTACTTCTAGTCTAAACTTACTTCTAGTCTAGCCCTAAGGGGCTAGCGTCCCGGAGAACTCTGTTTCTATACTCTAGAGTCTTATTCTAGAGTTCTTTTAAGCTAGATTACTATTACTTCTTATTATAGGTATAGGATTTTCCTATACAGTTATATCTTAATATTTTAATATTCGTCTTCAGGTATACTACACCTAACCTAGTTAGATCCTATAAACTAAGTAAACTAATAGATATTATAGATTTTCTATTCTAGATAGCTAATAATTTATATATACTATACCCTAGATAATAGACCCGTAATAATAGTAGTAATACTAGATATTTAATTATAGCTACTCTAAGCGCCTTATTATTAGCTATATAATACGCCTTAGCTACTCTAAGTACTTATAACTCCTAGTTATATAGTACGCCTTTTTACTAGCTACTAAGAGCGCCCTCTAATAAATATAATATTAAAGAATAAAGAAAACTCTATTTCTACTATAATTTATAGTAATCTAAAGAAGGTATTTAAAAGAGTAATATTAGTTCTCTTATCTACCCTTTAACTTCCTTTAACTATTACCTCCCTAACTCTCTATACTTACTAGGGAAGATACTAATAATATTAATACCTAAAACCTCCGTTATATATAACTATTTAATACCTTAACTATAATATAGAAAATCCTTTCTAGAAAGCTATTTTAAGGTAATATCTATAATTAATAACCCTCTATTAGACTAGCGTTTAAAGAAGACTCTTAACTAAACTACTAATTAATACCTAGGATCTACTTCCCTTAAAAAATCTGTCTTTAATATAGCTAACCTTACTAAAGATCTACCTTCTAATATCTAGAGTAAAAAGATAGAAAAGATAAAACTAATTATAGATATTAAGGAGGAATAAGATAATACTAAAGAAGATAATAAAAAGCTTATATCTTATAAGAAGGCTAGAAATTTAATCCTTAGTATTAAAGGATACTTAGACCGTTATAAAAGATCTAGTATAGTAAATAGATTACTTAATTAATTATATCTATAAGTAGGTTAATATAATATAAATATATAATATTTTATACTTTAATAATATAGAGGAACGCTTATTAGACTAGTAGAAGTAGTAATTTAAAGCCTTTTAAGTATAATAAAATAAGATATAATATACTATTAAGGATATTAGATTAAGTTTACTTATATTACTTATAGAATTAATTATAATAGCCTTCTACCTACTAAGAATTCCTACTCTACCCTAATAGGCTTATATCCCTCCTTACTACCGGAAGGCTAGTTAAGAGGCCCTAGAAGATATACTATTAATATATAATAAAGATAAGGTATACTAATATAAGAGGTATACTAGCTTATAACTTCGTAATAGAACTACTCTACCTTAGAGCGAGCTAGTTATATTATAAAAAATGGAATTTAAGATAAGTAAGATAGGCTACTTTTATCTTAGGATAGTAGTATCTAAGGAATACCCTAATAGACTATATATTATATCTAGTAAAGATATATTCTACTAGGATATTAATATATTTATATAATAGGTAAAATAAATCGGATATACTAGACCTAATTTAGTTACTAAAAACCTATACCTTTACTTATATAGATTAGTTATAATATAGTTTTTATATCTTAAGACTAGCTATTAAGACTCTCTCTTAGACGACCTTACCTATTTCTATACTATATTAGTAGAGAAATATAAATAGTTATAGTTATAGGTATTTAATCAGCTATATATAGAATATTATACTATATAAGATACTAAATAATATCGCCCTGTAAATAAATATATATAAGTAATACTACTTAGTAGATAGTCTTATAATTAATTAGAATTAGCTGTACTAATAGTACTAGCCTAGAAAAATCTAGATTAGGAATTATAATAAGATATCCGTTATTTAAATAGTAATTCTAACGAGTTTTCTTGTAATCTTAATAATATAGTACGTCGGCAAGATCTTAACTCGCCCCTATGCCCTTAGCAAAGGCCTTGTGCCCGCAGGCCCGGGGCCGGCCCCGGGGGCCCCGGGCCAGCCCTAGGCCTGTCGCAGCGTGCCGTAAGGCCCTGGGGCCGCTCTGGGCTCCAAGGGTAGCGTCACGTGACTGCTAACTAAGCAGTATTTTTAGAATTCATTAGTTCGTAAATTCTAGGAAGTCACGTGACTAATTACTAAGCGAAACCATATTACTAAATAGAACTTCAAAAGTTTTGATGTTCTTTAATCGACGGGGGACTCGGGTAGCGTACCCCGGAGCCACCCCCAACGCCACCCTAAAAGCGACCCTGAAAACAATCGATTCAGCCGATTTCTACGCGGGGGTGATGCGCCAGGGTGGGCCACAATAGGGGGCTACAGCGTGGTAGCCATGTCAACTCGGGGAATTGATGATGATGCGACAGCGTTAGTTGCGGGAACCGTGACGCTATTACCTATTGCTTGGAAGCCTAGCCGTGGGGTGGCGCGACGCCATTACCTAGCGCCTGGAAGCCTAATCTTGGGGTAGCGCGACGCTATTACCTAGTACCCGGAAGCCTAATCTTGGGGCGGCCCCGGGCGGACTCGTGTCTGCCCCTGCGGCCCTAGGGCAAGCTTTCTCAAACCACGGCCCTTGGGGCCCGGGGCGGCCCGGGGCCGGCCCTAGGTACCCCTCCGGGTTTTTAAAAATTGCCGACGTAGACTATTAGGTATTATACCTTCTAGGACTAGCTTATTAAGTAAGCTAACGCTCTACCTAAATAGCTATAATTATAGCTCTAAATATAAGTATATAATTAAGGAGAAGGAAGTAGCCTTCTAATATAGTTTATATATAGGGGAATAATATTAACTACCTTTTATAACAAGTTAATAAGGACCCCTTTAAGTTTATACTTATTAGCCTTTATCTTATAGCTATAATCTAAATCCTCCTAACCTAATACCCTATTATTAAATTATAGCTAACTAAGCGTCTACTAATTAGGTTATTAATAATAATAGTATAGAAAATATTAAGTATAAAGATAATAATATAGAAGATATAAACTTTAGATCTACTTTCAAGTACTATAATAAAAATACCTATATTTATTTTAATAATACTAAATATTTTAAGTATAATATCCCTCCTTATAGCTATAATATCTACTACTTAGGTTTTATAAATATAGAAGAAATAGATAGGTATATACTAGATATTTATACTATTAATATCTAGTCTACCTCTTAGAAATAATAATATATCTATATAAATTAGTTAGAATATATAGCCTTATATATTATTATAATATAGCCTCCTCCTTTAAATTACAGCTACGCTACTATCTAAAGACGCCTCTTTATAGAAGATAGTTAATATTAAGACTTCTATATTAATACTAAGAGCTCTACTATATTTATTAATAAATCCTTATTACTAGTAGGAAATCTTTATAGCTATCTATATAAGATATTACTAATTACGGTTAGAAGAATTAGTAGGGAATATATTATTAATAGATATATAGATATTTCTCTTTTTATTATAAGTAATAATAGTATAGTACTACGTCTTAATACTAAGGTATTTATAATAAAAGGTATTAAGGTAGGAGTTATTCTAGGTATAAATAAGTTAAGATAGCTAGAAGATAATATTACCTTATAACTAGGATAAAAGATTATATAAATTAAGGGGATTAATATTCCTATTAACTTTATATTACTAGGAAGTAAACCTATTATATTCTTTAATAATATTAACTATTATTATAAAAATATAGACTAACTAGATATTAGTAATAGTAATACTAGCTAAGAAGCCTAACTAGAATAGGCCTAGGAATAAGAAAAGTTTTAAATTTAAAGACCCTATTAATTAACTCCTTTTTACTATTTAAGATTTTTACTAAAACCGCTAAGATATTATTAGTCTAAATTCTAATTATTAATAAATTAATATTCCTTCTATACTTAATTCCTAATAATACGTTGTTATAAGGACTTTATATAAGCTAATAGGCCCTAAAAAGGACGCTAAGGTATTTAGATTATTACCTAAACACCCCTATTCTCATAGGTATACATGCGCATATACGTACCGGTAGCGTACCGCTAACGGTAGGCTATATAGCTATGCAACCCTTATAATTATCCCCCCCTCTAGAGCCTTCGCCCCGAAGGCTAGGGAGTGGTGGCGTAAAATATATATTGTTCTAGGATAGTTATACTAACTATCAGGGCCTTATTAGCCTAATTACAACTTATAGCTAGGGTACGTGACCTAATTAATATAGAATGCTCGGTCGGACCGTGTCCGCCGGCGGGTAGCGGGCGCGCTAGCCCTTAATTAACGGCTTATAGCCGGGGCGTATAACCTAATTAACGGCCTGTAGCCGGGGCGTGCAGCCTAATTACAACAGCGCGGAATCTTAACGCCTGCGGGGGTCTTAGTACCCTAAGAGGAATGGCTCTAGCGGCTGTACCACCCCCAAGAATAGCGTCTGTAATGCGTCGCGCACGTGTAAATGACGTGATTTTACCCCTAAGCAATGAAATTTAATAGGATTTTTAATATCCCTTAGTATGATTTAAACCTACAGTATGATTTCTAACCCCTTAACTCGGCTACCTACTTAGCGCCTAGCTCCTAGAACTAGCCCCCGAATGATTAGTCCTAAGGCGATCCGAATATAGTATAAGGACTCTATATAGGCTAATAGGCCCTAAAAAGGACGCTGAGGTATTCGGATTATTACCTTAACATCCCTATTCTTATAGGTATACATGCGCGTATACGTACTAGTAGCGTACCGCTAATAGTAGGCTATACAGCTATATAACCCTTACAGTCGTCTAATTTTATTCATTTCTTTATAGACTTAATAATACGCCTATTACCTACTACTAGAGCTACTTTATAACCTAATTACTACTATTATAACCTCGCTATTACTATTAAAGTAACTCGACTTATAATACTATATAGTAGATAACTTCTCCGTTTCTTTCTTTCTTTATTTATTAATATATATATAGTAATAGATAGTATATATATAAGGACTTCTAATTAGCTACTTACGTAGTTAAAGTACCTCGATAGTATTATTATAATAGTAAGGACGCTATTTTCTATTAAAAAAGGTAGTATTATTATAAGTATAAGATTTTCCTATATAGTTATATCTTAATATTTTAATATTCGTCCTTAGGTACGCTACGCCTAACTTAGTTAGACCTTATAAACTAAGTGAACTAATAGATATTATAGACTTATATATAAAATAGAGGGAAGGAGATTTAAATATTTAATATTAAGGAATCTTAATAGTTTTAAATATATTAAATATTATTACTAAGTAGCTAATATCTTAACTCTAATCTTTTATAAATACTAATTCTATTATACTTATATAATAAAAGTATTTAATATTAAATACTTATAATATATACTTAAAAAAGCTAAAAGATATATATTAATATATAATATCTAATACTTTATAAGTTATAAAGCTCTATCTATTTATATAAAAGATATAACTAATTCTATAAGTATTACCTATTAAAATACTATATATAAAACTTAAAACTTATAATATCTATTTTAATAAGATTAAAGATATATATTAATATTAGACTAACTATATTAAATTAGTACTTTAAACTTAAATTAGATATCTAACTTAACTTTTAGTAAGTTAATACTAAATTTCTAGCCTAAGTATTTAAATTAATATTAAAGGGTAGTACTAAGTATTAACCTAAAGTATTAACCTAACTCGCTAAGATACTAGCTCTACCTATATTATTCTACTAAGACTATAATATTAGGAATATTTTTTATTTATAATAGTATTTTATACTATATATAAGACTTACTAATAGATTACTAAGTATTATTATTATTACTAACTAGGTAATTCTTAATAGTAAATAAGGTAATATAAAAAGGTAATAGCTAATTAGCTATTCCTATAGAAATAATAACTATAATACTACTAATAGTTTTTATTTATAGTACGCTTTACTATTATATATATATATTACTACTATATTACTAAGGATTATTATTATTATTATTATTATTACCTAGGTAATATAAAAAAGTAATATATATACCTAGAGAATTAAGGGGGTTATAGAAATTATAATTAAATAATTTTTTTTATAGAATAGTACTAATCTTTAAAGTAACCTAGGCTATCTAGCTAATTTATTAGCGTCTTAGCGTCTTAGTAATACCTTATTAAGTCGGGTCGGTTTAATCTAACTTGCTAAGGTACCGGAGGCTTTTTAAGTTAGTACTAGAAGTAGGTACTAAGTATTTAGGTTAGTACCTAAATTAGTACTAAGTATTCGGGTCGGTACTAATTTATAGTACTAAAACCTAACTTAATAGTTAGTCTATTCTACTTAGCTACTTCCTTCCTTTATACTTACTATTAACTTCTTATAAGTTTAAGCGAGACCTTTTATAGAGCTAGAAGTAGATAGTAATCTAATAATTTTATATATAGCTCTACTAGCTATTTATATATCCTTTTCTTCTCTTCTCTTTCCTTTTTATTTATTCTATTTATAATATATAGAATATCTATTATTTATCTAACTAATTTTTATTATTCTATTTATCTTAATACTCTAAGTTTTAGCTTAACTTTTATATTAGCCTCTTTTCTAATACTAGATCTATCTTTACTATTATATTACTTTACTATTAGTAACTATTTATACTACTTACTTTATACTAATATATTATCTTTAAGTTAAAGCTTATAGAATTTAAGTAAGTCTAATAGAATACATATTAGGTATTTATTATCTATAAGAAAATATAGTAGAAAATATAGGATTTATCTTATTATCTTCTAATTCTTCTTACTATTATAAGGATTACTAAAAGAATAGAGGTATCTACCCCTTTATATAAATCCTTTTAATACTAGTCTAACTACCTCTTATTAACTCTAGAAAATCTATATATAGTACTTCTATAAAGTAGTAACTATAATCTCTAGACTAACTATATAAGTACTATTTAGAACTAAATTTATAATTATTATATAACGCTAAATCTATACAGGTAATAAGCTAGTTATAAGTAGTTTAGTAAGTCGAGTTAATATGAAAATTTACCCTTAAGTACTAAAATAATATTTAGTCTAATAATCTCCTTATTTAAGCCTTTTATATTATCTAAATAATAGTATATCTTAACTACTACTTAGTATCTTTATTATAAGAATCCTATTATAGAGCTTTAACTCTTAATAGTAGATAATCTACCTCTTTAAGAGTATACTAGATCTATATCTAACTCTAAGCTCTAACTATTTATAACTAGTATAATATAGCTATAAGTTATAAAGGAGTAATTCTCTCTAGATAGTATAATATAAAGGCTTTTAAGTACTTAAAAGACTATAACTATATTATTATATTATAGTTACTAGAAAAGATAGGATTTACCTTATTATCTTCTAATTCTTCTTACTATTATAAGAGTTATAAAGAAGTATAAAGATTAGAGGTATCTACCTCCTTATATAAATCCTTTTAATACTAGTCTAATTACTCCTTATTAGATAGTAAATAGTTTTAGATTATATAACTTTATAATAGAGTATTTATTTAATTTTTTTATATACTAAGAATTTAATAGTAATCTTACTAAGATATTATAATTTCTAGATATAATTCTTATAATATCTAGATAGAAAACTATATCTAATTTTCTATAAAAGCTAGGAAAATATTTAATCTTTATCTAATTAGAAACTTAAGTATAGTACTAGAATATAGTAAATATTATATATACTACTTATTTTAATATATATTAATTTTTATAATTTTTTATATTAATTTTATATTAATTTTATAGAATAATTCTATTAAAGTATATAAAGTATTAAGTACTCTTATTATCTTCTTACTATAATAGAAAATATGTAATTTAGGACCCTAAGCTTATTATAGCTTAATAGTTAATTAATAAGTACCCTAGATTCCTTTCCTAGACTAGCGCGAATATTAAAAGTCTGATATTTCTTTATATTCTACCTACGTTTACACCTACGCTCTATAATATTTTCTACTTAAATAAAGTTATATAGCTTATTTTAGCCTACTTAACGCCTTAAAAATACTGAAAATCCGTTTAGTAGTTTAAAAGATATATTAGAATAAGTGGATTTACCTACTAAATTCCACGCGCTAACGGCTAGAATATGGATTACGAATAATAAAAATCCTGACATTATTTATATTTTACCTATTCCACGATAACGCCTACTAACGTGTCTACCATCAGTCTAAATAGGGGGAAATTATCCGTCTTATTACCAGGTAGGCAGTGCTGTTAGCATGATCTAAATCGGTGCATTGCTGCATTAGCTAATGCTGTCGCATTTACAGGCCAAAAACCCTACTATTCACGTCACCTACCAACGTGTCTGATATCGGTCTGAATAGGGGGAAATATCCGTGTCATTAATAGATTGATAGCCCAGTATATCTGATATGCTCCCTACTATTCACCCCACCTACCAACGTGTCTGATAGGCTCCCCGCAATTCACGTCACCTACTAAACGCCAGGTAGTAGGGGTGATTTTCCGACGTAAAAATCTTGAATTTTTACAGGCATTTTCTAGTAAAGTATACTTTATAATAACTACTTATTATAATTTTAATTAGAAAAGTATAAATAATAGGTAAATAGTTAAGATATTAGATAGATTAATCTTAAGAGGATCTAATATATATAATACTAATAAGTACGTTATAAGTATAAGGCGATTTTAGTAAGATCGCCGCCAAATTCTTAGCGTGCGGATAAATTAAACGAAAACTCTGCTGTACTAGTGGCTTGGCAATACATATATACTCTACTTTCTAGCACTATTCTTACTCCTTAGCAGCCTGCAAAATGTTTTGGGCTTCCCTACCCGTAGAGATTCAAACGCATATACTAGAAGCCCTTGTTCTTCATGGAGATTCCGCTCGGTACGCTTCAATATGTCGAGCATGGCAAACAATTATCGAGCAAAGGATTTTCGCTCGCCTTAAAGTTACGCGATCACGTCTTGCTGGCTTCAGCGACATTGGCTACCGCCATCGGCATTTGGTGAAGTATATATGGTTTTCCATAGAGCCCTCTGAGTACCATTGTCCGCATTGCGGAGGCGTGGGGGTCTATAACTGGCATCAAGTTTCTTCCAAAACTATCAGGAAGGCGATCCAGGATCTTGTTATCCAGTTGAGTATATGGGAACCAAGCGGCAGCTTCTTACTTGATATCAGCGTCAAGGCTCCAAACGCCTTGATGCATTCTTCCAGTATCATCCAATATGGACCTCCTGTTATTTCAGAACCGAAGAAGGACAAAATCATTCAATGCTCACATTGGCTCCACGATACAAGCCTCCAGGGTCCGGCTGCGTATTTATTCAATAAAACGACCAACGTTAGCGAACCCGAGCCCGAACCCAGCCAAGAAATGCCAAAGGCGAGAGCTGTCACAAGCCTCCTCCTGCGCCGTCAAACTCGCCATCCTTGGAAGTCAGAAGCACTCGAAGAGCTTCTAGACCTTCTTCCCGAGGTCCACGAAATCCATTACGAACCTTGGAGAGACTGGCGTCGAATGGAGGAACGACCCACCAATACAAGTAAGGCTCGAGACACGTTACCGTAGACATAAATTTCTGCTAAAGCTTTGTAGCTACAATGCGGCTATGCAAGTCACTTAGATCCGATCAATTGAGGCGAATGGTGATATTTGAGAACTTCCATGGCAATAACCCAGCCATATCCTTAGCAGTACAAGCCGCAGAGATTGACACCGCTTACGCCCTTGTCGAAGCCAGTCTCGGGCTTGAGCATCTCGCAGCATCGTTCGTTTCAGATGCTTCACCTTTCTTTGATGCATGTCAAAAATGGAACTTTTGGCCCAGGCTGGAATCGCTCGCTCTGACCTCGAACGTTCTAAAACCTCAACAGCAGTCTGTCTATATCAACGATCTTCTTGAAACGATTGCGCTAGTAGCCATGAAGATGCCACGGCTAAAATCGATGGAGCTCTGGAATGGCAGGGCAGGGTTTGCGGGTGTTTTCCAATACCAAATATTTGAAAGCGACCGGACTGCTAAGATTACTTGGCGAAGTACTTGGGATCTACCACTAGAACCCCGTGTTCTGAAAGCATGGCAAGCTGTGGCATCCGAGCGGGTGGACTGCAAGCTTCAGGTCGTTACAGAGATGTTGGACGCCAATGTCGTTATCACATCTCATGGCGATGCTATCCGTTACCTGATGCTTCTGAATACAGTCGTTCATCCCGTTTCGTTGTGGCAGATCCAAAAGGAGACTGCTTATCAAAGTAAGTCTAGGTATCCGTAAACTTTCAGGACCCTTCGGTACGAGGACGACCACGCTGTCTTAGCTAGCACCAATCCTGGCACAGATCGGCTGGTTCACCCTGATCTAGAGGCTCTGATTTGCAACGCAGTCTCTCTCGCTTTTCATGACCCAATCTCTAGGACGGCAGATGATTGTAGAGATGGAAGCTGCCTCGTTCATTGGTTCACTACTGAAGATGAGGATCTCACCCAATAGAGCTCTTGGGACCTATCTTCTGCTAGTGCTCCTTCTTCTTGATTTCCTTCTCTTTCTCTATCTTCTTGCGGTAAGTATAGATAGCAGCTACCTACGTTTCGTGTCTTTCTTGCGCTTTCCTTTCACATTATATAGACTCGTTCCTTCCCATGCTTGCTCGGCCCCTTGTGCCTGTGTTTACCACGACTCGCCCATCGTATCTGCCAGCGACAGCACAAACCGAAACCACACCGAATGCCGAAGAAGAAGTCAAAGATAACCCCTGTCCACTACCTCTGCTCTCGAATAAGTGGGTTGGTATGAATATGGGAGTTTTCAAGTCGTGTATGGTGGAGGGTGCATGTTGTGGCTATGTTATGTAGTAGCTTGCGAAATTATGTAGATGGATGTGTGCTTGCTCGTTTGCTCCTTTTTTGCTTGCGATGTTTGTTTGCTAGAAGATGAATCGAAGTATTACTTTACCAGTACTGTGCGAGTTTCACGCGATCTGTTTGGCGTTTGTAGCTATCTTGGAGCCTGTGAGTACCTCTATGGACTGCTTCGTCCTAATGTTGTGGTTGTATGGATGAGTTGATGTGTAGAAAGAGTAGCTTGTAGGGTATAGCAACGATATTGCTTCAATTAGTGTGGGGGTTCCATTTCCACCGATTGTAGATTGTAGGCACCTTCGCGCGAGTGGCGTTCAGATGATTGGGCTAGCGTAGATCTAAGTGGCAATAAGGCGAAGTGGAACCAGCCTCAACCTTCCATGGTGGATGTTTATATTTTTAGGAGGCTTCGTGTGCAGGGAACCTTGGCGGAATTGAAAGAGGTTCGACCGTATTCCCTTCGTAGTGGATCTCGACACATATTGACTGACACATGGGTTGAAGCTGAGAAACTTCCGCTGGGAATAGGGGTAATAACGCAGTGATGGATCTCAGTGGTCTGTGTTCATGGGTCAGTACAACATATGGGTCTCTGCGCCACAGTGTTGAGTTCGCCATGGTGTCAATGAAAGCCGTTGAAATGGCGGAGATCGGCTGGTCCAGCACGATCCTTCCTTTAATACAACTGTTCGACATTCCACTTACCTACAATCAAAACCTTCTCCTATATATTGTATATGATCTGCCAATCCTTCAAGCTTGTGGAATGAAAGTCTCACAGTGCTGAGCTTAACGTCCTCCCTCGGGCTGTTATGATCGACACATCACCCACATATTGATTGTTTTTGCTCGTTCAATTCTTGCATGAGAAACGGATCCTTTCTCCCAACTGTCTGGAATTGTGCATCTGTACTAGCTCATGGTCTGTCCGCCGACATGGCATCCTTGGTACAATGGCTCTACGGAACACGTTCCGGTAGAGTAGCGACAGCAATGATGGGGTGTGTTTTCGCTATGTCTGCTGGCTTCTACACGACTTCACAAGCTTTACCGATTTACTACCGGTGCGTACGTGTAATCAAAGCGCCAGGATCAACGCTCCAGAAGTCGGGCAACGACCCAGTCGCTAAAGACAATGAGATCGACACAGTGCATTGTCCGGAACGAACCCAAGACTCGGATATCGAGGATTCTGTGGAATCATACAAGTCCAAAGAAGCAGAGCAAGATACTCTGCGTGAACATCTCGAAGAAACAACCGAGAGCCAAGAGCAAGCAATGGAGCTAGAGCTACAAGGAGCAGAAATCGTTGAGTCGAAGCGAAAGAGCGATGACCTGGATTACAAGAGCAGTAATCTCGATACTACTTTGACGACAGCAGAGCTGGCTTTGACGACGCGCGAGACTAGAGCCGCTCGACTACATGGAGCCATCCCAAGACTCGAAGAAAACAACCTCTCGCTGGAGGAAGAAGTCAAAAATTTGAGAGCCGACATCCTTTACCAAGCTGATGAGCACGAAAAAAACTTGGGGGCTTTGAAAGCGCAATTTTTGGTCGAGTATGGCGTGATTGAGAGCGAAATAGAAACCCTAGGGCAAGCCAACCAAGTATTATGTGGCGAAGTCGCCCAAGCCAACGCTGCTGTAGAGGGGTTGAAGATGCAGATGACGACCGCTGCAGAGACAGCTGAAGCCGCGAAGCTCGACATGATGAAGAAACTGGAAGATGAGCAAGCGGAGTACAACAAGTTGGAGGACGACCGAGACTATCTCCAAGAAGACAAGGACGCACTTTTGAAGGAGATTGAGGGTCTCAAAGAAGACCAACATGGTTTGCAGCAGGAGCGAGACGAATTAGCGAAGCAGCTGTCCAGCCTTGAGGACCGGGATGTAGAATCCGAGCAAAGTCTGGCGGAGTGTTCCCCGCAATTGACCTCGATCACCGAAGAACCGGCTGAGCTTGAGCATGAGATTGACGAATGGACTAAATTGACGGAAGTGAAAGAGCATCCCAAGAACACTGCGGAGCCAGAGAAAGTAGACGCACTGATAGACCATATGCAGAGTCGTGAGGACCAAGTCCTGGGATCTATCTACGATGGAACTGGAGCCGGAAGTACAGCCTTCGATAGCGGTACGCCGTCAGGAGAAGAGTGGACACCGAAGAATCAGGAAACCTGCAATTATGGTGTTGATGTTGGCGGGCAGCCCGGTCTAGTCTTTCGCGACTCTGGCTTTGTCGATGACAACAAAACTCTCGATAAGCACCATCAATCAGGAAACCGCCTGCTCATCGCGTTTCGCGAGAAAGTGGAAGAAATCTTACAGGCACTTGCAGAAGGCACAGAAACCAGCACCACTTCTCATATCGAGACTACACTCTTCACTTTGGTAAAAGATCTCGAAAATACGTTGCGCCAGATGCCGCTCGCTAGAGAGGACGGCTCCTATGGCGACGATACCTTGATTGATGACACACCTGACCTACCGACCACAGATCTGGCGGTCGATGATCAGTCCTGTACTGATGAGAAAGCGACACGAGGTATTAAGGCATCTTCGGACAATGATGACGATGCTTGGGAACAGCGCTTACAGGGCCCATCTTCTTTCTCTGATGTCGTTGAGGAGTGTCTGCCGCTCAACCACCGTAAGCAACGAAATCGGGCCCTACCGCCATCAAATACGAACCTCGTTGAAGCTCAGAGATTACTTTCTGATGAGTTGCAAGATCAACCTACCGAGCCAAAAATGACTCGGTGGAAGAGATTCTCGCATCGGTCGAGATCATTGATGGGTGGATTGCACAATTCTGCTACACCAAGCGATCACGGAAAGCGCTAGGCGAATCTGGGGACTCGATCTATACGCTCTATGCTATAGGCTCGCCGGTGGTGGAGGTGCGATTGTATAGTATGAAGGCGCAGTGTCCTTAGAAAGGCGACTTGCTCGACATCCTACAACCGACTTAGAATGAAAGATGTTCGTTTGTGTAAGTGGTAGAGTGATTTAGGTACCATTTAGTCATTATACCTTTCCCAATATTTGATCCAGCTTCTTTTGAAGGTGGCCGCAAGCTCAAAGTCCGTCGAGTCTGTTTTGGGATTATTGGAGTATTACAAGTCGCTTGCTTCCACTTAGAAGCTTTTAAAAATTGGGACTGAAGTCTGATTGCATCTTCATCTGTTTGAAGGCTTTGATTAGAGTTTCGTGAGGTTGTTCAAAGATCTGGTCATCAACCGCCAGTACCCACGTACGCCAGCCAGCTTGACCGAGATGCCTTCTCTGGTAGATACAAAGATCACATTGCCGAGTCGCTTCCTAGTAACGTAGTATGAACATGAAATTATGATATTCTCCGAGTCTTACTATCAGCTTTTTCCTTGGCCGATGATCTGTATCTGATGCAACTTCATTGCCTTGAGCACTTTGTTGTAGTTAATTAATATCATGGGACAAGGTACAACCAAGATCCAAGACCTTTGTATGTTGTATGTTCCATTCGATCACGTCCATGCTCTCAAAATTACACACATTATTAGCTTCAGAGTTTAGCAAATGAGAGACGTATTGCTATAGAGAATAATAGTTTTGAAGACGTGTATCTCGGATAAAATAAGGTCCGTATAACAATCTAACTACTTAGGGATAGCGCGCGACGGTCTATCAATAGTCAATCTCTTCAACCTCAGCACTGAAGTTTTATACCCGTCTTCTTCCTTCACTATGCTATGGTATTTGCGATGCACTGTCCCATTACATGTTCACTATCCACGACTATCTCATGGTCAGATGATCCGAAGACTGGCTACAAACGCCGAATCCGTGATGGAGAAATCACCCTTGCCGTTTCCGGATGGGTGTCAGGCCATCAACCAAGATCGGCCGCTCCTAGACGAAGCAACTCCCCTGTGCATCTCTTGGAGTGGGACCGAGTAGAAGAGAACTGCATTCTTGGGGGTCAAGCATTTGATCGCTTGCAGGCTATTTCCTTGACAAGTTTCTTGCCAACGTGAAACACGAATCGACGTTATCTGGTATCTTCGATGGCTGATATACCGTTTACGCCTTTCAGAATACGGACCTATTTCATTCGGTCCATTTACCGAAACGAAGAGTACTGCAAAGCGATAAAAGGTAAAGCTTCTGTCATAGCGACCTTGCAACCATCTCAAGAAGTTACAGTGTCACAATTTCCTGCCTCTACCAGCCCTCCTATCATGTCGATGCTCAGCTACTAGGAACCCAGAATCCAGAAACAAAGCGGCAATGCTTTTGCTTGGCACTGCCCTCACTGTAGCAGCGGTGATGTCCACGTGGATCGTGGTCGCGCCAGAACACCGAGTCAGACTTGCCCTCCACATATGGGGTGATAGCATATCTTCGCTGTTCTCGCTCTCATGGAGAGCTTCACAGGAACAGGAAGCTACGCACTTCAACAATATTGAATCTTCTCAACCAAACAACTGTTCGATATGTCTATTTGCCCTTGGAGAAGATGGTTCTCTTGTACTGGTAGGACAAAAGTTGCCGCATATGAATTACAGTCATACTAGGCTCTTGCTGCTACCCGAAGACCCTCGTACGTTCACCATCCGTTCATCACTTTCCAATACCATCTTCAGATGGTACTGGAGACTTCCGCGGACCACCTCAGTAGTTGCGATTGTGGAGATGATAGCGATCATCTCTTACTGGCTAGGTCCCCGTTCCAGTCACCGTTGTCCCGTGATGGACAGAATCATCACGGCAGACGCAGCATCAACAGTCAACGGCAAGGCCAGCAATCTGGCGATCGTTTTACGGGTCTATCACGGGCGCATGGAAACTTTATCAGAGTGGATTGCCGTCTTACTGCGCAAAGGGTATCAGACGTTGTCTGTTGGGTGGAAACATCATTCATATGATCGTCCAAGAAACGGCGAGGAGGAACACGATGCTGCTGGGGTGAATAAGGACGGGGTCTTCGAAGCAGACCATGAGAGAGATGTGCTTGCCCTGGAAATCGAGATTGAGCGATTTCTCACAGAGGCTGCTCTGCAACAGAAGAGAATAGCCGTGATGAAAGCTCAGGACGTCGTTATCGAAGGTCTTCGGACAAAGCTTGATTTCACGATGGGGAGATTTCGAGAATTCCAGAAAGAACATGAACGATGTCGTACGAGAAATGTCCGTCACGAAACAAAATAGTCCTTCAACAACGACAACAGAGATAGGGGGTTGAGATACGGCAAATACCGCGGTGAATAAATCCTACTCTGGTGATAAATCCGGCCTGGAGCAAGTACGATTCGAAGGCCAATGACCTTGCGAGCGTGCCACCAGATGTGTGGATCATATCTACTTTTCTTCAAGAGTGGTGGCGAAGCATCATTGAGATAGTAGCACCGTAAGCTTCACATATCGCTACAAATAAGATATATGTTCACCAACTGCGTTCAGATGATCATATTTAGAGTAGACTTTGATTGGACAATCCAATGTCTCACTCTGCTTTGTTCTTCGGTAGCAAACTAGTCGCAGATGCGGATCTTAAGACAAAGCCGGCAAATACGTCTTCAGAATCTCGCCGCATGCAGTAATTACTGCCAAACCCGATCTTACTTCTATCAAGACACAGAAGATAGTGGTTTGGGACATGGAGCAAACACTTACCCGTTGATACGAGGACTCCCATTTGACGCCAGGTGCAGCTTGTCTTGGATAACGATATCCATGACTTTCAGAGGTCTGCCCAAGGCGATCACGTCTCTACTGATCGCTTGTGGGATTGGCGGAACGGGCTATGGGACTCATAAATACATCGCGTACAAGGCAATCCCCACAACTTCCGTGGCAACATATTCTCACCACGCCACATCCGCCATCGCTATCCCACAATCTACCGCAGTCCCGGAGTTAAACGCTTCCACGACCATTGTCAAGGCGAGCGAGAGCCCGGTGCTCATTGAGGTTGGAAATTCGCCATCTGCTCCACCAAATACGGCATTCCGAAAGCAGAGTTTTGGCGGCCCTCTTTCCATTTCGTCTACAATACTCGGGTCCATACCTCTTTTCCTCTCGCCAAATGGTAGTATGGGCGCAACTGGCTGGGTCTTCTGCGGGCTCTCCTTGCTCGCCACACTATATCTGGTCTTTAGGGGCCAGAATGTCAGACTCTTATACGATGGGCTGATATCGCAGTATCTCACGGCGATGGATACGCAGACCGAGCCTGATGAGAGGAACGTTCAGATCGAGTCATTGAACTTTGATTTGGGCTCTGCCCACTCTGTGATTGCTGCTATCCACCAAGTGGTAGACCCAAACTATACCTATCCCGAGACCAGAGTGTTGGACCTGGTCAGAGATCTTGTAAGGAGCCAAACGCTCAACGATGAGCGCCAAGAAATGACTCCTCGGACTCAAAGGGACATCGTTGGTGAACAGACCAACCTCGAACAAGTCAAGAATCGCATGCGGAGGCTTGAGGAGAGCAATCTGAGCCTCAAGGACGATCTCAAGCGATCAAAAGACGACCTTGAGCGATCAGAGGATGGTATCAGTCGCTTGATCGAGCAAAATGAGGTTGATAGTGCGAACTACAAGCGCAAGAAAGAGCATTACAAAGCGGTTGCTCATTTCATCGTCAGTACGAATGACGCCACCAAAGTCACCGAACAAACTTCAGAAGACTCTTTGCAAAGTAGGCTGCGTGAGATTATGGCTGAGCATAATGAAAGGCTTTCGAAAACGCAACAAGATAACGAATCTCTCCGGACAGAGCTTACCATTGCGAAGAATCACAAAGAGGTGATGTCGCAGAAGCTCGCAAGGTTCGACCAAGAGACAATCCAGCAGAACATGGCGATTGAGTCTGAGGTCAAAAGGTTGCGTGAGAACGAAAATGCGCAGCTTTTGAGGACTCAGAAGCTTGAAGACGCATCTGCTGAGCGGGAAAGATACTTGAGAGATCAATTGGAGAAGATACGCGATGATGGGGCGATGGAGGTGAAAGGGTGCGAAACGGTGATCAGATCTTTGAGAGGAGAGATCAAGAGTCTGGAAGAGGAGAAGAATGTAGCTTTGGGTGACTTGCAGGATCATCGCCAAAATTTTGATAGAAACCTCCAAGAGGCTACTCAAAAGATGCGTGCCCAGGTTACCACAACCAAGACTGAGAAGAAAGCAGTACAGAATTCGATATTTGCTTCACAGCAGAAGGAGATTACATTGACAAGAGCTAACCTTGAGCTTGAAGGACGCCTCCAACAGCTGGAACTCGGACTGGCTAAGAAATTGGATGAAAAAGAGGTGCAGGCACAAAGAGATAAACAGAAGTACGATCATCTAGTGGCTTTTGTGAGGTCAAAGATGAGAAAGCCTGATCAAGATGACACATCAAAGCGGCTCGCCGATGAGGGCATTGAGATCAAGGAGCGATCACTCGCAGGTCAATTGACGAGCCAAAGTGCACGGCCTCAGAACATATCAATCGGTGATCAGAGTAGCCATGCGCATAACACGGTGGTGGGATTAGTAGAGCCGGAAGGCTCTAATGCCGTTAAAGCTGAGCATGAGAGTCAGCCAAACGGCATTCAAAGCTCTAATGATCGAGAAAAGAAGGTGCAGCCCGTTCCTGACTCTGAGCCTGATATCGATCACACCCACCGATTGGAAAATCTATCGCCGATATATGCGTCGAGTACATCAAACCATGCACCCCATTCGCCAAGGGTTCAGGCTAGTCATCTAGAAGAGGAGCTACAAGTCAAGCCTGAAGCACAAGCAGCCCATCCAAAGAGGAAGTCAGGATCACAAATTCCCACAGTCCAGCGAAAGTCGGCAATTCCTACGTCAACAAAACGAGCTTCCACTTTGCGGTCACCCAATATCCCAGGATTACACCCAACGACAGATTCTGCCCACCATTTGCCGCCACTAGGATCAACAAATCCCACCGAGCCTCCACCCATACTACTCAGCTTCAATCCAGTAGAATTCACAGCATCAGCCCCTACAGCCCCACGGCCTCTCACGCCAACTAAACGACCACCTCACCCCACCGACGCTCCCCAAATCACCTCAACAACCGAAACAGAGCCAAGCTATCCACAAGGTAGAAGGAACACCGAAGCCGAGATCGGCGCCAGACCCAAACTTCAACCCCGTCGACGCAATCAAACAATCACAGCTTCGTCAAAGGCGGCACCGCGTAGTCGATCCACATCATCGCCTTTCCAATTCGATCCACAAGCGCCATCAGCCGCTATGACTCCTCCTCCAGCCGTTCCCACACTGCCCGATGCGCTTGCGTTATATGATAAAGCCAATGCACTGGCAAAGGTAAGTCTTGAATGAAGTCCTGACAGTACGTACTGATGACTCTTCAGACCTTTACGGCAAAAGCTGGCTCTTCAAACAAAGCACAATCGCCAACGAACCCTCCTGCTCGACCGAGTATTTTCGAAGGCAAAACATTCGGTCAGTCTACCTTACCCTTGTCCAGGTAATTGCTAATACAAGATATAGACATGAACATCCCACCTCCAACCTCCACCACAGACGCCAATATAACCAAAACTAGCAGCGCCGTCGCAGCTAAAGATAAAAAGTACGGTGGCAATGAAGAGGACGAAGTAGACTGGGATGACTCGCCGCTCACTTAGGAATTTCGTAGACATTTTTACATGATCTGATAACACTTGAGAGTATGTTGTAGTGCGTCGGGGGCTAGGGTAGCATCATTTCATTCCATTCCACGCTTTCAAGCATCTAAAGATCCACTCAGAAAAAAATCTCTGTATGAGATATACCTAAGTGCCGAATCGATTATCGTTACAATAGAAGTCCTTTGGACATCTATTTAGATATATCTGCTATATTCCTAGCGCTAAACGCATGCTTGATTCACTAAAACCTCTCTAGGTATCAGGTAGCGTTATTTCATTCCACGCTTTCAATGATCTGAAATTACACCTAAACCGACTGGATCTATATGAAAATAACCAAGTGCTAACGAGTCCTGTACCCCTTATTGCTATAATTGTACCTCGCTCTTGGTACCGTCAACAAGATGTCAGCGATGAACTCACGTTTAAACCACGTCACCTTTCCCTCTCCCACTCCGGGAATTCCCACCCAAAATCGCGACCTTTAATTCCAGCGCCCCGGCCCATCCCCCTCTCCTCCCAAACATAACCAGCACGTAAAAAGTAAGTGCCAGCGTTAAAGCTCATCCCGTCCTAAAGGAGGTGATTTACCAACCTCCCTATTTCTAAGATTTGGTAATTTCAAAGGTGACGTGATATGGTGTGATATTCTTACTAGTTTACGTGTTATATCGAACTGTTCTGTAGATATTGCTGTAGAGATCCCTTACACCCTCCCTCCCCCTCCCATCTCTACACCCACCCTGTCACCCACCTACAAAACCTCAAAGAACCTCCCCTCCATCCCCTTTATAGCTATACATGATTGCGTACCGCTATAATCTAGCTATTCACGCCTACTTGCCCCACCTAGACGTCCTAGAAATAAATAGACCCATGCTACTGCAAGTCCGGACCTCCCATCCCTACTCCAACCCCCCCACCACCACATAAAGCAAAAGAGCAAGTATCAAAGCCCACCCCATCCCAAACAAGGCAAATTCCCAACCCCCCCAATTTGCTAATTCGAAACTTGATAAAGTAAAGTGAAGTGAACTGACATGACGTGACGTGACTGGGACTTGATTGCGGGTGGTGGTGAGATTGGGAAGGGCGTCATTAATCGAATGAATTCCTACCTTGGGTACAAATCGTGAGCCCACATAACACACGAACTCAGATACCCGTCGCAGTATCAGATGTACCGAAACACTCAGGCCTTACTTGATCATTACGGCCGCCGATCCACCAAACGAACGAACCTGACCCTGGCCCTGACGACATATCCAGATGTAATCTCCGTAGGTAAACGACTGCGGCATCCGATCTTCAGCTATGTCCCCGTGATAATTCGACATGCGTGGGTGGCAAAACATCAAAACTCAACACATCGTCGAGGTGAAGCGAACGGGAAATTACCCGCCCCCCCCCCCCCCCCCCGGGCAGTGACAGAAGGCTCATATGACTTCCTGATTTTTCTTTGCCATTCTCTTCCATCATTCTTACATCTTGACAAGATCACGTTCAGATCAGAGAATTTGATTGACCAAGAAGATCACACTTAGCGTTCTATTGTGTCCCATCATTGACAAGTCAACAAGATCACACTCAGCTCTCTCGTTGCCAGCGTATACAAATACATACATACCTTTCGATACGTCCTTGACACCAGACTCAACCTTCTTGAAGAACACTCACGCTTCTAGAAAGCCATCACAACTTCAACACGACCTACCATCACACCAAAGTCAGCACAATGGACGGTCGCATCTCCCAATACGGTCCCTATGCATGGTTGGCCGGTCCTTTCCCTTTCGCAGCGACTGCAATTCAAAGATCAGCGAAAGTCAGTGTGCCAAATGTCAACATACCAGCTGCAAGCATAGAGAACGATGTCGAAGATTGGCCTGTCGAGATTCCTGATGTCAAGAAGACAGTATCACAAGCAGACACGTTTGTAACGAGCATCATCATGCTCATCGCATTTCTACCCATCACGATCATGACAGCTGTCGTCCTTTTCCTTGCGGCAAAGAAGCTGTACCTTCACGTCCGATCCTTGCCGACCTGGAATTTCATGTCACGATTGGTACTTATCTTCTTGTTCTCCTCCGCTGTCTGGGCAGCGATTACGCCACAAGATTGGCTCGATCGGTACGCCTTGGTGGTTTTGTTGCTCCTCACTTCTTGGTGCACGATGAAGCATCACGTCCCTGCTGGTTGTCGTCGTGTCTGGAACATTCTGGTATACGTAACGCCCTTTGTCCTGCTACTACTGGCAATTTGGGCAATGAAGATGTCACGGAACCAAGTGTGTGGTCGTGATACTTGCAACACCATGGTGTTTTCGGTTCCCGTGCTGCTACTGCCGGCTTCATTGGTCATGAGAAAGCTGTGGACTAGAGTTCCTCGCCTTTGCTTTCGGGACACCATCCAGACCGCGGTACTGCTTTCTGTGCTTCTTTTGCTTGTGTGGGTTATGAGGAAGCTGCACATGCCAGCTTCGTGCTGTTCCATCTCGAACCAGTGCGTGTACTTTACACTCATTGTCGCTTGCCTTTTGGCTCCTTGGCTTGCACAAAGACTACACATACAGACACGTTATCGCAACCTCCAGCACTTCATGAAATGGACCATGCTACTGCCAAGACGCGCCACCACCATGCTATCACAGTATTCGAGTGTCCCACCAAGTCCAGCATCCGAAGAAGAGCAAATGAAGAGGGATCAAGAAAGCCAGATCAAGCATCTATCAGCTCTGACCAAGCTCCACCAAGTACTCTTCCAACTATACCGACGAACGTCGGCGGCAGCGAAAATGCGGCTCCAGAATGAACTCGGACAAGTGCGAAGGGATGCGAGTGCTACATCCTCCAGAGCGGCCGCTGCTTCCTCAAGAGTGACTGCCGAGTACGACGCGTTGGTGGCTGCTACGCGTGAAGCCTTTGATCCAAACTCGATATACCGGAATGGGGAGAGTATTCAGTACATCGTCCGACGAGTGCAGCAACGCATCGCTCATAAACAAGAACAGCTTAGGCGCAAAGAAGAACTTCTGAGAGGCTCGAACCTGATGCAAGCCGTCGTAGAAGAGGGCGAAGACAGAATGACATCGCTCCAGCGTAGGCATGACGATGAAATCACGAGGCTCAACGAACGAGCGACAACATTGCAGACAGCTATGACAGCTAAGGAGACGGAGCTTGATCAGCTCGCTGCGGCCAAATTGGACGCTGCTAATTCTTATGAGGCTGAAAAGGCTGAGCTCACGAAGACGCACAACGACATGGAGGCTACCATGCAAAGGCAAATTGACGATAGGGACGCTAGTCTGAAGACAGCCCAAGAGCGAATTACAGCATCCGAAAACTCTGCAAAGGTCGCAAAAGATGACTTGGATGCAAAAATCCAGGAATTCAACATACTTCAAACAAGGTTCGATGAATCGTCAGCGACGCATAGCGACGAATTGAGATCGGCCGAGTCGTACGCGAATGATCTAGCAACCAAACTAGATCAAGTACGACACGAGAAGGATGAATCTGAGGCTGAGAACCGTAAGCAGCTCGAAGCATTCGAGTCAAAGCTTTCGGATGCAGCATCTGCTGCCAGCACTCAAGCAAATGACCAAGCGGTTGAAGCAAAGCGCCTGAAGAGGAAGCACAGGGCTGCGATCGCCGAGAAAGAAGCAGAGGCTCGAGAGTCCTTGGAGCGAGCGAAAAGCGACATGGAGCAGGTGGAGAACGCCCATGTCGTCGCGATAGCTGCCAAGGATCAAGAAATCCAGACTCTCCAAGAGCAGGTAGCTGGACTGGCAGTACGAGATACTAGCCCGCAACAGCCTTCTACCAACGATATAGAAATCGCAAGCACCACGGAGGCTGACATGAAACGCGCATCAGACCAGATCGCGACGTTGAGCAGAGAGCTGAATTCAGAGCGAGCTCGCGCAATGGACCTTGTCCAGAGAACACAGAGTCTCGAAGCGCAGCAGCAGAATACCGTGGTGGAAGGCAGGGCGGCGATCCGAGCCCTTGAAGACCAGCTTGGCCGGGCCAACCAGCAGATTGAAGAGTTGACAAACACCATCCAATCTGGCAACCAGAGAATGGGCGCCATGGACAACACCGTCGTGTCAAGCCGCCAGATCATAGAAGACCTGAGGCACACGATTCAGTCAAAGAATGAAGAGATGGCGACCATCAAGGAAGAGCTGCTGGAAGCAAACACCGAGGCCGAATGTCAACAAGATGACGTGAAGATGGCCAAGGAGGAAAAGAGAAAGGCGCAGGAGTTGTCGGAGAGCCAGCAGCGTGACCTTGAGGCGCAACAAGCCCTCGTCAAGGACCTGCAAGGTGACCGCAACCGAGCACAACGCGTCAGAGTACCAAGCGGTCTATGCCGACCTTGGTCGTGCCAAGGATCTCCTTGATGAGATCGTCGTTGCAGGGTGCGATGATAACGCACAGATGATCCTCGAAGGATTAGGCATTGCCAACGGCACCCTCCTCAAGGTGACCATGGCGCTGAAAGAGATGGAAGAAGGCGCTGAGAACGACCAAGTCTGGTTCGGTATCCACAAAGAGCTAGGCGACGCAATGATTGGCGAGCACCTCTTGAGTCTCTGTGTTGCTGATGAAAAATTCAAGCATGGACATCCAGTCCTGTTGAAGCAGGCACAGATGGTGAATGTGAGGCTAAGACGCCTGGTGAAGATCGTTGAAGACGCAGACGCCACAGCGAAGAAGAACTACGTGCTTGGGGTGATGGTATTGCCAAGGGGCGATGAAGGTGACGACGACAAAGGCCAAGAGCCTGACTCAAGCTCGTCAAGAGTTCCGGATGGTGCTACCGCCACGAAGAAGCGGCGAAGCGATGGTGGACTGTGCTATTCAAGGCCTACGCAGATGTCCTTCGGACAGCAGCCAAGCACATCCACCAGGGGCTCAGGCTTCCGACTTGAGCCTGACCACAGCTTTGGTAAGTACCTAGGGCGTTGACTCATTGGCAAAACTGACACTGTCTATAGATTTCAGCTGCAGGCGTCCAGATGTCGTCGAGCAGCTGCCGCCACCGGAGCAACATATCTTCAATTCGCTCAACGAGGATGCCCGACTACCACCACAAACCGAGGCCACACATGGGGCTCCTCTGTCCGCCGCAGAGCGAGAAGTTATCCGCTTAACAGCGGAGGTCTTCGCTGAAGACGAGGCTGATGGGACGGGCTTGTATGCGCCCAGAACACTTGACGAGGATGACAGTACTTCTCTCGATAACATTTTTGATGGGACGCGCAATGTTGGTAAGTAATAAGTCGTCTCATATCATCAAGGCTGGGACTGATACCTGTACAACAGTCGATACACTCGCAGATCAGTTCTATAACGCAACGGTCGACTTGGGCTACAATGACCACATACCTACCAGCGGCGAGACAGACCGTGTTCCGCAGGACGACATCGCAGCGTGGGAACATGACCTGCCCGCCAGTGGACTGATCGACTTCGATTTCGGCTTGGATTATGACCTTGCATGGCCTGGGGGCCTGGCTGCAGATCTGAACGAGGAGGGATATCCAAACACAGAGCAAGCAGCCAGCGATGCGGGCCAGGACCAAATCCACGGCCGTGAGATTCGACAGGCGATACCGACCGGGTACAATCCGAATCAGCCTCTGCTAGACTGGTCCGCGGTTTCTCTGAGCGACACCTACAGGACCCGGCAAGCCGCGAGGAACCCATCATCAGGATCGGGTTTAGGAGACTGTGAGTGGGAGATTTGACCTGCAGGCAGCTGTTGCTAATATATCTCAGCCATCGAGCACGCGGCATCGACAGGGGTACTACAAACTCCTCAGTCACCAAGTGAATCTCTGCAGGGCTTAGATGATTGGCCAGAAGGTGCAACTCCTGAGTATCCGCTTTCCGATGAAGATGAACCAGTAGCGACGGCTTCAGCCTCTTCGTCACAGCAACCTTCTCTTCGAGAGTCCAACGGCTCCGAACAACCAAGCCCCCTCTCTCCAAGGTACCCTGCACAGTCTCGCAAGAGAGCAAGATCTGAAGATTGAGGTTCGACTTCTCCTGCTTGGGGTGAACTCCCAACAACCTGCACACCAGCTGGCTTTCCAATTTTGCCTCGTCGATCGTCATTCTGAGATGATTCGAGGCATTTGGAAACCAGAACGCCAAATTGTGTGTGCTTTGTTGGTCGAGCTCCACTTGACATTTGGATGCAATGCCTGTTGCTTCCACGACTGGTTGCATGGTACTCATTTACAAAACCCCGACCTCAGCCACTCATCAGTAAATTTCACGATAGTCCGTGGCTATCCCTTCTCCCGACAACCTACCACACTTGGGTATCACCCTGTTGATCATCCTTGCGACGATCCGGGGCCTACTCTTCGCTCAAACGATATTTTTGTCTCCACCTGCCTCGTTGATTGTCTTCACGACTGTCCGAAGCGTTTGGAGCTCCCAACACCTGTTCCTTTTCACCTCGTTCGACTTCTTATCTTCCGAACACAACTTCTTCTCTATCGATAAAGCAGCCTGGAGCAATCTCTTAAGGTACAAGTCAGACATCCAACGCTCCCACCACTGCTTTGCTAATCATCACTAAAACAGCTCGAGACGAATCAAGATTGCGAAGACCGTTCTTGTGTGGTTATCAGTCGAGCTTCCAGACTCTTTCGAAACTTCAGCCTGGAGTGACCTCCTGATATCCCACAACCGACCCCTAACGCTGCAGCCACCGTCTTATATCATCTCTCACCGCCTTACATCATCTCTGAGAGCCCGACATCAATGGAAAGTGCAAAGGTCGAGTTTGTGTGATTTTCAGTCGAGCTTCCAGGTACCCTCAAAAGTTGCCTCGAGTGCTCCTTATATCCCATGAACAACCTTCTGTACCTCCACCGCCACCTCGTCGATGATCTGAACGAATATTCTGGCCTCTTGAGTGTGAAGATCTTTTTTGTGTTGCAAACAGTCGAGCTTCCAGGCACCTTCACACATTCAGCCGCGAGTGCTCCCAATATCCCCCGAACGCCCCTTTGTGCTTTCACCACCGCCTTGTCGATCATCTTCGCGATAGTCCGAGGCCTTTTGAGAGTGTGAAGACCGTGTTTTGGGATTATTGGTCGAGCGTCCAGGCTATCTGAAGTTGTGGAGATCTGGAAGGAGTGGACCTCATAGAAAGAGATGGGTGGATGCGGATATTACTGATTCAGAAAATGATGGAAGACTGGACATCGGTATGTGACTTATGATTGGCAGGATATTGGTATTGGGGCCATTGATGGCGAAACCTCGATATGACAGCATGCTTTTTGATTGATCTTGTTGGCGTTCTTGCGATGGTACTTTCGATGCGCGATACGCGGGTTCGTGTATTCGTATATCGCATGCTAGGAGGATTATACGATGGACTTGCAATATCATCGATTCTTCCATCTCGCAGCAGTCTCTTCACAGTGCAACCATGCTCCCACCTTCACAACCTCCCCGTGTCCAATATGCAGATATCCCATACTTCTCCCACACATCCCAATATCCATTCTCCCATCTCTTGCCATATCAGCAGCTTCTGCACCTCAAAAACCTGTATCATATTCGACCTCCGCATGACACGCTTCCACTGTGACGTTGTCCCTCCAATCCCATCCAATCCTCTTGAATTCCGCTTCCTCGTCGCTCTCACCATCTGATGGGCGTCTCCTTCTATGCCAAGCCGTGAACAGACCATGAGAGAACGAGGTCGTTCGTTGCTGGGTAAAGCGTTTAGTCTGGCTTTTTGGCCCGGGAGGCTGGAGGCATTAGGTGGAAGGGGGGAGGGGTTAGGTGGGAGGTGGGAACGGCACGAAGGACAGCGACATAGTCCTTGAAAAGCGATAGGGCGGTTTCTAGGCGTAATATATGTCTGATGTTCGACCCAATGCTCGTTCATATAAACGTTCGAGCAGAGATGGAAATATGTGCCAAGACTTCTAGGACCGCCAAGGCCGCCTTCAATTCGTTCTATATTTTGTCAATTCCTTCGTTCATCTTAATACTGGAATTTCGACGTATAGGCCGGCTAGCTGATGGCTGGATTGCTTCGACTGGGATTGACATGTGTGTAGGACGATCGAGTACTATGTTGGGGTGTCTTTGCTTGATTATGCATTCCTACTCTACTGGAACGTACGATACGATGTTTGCTTCCTATTTACCCAACATGTTCGCCTTGCAGGTCAGCTGTATTGACTCGTTTGTACTTGCTTGATAGGAATTGGAGCTCGTCTAGCGTATTGAGAAGAAGTCTGTGAGAAATAATAGAGCAAATTCAAAGGTTTGAAGGTGGCAATCAACAACGGTTCCCCTAGAATACAGATTTAACGGAGGTTGCATTGTCAGAGATTCATAATGGAAGTCTAGATTCTGCTTCTCTATCCTCTTCAACAACCTACTCGAAACTGCTGATATGCTCCATCACAAACTCCGCCGTCTTCACCGGCATCGTTAAAAAGGGACAGTGATCCGTCTCCAGCGTCGCCACCTTTTCGATTCCAGCTTTAGCAACCATTCTCTTCTGCAACGAGAGATCAATGGCGTTGTCTTTTGTACAGTGAATGTATGACATGCGGCCCGTGAAAGCGGGCGTTTCGTGTGCGCTGGCTGTGACGGGGGTGTTCAGAACGTTAATCGCTGTGGGTGAGATCTGAGATGCCCATTGCTGCGCTGTGCTGTCTGGTGAAAGGTCATTGTAGAAATTCTGGATGGCGCCGGTGGGGGTTATTGTGCAAATGCCCTGTGAATGAGAGGGGATGTGAGTCTGGGATTGGACATTTTGCGTACTGGCTTGGAAATATATGGCTGAAAAAGTTGAGAGGACAGGATCCCTTACATTCTCTGCTACGCTGAGACCGGCCAGTGGTGGTGGGTGCATGTCCGAGACTGTCGATCCGGACGATATGGTGAAAGCAGCTATGAAGACTAATCCCACAACTCCGCCTTTCAGACCTAAAAGATGGTCGACTTAGTATTGTTCGCAGTACATTGAATGTCCTGTTACAAAGATGCTATCCAACACGTTGAAGCCTCATGTCAATGCATGCTGCAAGGAGCTTTGCTTACCCTTTCCACGTCTCTCCTCCTCGCTAAGTCCATACGCGGCAGCACTTCCCGGTAGACCACCATAACTATGCATCGCCACGATCACTCGTTTCCCCTCCTCAAGTAAGGGCAAGAGTAATTGTGCGCGAATGAAGTCGGCATCTGTCTGAGCTGTATGTTGACTCGCGTCGCTACAGTCGATGCTGGGGAGTCCATGGCATGTAGTTGGGTATGAATTCTTCTCCAGCTCATCCCGGAGGGCGGAATAATGGGTCGGCTTGTGCCATGCTCCTGGTATGAGGAGTATGGTTGGCTTGGTGGTCGTCATTGTGCTTTCAGATAGTTTCGATATTGGCACGAAAACCAGCTGTACATATGTAGACCAGAGAGTTCGAGTAAGAAGACATGGGAAAGGAGATGATTACCTCCCACGGAATTCTGCTCACCGCCTTGGGAATAGACGTCCTTCGCCCCGTGTTGGTTTTTGCTATCAACTTAGCGCACCAAAGCATATCTGCGTAGCAGGTCTACTAATCCTCCCATACACGGGATTGGGATTTGCATCGCATGTTGGAGAGGAGTAGTAGCAAAAGGCCCGGCCCTGGCGGCTCAAGATGACTGTGATACCTGAGTAGCTTTACGCCAGCGCTGCTTGGTGTAGATGTAGAGCTCTGCGAGGGGCAGTATAGAGGCGCAGTGGTTTGGGTTTGGACTTTAAAGTAAGCTTTTTTCACCGCAGATTAAGTAGAATATCTCCGTACACCATACCGCTGTAGGTTAATTCTAGCGTGTATGGAATCCTTGGGAAATGCTTGGCACAGAGCACCTCCATCCTAGCGTGATCCTGCACGCGCTACTTCGTACTCTAAATCATTTACAATTATAGAAACAAGCAACGATGGGACGTGTACTTTCTTGCTTTCCATACCAACAGCTATACCACATCAGGACTATTCTCCTGCTGGAGCTGCCAAGTGCATGAGGGTGGCTGATTCCGTGGCTCCCAGGGTCTCTGCCCTACAATGCAGGATACTGCGCCTCAGCCCGACATGAGAGAGTTACAAAGGATTCTCTGCCATGCCTAATTCTATAGCATATCTATATGCATACGGCAATCCTCCTCACGCTATTCGTCAGCTTCTGTATCTTGCCAGCGGTAAGCGAATCCTTGGGGCCGTTTTGTGATGGCGTCCCATCATGTCTCATCCTTCTGTTGTCTTCGCTCCATGCCCATAATTCAGCCACGACCCTTTGCCTAGTACAAATCTCAACACGATATTGCGGTCTTGCTATAACGTAAGATAGAATGGCATGTCCGCAAGAGCCCCCCTCCCTGGCGACCACCATTCCTTACATTGGGCATGCCATTGGGCTCATGAGGAACAAGTTTGACTACTACCACCAGCTTAGGTGAGAAAGATTGTTCAACTTGATCAGCATACGCAGTACTGAATGCCCTTCAAGTCAACAAAATGCGCTGCCTATCTTCACGGTGAATGTACCTGGTCAGATATTATATGTCATAACGACATCAGACCTCATTCAAGCCACCCAAAAGCAACCAAAGATTCTCGCCTTTCCACCTATTGAGGCGAAATTTGCTGCAATGGTCTGTGGGATCAGTCAAGAAGCAGATGACATTGTACACGACAACATCAATGGGGAGAAAGGAGAGTCGGGCTTTTCGATAGAGTCATATGCAGCCATGCGAGAAGCTCTCTCCCCAGGTGCGAGGTTCGACGAGATGAATCGTCAGATGTTGCAGAATGTCGCCGCGGCTCTTGATGGATTGAAGCCATCTCCAACGCAGCCTGCCAAAATAGATCTGGTAAAGTGGTTTCGTCTCAATATCGTCACTGCTACAACGAATGCCGTATACGGACCACAAAATCCGTTCAAGGATCAATCAGTCGTAGATGCCTTCTGGTATATATGACGAGCAGTCTATATCCACATGCTCGCTCGCTGACACTTCTCGCAGGCAATTTCAAAGTGACCTTACACCTCTAATTATCGGGATTCTCCCTTCAATCACAGCACGAAAGGGAATAGCTGGCCGTGCTGTAGTAGCCAAAGCATTCGAGCAGTACTACCGGAACGAGGGCCATAAGTCAGGCTCAGAGCTAGCGAAGAAGCGATACGAGGTCGCGGCAAGGAATGGAGTGTCGCTAGAAGATACCGCCAAATTCGAAGTCGGTGGCGCTATGGCGGTTGTCTTCAACACAGCACCTACAGCGTTCTGGACCCTGTTTTTCGTATACTCGACGTCAGGCCTCCTCGACCAAGTACGTGCGGAAATTGATGCCATCGTGACCACGAATAGTGACCGTCACGGGCCGCTACGCAGTGTCGACATCAAAGGCCTGAAAGAACGCTGTCCACTGCTGATATCCACCTTCCAGGAGACGCTCCGCTATATCGCCATTGGCACCTCTGTGCGCCAAGTGATGGAAGACACAATATTGAACGGTCAATGGCTCCTGAAGAAGGACAGCATGGTGCAAATGCCAAGTCGTATCATCCATAAAGACTCGTCTCTGTGGGGCCCAGATGTGGACGACTTCAATCCAAGACGCTTTTTGAAGGATCCGGAAGCCCCGAAGTCCGGTAGCGGTACGAAGAAGCGTCCTCATGCAGCCGCCGTTCGGACCTTTGGAGGGGGCACGACCTTGTGCCCAGGGCGCCATTTCGCAATGAATGAGATCCTTGCGTTGACAGCAATGTTTGTTCTTCGCTACGACATGGTGCCTGCGGCGGGCACATGGTCTATGCCCAGCGCGAATAATTCGAGCATTGCGAACACTGTGATGGAACCGGATACGGATGTTGATGTTGAGGTCTCGCTGCGGAAAGGATTTGAGGAAGGACGTTTCGCTTGTGGCCTGAAAGACTCGGATTCTATTCTCGCGGTAGCGGAGGAAGATCGTCCTGTGTGAGGTGTGTACTTAATACACAAGCCTGGCGTTTTCGAGGTCATGCGGAAATTGTACGCTGGGGGCCGTCTACTGTTGTAGAGCGCCGAGCCAGTTGAGCTATTACCGGTGCGCACGTAGAATACCCACATGTGGTAATTTTATAGATACCGGTATGGTATTTCTGAAACAAGCTCGGTATTGTATGGTAGCGCTCGCCCGATGCCCAATCGGGATTAGTTTTAGGATGGAAGGTCAGGACAGTTCTGTCTCTCTGGCACTTGCCTTCCGACTTCATCGTTTCCAGGCTATATTGACAACGCTGATGACGAACTACGATGGACATAATGACATCCAGAGGAATCGATGTATATTGCATCAGCAAGGCTCTGTAAAGATCAAAGACGACTTCAAGCTCTTCGGCGAGGCACTTGATGTGAATGGACGATTCTCAACGAACAGTAAAACGCTCAACGCATTCTGTCAATGTCACTCTCACCACTGCTCATGTCAGCATATAGGCCATTGATCTCATGCTCGGAGTTGTCGAACTCACCTTGGTGATTGTGACGAGCTGCAGAGCCATGCAGAGACTGCTCGCTCCCTGGCTCAGCACTCTACCTTGCTAGAAGCAGAGTTCAACAGGAAGGCCATCATCGTCTTCACAATTGTAGCCATCATTTTGCTTCCAACGACTTTCTTGACTTCATGTTTAGGCCTCAATACCTCTTACTTGCATATGTTGGATTCAGGTCAAGGTCTGTCTTGGGCCATTGGAACTTCTGTGGCTTTCGTGACATTCAGAGTTGCGAAGTTTACTAAGTTACCCTCACTCACCGCCTGACTGGCAGTACTTATAGTGGCAAGGATTGCGTGAACGACAGGGTGACGGTACTGTGGGACGTGGTCAACACTGTAGCAATGACCGCTGCATCATTCCTTGTTGCATTGCATGATTGAGCAGGATTCAGAACATCCTCGTGGAAGGATACACATTGGTTGCTGAGAACGAACAGCAGCTCCCACATGGTCCAGAGGTCTTTGACGGGGCATGTACTCATAAAATATTAGGTATATCTGATCGACCTTTGATTGTGTGATATCGATGCTCTAGGTGGGGGCTCCGCGACAATGAGGTGACAAGCCATGAAACTTGACCGATGGGGTCCACTCACTTCACTCCATCCTTCACTTCACTTCCTTACCTTTCGCACACTCATCACCTTTCATCGGAATTGGACTTAGATCCGCAACCTCTCCAAGAACAACAATTCAACACTCAATCTCGAGACGATCAATATCATCTCTGCATGCAGAGATTGTTCGAATTATTATAACCCTCAGTGCGATCGCCAATAGCGGACATTCACCTCCCGTTCAGCACTTTGCACATTCCAAGAGATCATGAAGATTACTTCGGAACCAGAGACCCACGAATGTTGGGCGTGCCTTAAAAAGGCAAACCTTGTCTGCAAGGCCTGCAAAGGTACACAAGACGGTGTAGGTGGACTGGTAGCTGTGTACTACTGTGATGCCAAATGTCAGAAGGACGGCTGGAAAGCGCACAAACCTTTGTGCAAGGCGGCCCAAGACCGGACTGCGTTATGCCGCATGGGAGAGATTGCCCGGTATTTATATTACACATTTCAGAAGAATGCATGGAAGTGGGTGATTGAGAAGGTCGTCAAGGATGGCGATACCTGGCTGGTCTATGACGGACAAAGCTTCGACAAGAGTATTGTCGCGCCTTTCCCTAGTGCGATGTTTCCAGACGCCGAGGACCAAGAGACTATTATGTCTTACAATAGCTGCAACAGTGCTGTCGAGTTTGTGCACAAGCTTTTTGGAGACACGTTGAAGGGTATGTTTGAATTCAGACATGACGAGTGTAACATGCAACCTTGCTGACTAGACTACAGACATGTATTCTAAGGTTGACGAAGTTTTGGTCAGGGTTAAGAACACGCAGTTACACATTGTACGGATTGGGCCACATAGTGTCGATGCGAGGACGTACGCGCACAAGGTCCTCCGGATCACCCTAAATAATGGTGAAGTATACGCATTGGACATAACAGGCTCGCAGTTCGGCTGGCATGGGTCTACAGTCATGCCATGGTCCGCATTTTTGGAGAACAGGGTAGATATCGTCAAGGAGATTCGCAAGTTCGGCGAGACCGCGCGACGCGAGAAAGCGGAAGCGCAGGCCGCCGGCCTGCTTCGAATCAACATTCACCATATCATTGAGCAGATTGAGATTTCCCTCCATCGTTATCTCAACCAATGGCAAAGAGACAATACTTCATTGAAAACAATGTTGAGGTGGTCAGAGAAAGACTTCAAGCCAAAGGAGCGTTCGCTACTGAGTTCTATGGAAGTCGGCATGCTTGAGATCAGGGCTTCTGCAATGATGACGAGATTCTTTGACATCTTCACAGGCGAGCCGCCCAAGCGTTGACCCTGCAACCAGGGAGCTGTCTCTGGGACAACAGAAGAGTGTTCTAATTGCAGACAGTTATCCAAAGGCATATGATTAGCGACGGGTGGAAACCAGACTTATCGAGAGATTCACACCGAGACCGCTCGTCCATGTCATGCAATATGGAGGTAAGAGGAGTTCTACCACGGATCAGCAATCATGTACATTCGAACGAAACTTCATGATGCACATCCGACCAAAAATTTCGTAATGCAGACTCACATCTTACCATCAACAATAACCAAGATCTTTAGGCACTCATCAGCATATTTCACACATCATCGATTGAAACACGATGACCGGCGACGCTTGCTACAACATCATCCCAATCAGGCAGGTCCACACCAAGCCGCCAATACGCGAGCGCCAAGACTCGACCGCTCTGATGACTCACATCATGCCACCAGCCAGCCATATAATCCAATAACCCTCCTCCCCTACCCATCCGCCTGCCCTACCTAATCCATGAATACACTCACCTAATGATCCTCCGAAACTTTCACAGACCTATACACACAAAGAAAGTAGCAAATCCCATCACACCCCTCTCCTTCCCCTTCTCCACCATTTCAAAAAGAGTATTCAAACACCCATCCCCCACAGCAATGGCATTCTCACTGCACCCCATAACCCCCGCCGACGCAGTCGACGTCACCAGGGTCTTCCAAGCGGCGTTTGCAAACGATCACATCATGAAGCATTTCTATCCGCATACGCCGCTGGACGTGAAGTGGAAGCAGGATCTGACGTTTTTTGAAGGGTTGATTGCTGAGGGGGACAAGTATGGTGGGAGGATGACCAAGGTTGTTGAGGGGGGAAGTAAGACGGGGTGGGTGAATTTTCTCATTGGTTTTGTTGGTTTTTTGGTGAGGGTTTGAGGGTTTGAAGTTTTGGATGTTGAAAGATATTGGGATATTGTACGCATTCAATGCGTGGATAGGGGTGTAAAGGAAGGGTTTATACGTTTTTGTGTGCGAACGCTGAATTTCAATCTTCGTGAGGCATAGGAAGATGGTGGGATACGCGAAGTGGGACTATCCGCACACGCTGACGGCGGAGCAACGGGAGGAGAAGGCACGGAAGGCGAGGGAGGAGCGGATGAAGAAGGTTGTGGAGGGGAGTAATGGGGGGTTGATGAGGGATTTCTTCGAGCAGTTGATTGCTGGGAGGGAACGGTGGCTGGTGTCTGAGAAGACGTTTTGTGAGTTTTCGGTTTTTTCTTTTTGTTCCTTTGTTTTTTGATGGTTGGATTTGAGGGTTGGAAAGGGGGTTTGGGTGCGTGAATTTGCGTGGCTGTTTTCCTTCGGGGGAAGAAGGGGTGGGGGTTGGATTGGTGTTTGATTTGCATTGATTCGAAGGAGGTGTTTTCGTGGTGGTACCTAGCAATCACAGCGAAAGAGCTGGATGATTCATAAGGGAAACAATAAGCTCACGTCTACCCAGTCCTCCACATCCTCACCGTCGACCCCGCCTACCAACGCCGCGGCCTAGGCTCCATGCTCATCCGTCCGGGTCTCGAAGCGGCAGACAAAGCGGGCATGCAGACATATATCGAGGCTTCGCCGGATGGATTGCCGTTGTATTTGAGGTTGGGGTGGGAGCCGGTGGATGAGATGGTGCTTGAGATGGGGAAGTATGGGGCTGGGAGTGGGGTTGAGCGTATGCCGTTTTTGATGAGGGAGGCGGGGGGGCGGGATAGAGTTGGAGTTAAGGGGAGGTTGGGGTGATGGTGTGGGAGGAGGGGGGAGTGGATGGGGCGAGTGTGTGGTTGTGTTGTTGTAGAAGTCTGGTATTATAGCTGGGTCTCATCATTTCAATCGCTGTGGTAGCTTGTATATTGTACTGTGGACCTCGCTCTTGCGCCATTTGTTCGTCATTTGTTGCTCCGCCCCGCTCACTATATCCATATCGTAAATCCGTACCCCATATACTGGCTCTTTCAGCTGCCATAACCTCACCCCTTCTTCCTCTTCACAACCAAATCGCAAAACCAACCCGGCAGTCAATCCGCCTTCGCCGCCATCGGCGGATATTCCCTCCCCTCCTTTTCAACTTTAGGCGTACAGATGCACCAAGACTCCTTGTCGATTTTGTCCATGACTGTGGGGACGTGGGAGCCGCAGCCCCACCAGGAGGATTTCTCTGGGAGAGGGTATTAGTATAGTGGGAGTGGGGGAGGGAGATGGCGAAAGGGGGGAGTACGGCAGGTGGTGCAGGTTCCTGGTTTGCACATTTCTGAGATGGGTGGATGGGTTGGTGGATGAGTGGATGAGTGGATGAGTTGGTGGTGATGGTGGTGAGGATGAGGGTGTGGGTGTGGTGGAAGGGGAGGGGTGGATTGGCTTAGGGTGGGGGAAAGTCCTTGGTGAGTACCTATATAGTAGAGTACTTTAGAGTATGCCGAAGTTTAGCCGAAACACGCTATTAAGCGCTGCCAAGCCACGCTATGTTTTAAATCAAGTACTTTACTTATTTAGCGTATTTAGGACTTATATTAAAGCTTAGCGCTTAACGTAGAAATTTCCCCCCCCCTATTTTATATATAAAATCTTATAATAATTAGCTATCTAGATATTTCCTTTCTATAATATCTTAATATATTAAAATTAAAGCTATATATAACTCTTATAATTATATCTTTAACCGCGTATTATACTTATTCTATAAGCTAGTCTAATTTACTCCTTATTACCTTAAATACTACTAACCCTTATTTTATAAAGAATATCTTATAAGCTAATTATACTATAAAAGAGGAGGCTAATAGAGTTATTATAGATATAATAAGCGCTAGTAATAAACGTAGTAGGCGTAGTAGGCGCGGTAAGCGCGGTAGTAGAAAGACTAGGAAGAGAGGTATTTATACTAGTAATACTACTAACGGCGACTATACTCTAGTAAATATATAAGTATTAACTAAGAAGTATATAGAAGTAGTAGTAAAGATATAATAAGTAAGCTTTACTTAATAGGATACTTATAATAGTATAATAGCTCCTCCTACTAATAGTTATAAGACTTCTAATAATAGTTCTACTTCTTACAATAAGACTAATAGTATACCTATTAAATAACTAGATCTTTTACCTCTACTAGGGCTAGTATATCTTACTTAGGGCCTATTATAAGGTATACCTATTTAGGACTATATATTAATAAATTAGATTTTTAATAAATAGACTAACCGCGTCAAGTCGGTACTTCGAACTCGAGTCGGGTACCCGACTCGAGTCTTGGCGATTTAATACCAAGATCTAGTACCGAGTACCTCGAGTCGGTACCAAGGTAGGTACTAAGTACCTCGAGTCGGTACCTAGGTAGGTACTAAGTATTAGTACCGAAGTATTAACTCGAATCGCTAAGACATTTTTTCTAGTAATATTTTCTATTTTTAGTAGTATTTCTTACTATATTTTCTAATTTTTTTCTAATTATTATTATTATTATTACTAACTAGGTAATTCTTAATAGTAAATAAGATAATATAAAAAGATAATTACTAATTAACTATTCCTATAGAAATAATAACTATAATATACTAATATTTTTTATTTATAATAGTATTTACTATTATATCTATAGTTTACTACTATATTACTAAGTATTATTATTATTATTACCTAGCCTAACCTAGGTAATTCTTTAAGGTAATACAAAAAGGTAATACATATTACTAGGGAACTAAAGGGGGTATTAAAATTCTAATTAAAAAAAAATCTATTTTTAGTATAGGGGTAATTCTAGAAAAATTTCGGGGTTCCTTACTATTTTATTAGGGGCTTAGCGTCTTGGCGATACCTTGGCGATTCGAGTTAGGTTAACCTAATTCGCTAAGGTATTAAGGCCTTAGCGAGTCGGTACTAATAGCTAGTACCGAGTATTTCGGTTGGTACTAAGACCCTAACCCGAGTATTCGGTCGGTACTAAATCTTGGTACCGAATCCCGACTCGACGGTTAGTCTATTAATAAATAATAGGCTTATAATAGTAAGAAGTAAAGTTCTACTTCTAAAGATAAGGTATCTAATAAAGTTAGTAACCTTAATCTAGATAATAAGAAATTCCTATAAGAGGAGACTAATTATAAGGTATAGTAGATATATCCCTATTAATATAGTATAAAAGTAGTCTTTTAGAACCTTATTAATATTAAAGGTAGCTAATTATAACCTAAGTAGTATAAAATAATTAGTAATAAAGAGTAGTTATAGAATAATCTTAATTATATAAAGGAGGAGTTATTTTCTATTATTATTAGTATTAAATCCGCCTACTCTAAAGCTAGTTATTAATATATTACGTTAGCTAATCTATTTATAAAGGAGTAGGATAAAAAGGTAGAGCCTATATTATAAGGAGAGTAGAAGAAATATATCTAGAAATAATTAAAAGCTAAAATTATTATTATTAGTACCCTCTTACCTAATTAGGCTATATCTACTCTTAAGAGACCTACCTCTAAGGTTAATACTATTTAGAAATTACCTAGGCGTAGTTATAAGACAAGTATAGCTAATTAAGAAGTAGTAGAAGTATATTACTATAATATAAATAAGGCCGCTAGTAATATATTAGAAAAACTATATCTTAAATAATACTATAAGGATAAGTATTATAATAATTATCCTAGTAGCTTCTACTTTATTACTTTTAATAGTAAGTATTATACCCTTAGTACTAAAAAATAAGAGGTATAGTTATAAGCTATTATTAATTCTATTAATAATACCTTTATAGATTAGCTATCTACCCTAATATACTACTATCTACTTAAGAACTAAGGTGAGGTAACTACCTATTATAAGAATTTAGTAAAGTATAAGAAGTATAAAGAAAAGAAGAGTATATTAGAGTAAATAATAGAAACTATAAGTAAGATAATAGAAATAAGTATAATATAATAGATATTTTAGCTAGTATAATAATAATAAAAAGTACCTCTATAATAGTCTATCTAAGTACTAGACTAGTAATACTAGTACTAGTCTCTACCTCCTCTACCCCCCCTTAGTATTAGCTACCTACTATATTATATATCTACTAACTAATCGCTCCCCCTTTAGCTCTTATACTAACTCCTATATCTAAGCTACTTCTATAACTATTATAAGTTCTATAACTACCCTAATAATATACTCCGCTAGCCCTTATATCTAGTCTAATTAGTACCTTAGAGCTAGAATAGGAATAGGTTATAAAAGACTATTAGTATTAGAAGAAGATAAGAGTAGTATTAGAAGGGTTAAGGGCTATATTAAAAAGGGTATAAGCGACTATTAAGGGATAGTTTTAGTATACTAAGTACCTTATAACTATAGCTAATATATCTATAAACCTCTATAAATATATAATAGAATTATAATTACTATATAGATTAGTAATAGGGTTTAAGAAGGATTTAAAGGCTTTTAAGGCTATATATTATAATAAATAATAAATAGCTAGATATATAATAGTAATATATAAGGGAGGCGGGTTTTTACTAGGTATATAAGAAGAGTATTTACTTAAGAAAGGCTATTAACCTCTATTAGGTAATTAAATATATATCTAATAAGGTATATAATTAATTATTTTAGCTTTATAAAGTTTATCTAGGATTAAGGTCTCAAGGGGAAATAATTTATAGAAGAAGGGTAGTTAATAAAAAAAGTATTAGCGATAATATTATTATATAATTATTATTATAAGTTTTATAAAGATACTTAATAGGGGTATTTATATATTATTTATATATATCTAAGTAGATATAATATATTCCTAGTATTACTATTAATATAGCTAGACCTTACTATTACCTATTACTTTTTTCTACTTAGAATATCTTTATAAATATCTCTATAAACTTCTCCTACTATATCTAGAGAATACTAAGATTCTACCTTTTTAATAAGCTATATTACTACCTTAATTATATACTAGAACAGCTTATTATATAGGTTCTTCTCTAACTTCTAAAGACTACTCCTTAAGTTCTTATTAAAAAGCTTTATAGTCCCCCTTAAATTAATATCTACTACCCGCGTATTTAAAGTACTTTATAGTAAACTAGTTATACCTACTTTCCTTAATAGTAAATTAAAGAAAGCTATTAAAGTCTCTTTAAAATAGGATTTATAGACGTCGCTAATATTATTATATCTATACCTTAAGTAGATTAAAAGTAAGCTTAATTAGGTTATAATCTAGTAAATAAGGTAGAAGAAATTTAATAATATAGCCTCTTACCTCTATTATATCTTTTATATAAGGATTAAGGTAGATACCTAAATTATCTAGGTAAATAATACTCCTTAGTTAGGGGTAGGGATTATAGTATAGTAGTAATTTATTTAGGATCTATAAGTAGAAGTTATTTATATTAAAGTATTCTTTATAAATACTAGTATAAGGTATATATCTATTAGTTATATATACTACTAGTATACTTTATATATTACCTTATTTTATATCCTTACTCTATTATAATAGTTTATTAATTAGAGTATAGCTTATACCTTACTAGCCTATTTATTCCTTAAATATTAGTTTATCTAAGAAATATAGTTATTCTACCCTTATATCTATTATAAAGGCCTACTATTATATATATAATTACCTACTCTATAATCTAATAAGCTACGCTAAGTAATAACTTAGCCATTCCTCTTTTAATAAGTAAGATATAATAGGCTAAGAGATAATAAGACCCTATTCTTCTTTAAGAAATACTATTAATTTATCTTAGTAGACTTATAAATATTACTTCTAATATTCTAGTAGAGCTTTCTTTACTATAATATAGATACGCCGGCGCGGCCCTAAATATTATCTTATATATAAGATAGAATAGTATTTTTATAATTACTATTCCTACTAATAGATGATATTATAACTATAATATATCCTATTAGCGATAATAGGGGGCTTTTAATAGGAAAGAAGGAGCTCCTTAGCTAAGGATTAATTATAAGTAGAGATAAGATAATAAGGTATAATATAAGGGTAATAAGCTAGTACTTATAATTATATATAGCCTTAATATTAATAGAATATAATGTTATTAACTAATAATATATTAATAGCTGATTATTATAGGATTTTATATATAAAATAGGGGGGGGAAATTTCTACGTTGAGCGCCAAGCTTTAATATGAGTCCTGAATACGCTAAATATACTTCAAACTGTATAGCCTCTTCCTGCTTCCTTCCCTCCTTCCCTTAATCCAGTCGAATCATCAAAGCAATACGTTCCTGTCGATCGCTATACCGAGCACGTAGCCTGGTTCCTACTTCTCTCTCCACTCAACAATTCCCCTTTTGCTCCCCAGCCATTTCCTCCTCTCAGGAAATCTCTGACCACCACAGCCGGATATGCCATCAATGTTGAATTGCCCTGCAGAGATACTTGTGCTCATTGCCTCTTACCTACCAGTGCTAGACAAGACGAGCCTTATACGCGTTTGCAAGACCCTGCATCAGGTTGCAGAGCCTACTCTTTACCATGAAATCAGCATGGAATGGATCCAAGGCTACCACGACAATGAAGCCTCAGTCTACCGTGCGGCAGTAAAGCCACGAATCCATCTCCTACTCAGTAGGATGTTGGTCTGCCCTGAACTTGCAAAGCTTGTCAAAGTTGTGCGATTTAGTGGCACCAAGTTTTATTCACACTGGGACAGCGCAGCCACGTCCAAGCTCAGTGTTGACGACTCGAAGCAATTCACTGACCTTGTCAGTTCCTCTGGACTTGCTGCATCATACCGCACCTGTGAGATCAATGGTAGAGCGATTATAGACGGTGAAGAACAGCCCTGGAAACGACACATGGCGGAGGGCGACGTAGACTTATACCAAGCGCTGGTCCTTTCCCAGCTTCCAAACATCAATTATCTACATATTGGGTTTGACCCTTACATGGGACTTGGGTATATCAGTGCTACGCTTCGTTGTGCTTTATGCTCCAGTACCGATTCACCAGAGCGCTCCAGCTTCCGTAGCCTCTTCAGGGTAGACTTGTACGCCGGCATGTTCTACAGAGACCTTGCGGAACTTTACTTACAATCCGATGGCTTCGACATGGCTATCGCCGAAGTCCTGCCCTTCTTCTATCTTCCCAGTCTTCAGGAGTTTCGAGTCGCTATGCCGGTAGACGTCGAATTCTCCTGGCCTACTATACCACCTTGCGCAAGCGCACTGAAGATTCTCCGCCTCCAAAGAAGTCATGTTGAAGTTAACGTTCTGGAGCAGCTGCTTGCTGTGACACCTCACCTGGAGATCTTGGAATACGACTTCTGTTGTCGATTAACGGACGCCAGATCGTCTCCTTTCCTCAGCAGCGCCGACTTCGACAGAGCATTGGCGCATGTGAAAACCACACTCAAGATCCTGAGAATAGCGGTCCACTTCTACTCTAACTCAGGTGATACAGACTATGATGATCCTAATCCCATCTTCGGTATTGACGGTATTCTTCATTCACTCAAGGACTCGCAAAGTCTTATCGAAGCCGAGCTTCCTTTCGCTATGATCCTAGGGCCGAGCCCACAAGCCCAGTCTCTTGCATTACCTGAACTGCCCCCATGTCTGGAGTCACTCACTTTCAGAGATGACATGGCACTCTATCAATCCTACCCTTGGAGAAGTGGACCCTTTCTCGATTATCTACCCACATGCATCTTATATTGGTCGGCTCATAAAGCCAATATCGCAACCATAGGCCTGAATCTCAATGAAAGCCTTGACGACTGGGACGAGAGCGCACTGGCAGCGTTTTCAACATTATGCCACTCCATGCATACAACGCCAAGGGTACATAAAGAGCTTTGGGATTGCACCTGCCCAGGGACCCCCGTATTTGCCGCGGACAGGTTCAGGTGACAGCCTTCAACATGGTCTCGCAAAGTTTAAGCTGCATCTCATTCTCGGATCTGCCACGGGCTAAGGGAATGATTGACGGAAATATGGACTCACCCAACTTTGTTTGCAGGAAGTTAAATTTCTATTAAGGATTGTCTATGACGTTACAGTCGTAGAAAAGACAGCTAGCCAACCGTTCGATACATCTTTGCACATTCATGACTTCATCAAACCATCAGACATAGTCGCTCGCTTCATAACAGGGGAACACAGAGTCATGTGACTAGACCTGCTGCGTAAGATTCGATAAGCTAAAACCACATCAATGCTGCCGACCTTGATGCTGATTTAAGATCTACAAACCGAGAATGTAGTATATCACGAACAAAATCAGTCCCCTCGAGGCTCAATGGAAAGATACCTCTCACACAAATTGATTTGCTTGACGCTTGTAGGGGCAACGGTATTATCCCTAATCGCTACACTGTCCATTTCTTGGATAGGCCGTACCCCAACAGATTCCATGAATTTGCGACAACCCCATTTCGCAGGGGCATAATCGGCGGCACCACATGCTGGGTACAACATTGGTCCTTTTCCGAAATGGTCCACCGCCCATGTAGCGACAACTGCATGCTGATCTCTGATACCGTCTGGACCACCCAGGGGGTGTTCCACGTTGTACATGTGCAGCGCCATTACCTCTGCACAGTTCGCAAGACTTCGATGGCGTCCAGGGTCGGTGCCTACCTTCTTATTGTCTATCCTTTTCTGCATTATTTGTGTTCGACATGCTTCCAATTGCACTTCAATATCTGTCAAGCTCTCTACCATCGTTTCGAGATCGAAGGGTGTAATATCTGTGTTTGGTAGTGCCGCTACCTGCTCAGTGCTTGAGTCTGAGGCTCGACTGGGATCCGAAGTCGAGCTTTTTGGAGTCAACCAGTCGTAAGCGAACGAGGTGAAGCCGTGTCCCCGTACGGAACTGGCAAAGAATACCTCGTTGCCCACTTTCAGTGCGGCCATGGCACTGGGTTGCTTTTCCATGCTTTTGAAATCCGTGTTGCTTTGCATCACACCCCAAGCCTGTCGCGTTAGGCCCACGAGAGTGGCGTCGTCAATGTCTGTGTTTTTAGGGAAGGAGGCGAGGAGGGTGAACATATTCCAGTCGTTGGCTTTTGCTGATGGGTTCCACACGATCGGTAATGGTGGAGGATTGATTCCGAGAACCTGAGATAAGATTGCGAAGGCTAGAGCTAGATGTGGTAAGGTACGCAATGTCCATGATGTAGGCATCTTAGAGTATGAAGAGGTGATCGATGACTCAGTGGGTCAATCTATGGAGATTGCGTGAAGATCAATAGTCTGAGCGGGAGTGAGGTCTTAAACAATCTGGGAGTGATCACATCGGAATATGCTTGCTCAACTTATATACAGAATTCTCAAAACAGCCTACACAAAGAGATACTCGGACGCAGGCCACCCGTGCTACCAGTCTAGACTTCATGTTCCTGCGGGCTATGCAATGCTGAGAGACGCCGCTGTTCAAGTTATGCCGCCGTAAACGGATTGTTTCAAGGGGCACTGCGGCGTTTAGAAGTCCTGAGAGTTGGCCATACCTGTCCAACAGTGATTACGATCCAGTTTTCAAGTTCCTGCAGGCTATCCAATGCTGAGAAACGCCGCTGTTCAAGTTATGCCGCCGTAAACGGATTGTTTCAAGGGGCAGTTTCAAGGGGCACTGCGGCGCTTGGAAGTCCCGACAATTGGCCATACCTGTCCTTATACAAGATTGTAAGAGATCCTCGGACGCAGGCCACCAGTGATAACGATAAAGATTTTAAGTTCCTGCGGGCTATGCAATGCTGAGAGACGCCGCTGGCTAAGTCATGCCGCCGTAAATGGATTGTATCAAGGGGCACTGCGGCGATGCAGAGTCCCGACAATTGGTTTTTGATGTTCGTATATTACACATGGAATGAGGGCAAGTAACGCTAAGTGCAAATGCTGACTCCTTTAGCAACCACCGCACGATAACCATCTCGGCGTTGCAGTTTCACGTGTCAGCTGGAGACGTTTGGCGCTATGCTGCAGGATTCTATGCGCAGACAAGATGCCCTACACAACTCCAATGGCCTTTTCGCGTCTCATGGATATGCAAAGTGTTGGTTCCTGTAGGATCTGGGGGCTGCTATTGCTGCCTTCGGGAGATAGTCCAGGCTCGTATCCAGAAAACCCTGTCACCTACACGTGAACCTGTTCGAAAGGCGGCAGTTCAATCGTCAGTGGTACAGCTATACCAACATGGGCACATTCTCATTCACTTGGCTCAGAACGTCAGACGCTCGGCACGTTGCCCCCCTTCCCAGTGCCACCAGGGCTGTGAACGCACGGCGTTCTGTGACACATGAATCTGAAGCTATTGCTTGACATCCTCAGGGCATAGCATTTGTGATATAGCATTACCTTTTGCTATGGTTTATTCGTTGCCGGAAAGCTTATTACTATAACAATAGCCGGGAAATCAAAGCTTGATGAGACAGATGATAATAAGGATGGTCGCCAAAACCGTGCACTATCCTCTTGATGTGGAGGACACCGACGTAAGCACACTGCTTGGTGGATTATACGCACCCTAGTATCCGTCTTGTCGAGGTGTTGCTGCGAACCCCAACAACGCCGTATTGTTTCACACTCATACAAGGCGAAGCAAATCCATCAATCTCTAATGTGAGCTATTCGAGCGGCTCAGCCAACGTCTCGACAAACACCCTTAATAGCGTGCTTCATATATACATGTCATGAGATGGATGTCTATCACAGTTCTGACTCACCAGGGAACGATAGCCTTTTATACATCGAGTGCGAACGTCACGACTACTCTCACAACCTTGACTTGCCTTTTGACATTTGCTTTCGGATCTTGTTCTCGCTACATCACAATTCTCCAGAGGAGACCACTCCTCACTTGACAACATTTGACGAATAGCAATGTGGCCCAATACTCTTTTGTTCGTACCTACTGCGTTATATACCGTCGCCATCACGGCCTACCCTTGGAGTCTGGATACTTTCTCTGGTCTGCCAAGCCGAAACGTCCTCAGACGAGATGACCCAACAGACCCTGAGGACTTTTCAGCGTTCACCGGCTTCGCAGGCCTAGGAGACTCGTTCGCAGCAGGTATAGGTGGGCCGGCTCACGATAGTGACACCAAATGCGCCAGAGGTGACACAGGGTACCCGAACCTCATCAACGAAGATGGGAGAATGGGAGGTCCTGCTGGACGGACTTTCCAATTCCTCGCTTGCTCGGGAGCAACTTCCAAAGATATGGTCAAGAACCAGATTCCTGCGACAAAAGGGAACCAACAACTGATCACCTTATCGGCGGGCGGAAATGACGTTGGTCTTTCTAAGATACTCGATGCTTGTATATTCGGGTGGTCACCAGTTCCTGCAGATTGCAATACCACGATAGCGAACTCTCGGAAGATCATCGATAACGAGCTGTCTAGCAATCTCAATCATCTTTACACCTTAGCTAAAACGAAACTGGGGACCGACCCCAAGAATCCGGGCAAGATCTATGTGACCGGTTACGGCAAGTACTTTGACGCCAGCACGACACAGTGCAACAGCAAGACCAGGTCATTCTGGTATCAACAATTCAATAAACAATACCTGACACAAGAACTAAGAAGAACTTTGAATGACATGGTGGATGCAGTGAACAGTAAAATAGCAGACGCTGTCAAAGCCGCTGGCGATCAAGTAGTCTTCGTGAATTGGGATCGATACTTCACACGCTACCGAGGTCGCTATTGTGAACGCAATGTCCCAGAGCCAGATGCCAGCAGATTAGGCCTCCTGTTCTACGAGTGGGACACCATAGACAACAACGAGCCTCCAGCGAACGATCCTAGCACTGAATTGAAGAGGTCGGGGACGTCCGTTGGAGAGGGGAGTTTCGGTGGCGACATTAACAACTTTGTCGAACAGACCGTCAAAGCCCATCCAGACTGGACTTATGCACGGCCAGGTGGGCCTGCGGACGCAGCAACTGTCATTAAAGCTCCACCAATATCCTCCACCAGTGGGACTGGAGGAAGCTGTCGGGTCGGAACAGGTAAACTCGCCAAAGTCTGTGTAGGTAACACGATTGATCAGCTCGGAGTCGTACAATCGTATTTGCCAACGACATGGCTGCGTGTTTTCCATCCCCGCCCCCCAGGACAAGCGATGATTGCCAACTTAGTACTCTATTACATGTACGTGGACAGAGCAAAGCTCCTGGGCCAGCGAGCTGGACCTGAGATCAGCTCGATGACTGTGTGTGCAAACGATCCGATTCCTTCTCGGAAGGCTCGTCCAGCACCATCGGTCGTTACTTCGAACGGCTTGGCTTGTACCAGCCCGAGCAGGATAGCTTGTGCTACCTTCAACCACAAGAGGGACGTTGCTCCTGCTACGATGACAGTGCCGGCGCTTGGTAGGAGGCAGGGACCTGGCGTGGTCCCATTTCACTCCAATCCCCCAGGCACTGTTCCTCCGGGTATACCCACGGGTCCGGCGACTACGTGTAGTTGCACCGCTTGATGTTTAGGTTAGCCGACCATGAGTGAACAGGACTCTAGTCCACAGTTGCAGTGGTCAATTCAGGGACCGGCATGGCAGTGAGTTGCGCACCGTGTCTGTTACGTATATACATGAAGCACCAATCTGAGCTTAGTGATACATCGTCTCATGTAGAATGGATTTCCTCAGACACGTCGTCTTCGTAGGCGTATATCTATCACGTGAGTGAGTATATAGCCAAATGATATCTATTTACAATATATTATTATTTAGCCGCTAAGTAGCTAGTCTACTAATATTAGGGCTATATATAATAAATATAAGGCCTTTTATAATAGCTCTAATACTTAAAAGAATACTTATATCTAAGTAATATATTCCTAGAATAAGTTTAATTAAATATTAGTCTAGAAGTAGAATAGTAGGAAAAGGTAGATAGATAAGTATTTAAACTTTTAAATAAATATAAAGGATAAGTATTATTTTAAGAGAGAAAAACTATTAATATTATTAATCTCCTCTTTACTAACTCCTAGTAAAACTAATTTAATAATATATTATCTTATATAAAATAATACGTATATATATATTATATAAGTATATAAGTAAATATTATTTATCTATAATATATTATTATCTAATTACTAAGTAGTTAGTTTACTACTTATTGGAATTGAGTCTTTATAAGATATTAGATGATTAAAACAAAGTTGGTTCTAACCACACCAGGTTTTAGCCTAGATTCAGACATCATCAAATTACAACATTCAACGTCAACGCTCGAAGACCGCAAGATCCCAGGGTATGATTGTAGTCATGAGGACACCAAGAACCCTTGATCAGATTGACTGGCTGCGTGAGGCAGGCACTAATGCATCTCATCATCTGATCTCTTGGGTTGGGTTGTGCAACTTTTCCAAGCTTGGAAGCTAGCAGGACTGACTGTTGTGCTGTGCAGAAACAACACAGACACATATAAGGTCACTCTATATGGTTTGCAGGCTCTGATTCGCTCAGCATGGTGCTCAAACCTCCAGCGACATCGTCGGGTATTCCAGCCAAGCAGACTAAAGGGTACCAGACCCCGCGTGACTAACGAGAAACCCCTTAACGACAGACCCTTTCCATCCTATCATTGGTCTAACCGGAGATGATACATAGGCATTGTGATTGCTAAGCATGCCCCTGGCTGACTGAGGTGGTGACTGGGGCGCCGTCCTTGTCACCAACCTCCAAATTCCCCGCAACAGCGACAGCGACGGTTTTTATATACGGAACAAGCACAGTATATATATCAATTGGCGCCTCTATTGCTATGTAGATCTATGTATATTGCGTACGCATTGCGCACATTATTTAAGGGGCCTTTCCGAGGGGTCTCTAAAGTCAGTGAGATGAGAGCTTACAGGTTTACTAAGCGCACCCTGCAGATGAATTAGCGATACGACGCAGGTGCTCGTCCGTTTGCGTACCCTACCTGAGATCGCTCATGCTAGGTTGCGTAGATGGCGTCAAGGACCGCTCCGCGTGCCCGCAAAGCCTTTCCTCTGCTGCACGGCACGGGCTATTCTAGTGAGATATGCGCGTGGCCCAGCAGAGTGAATTCGATAGTGCATCTTTTCTCGGCCACATCCATCAAATCTACAGAGCAGTCCAATGCTGGCAATGGCGACCACATAAAGAACGGTGGTTGCACCTCAAGTATGTGGACGATGATATGGGTACGTTCTACCACCCTCCTCTGCCCGAATTCAGTCACTGGCCCTCCTTAAAGGCGCCTTAGTCATCATCCATTCAAACCTTGCGCGACCAACATCTGGCATCATGTCCGCACTATCAAAGCAAGAAATTAGATACGAAATGTCACACGCCAGTGACAACCGAGGTCCAAGCCTGGTTGCGGCATATGCAGTCTGTCTTTCGTTGGCATACGTAGCGACGATACTCAGATTCATATCTCGGCGGAAAAGTAGACTTGCCTTCATGGCCGATGATTGGATGTTGGTTGTTGGGCTGGTAAGAAAAGTAACCGGTGAGGTTTGTCGATTGACCGACTGACAGGTGTGATATCTAGCTCTTCACAACTGGGCAGGTTATTGTAGGTTCCTATGGTACGACGGCGCCATTTTTTTTGGTAGACGAGGGAGAAGGGAAGGAGCCAGCTAAGCAGCCCTGTCTGTCACGTAGGTGTATATCTTGGAGCCGGCAAACATATCATTTTTTTGAAGAACCCGACGATGTATATCAAGGTAAGAGATACTTGAACGCTATACCCTTACCGGTTGACATGTACCGCCTCCGAAGCAACACGGACTGACCATATCCCATACGCAGGGCTTCATATTGATCGAGATTTTCTACACCACAGCAGCAGCCCTTATCAAGTTTTCCACCCTGCTACTCTACCGCCGCATCTTCGATTCCAATCGAACGCTCATGATCGCCTGCTGGGTCGTGGCCAGCGTCGTCGCTAGTTACAGTATCGCGCAAATTGTTATGTCCATCTTCGAATGCACGCCCGTTCATAAAACCTGGGACCCTGCGACGCCTGGAACCTGCCTGAATACACTCGTCGCAGCGACGAGCCCTGCTGTAATTAATGTCGTCGCTGATATCGCGACGGTTTTCCTGCCAATGCCATTGATCTGGAATATGCAGCTACAGTGGAAGCGCAAGGTCCAGTTACTTGGGATCTTCATGCTTGGAGGCTTGTGAGTTTCTCTCTATCCTAAAAACTTTGTACAACACAACGTTCACCGTCGAACATTATTGATGCGCGGATAGTGTCATATTCGCGAGTATCTGGCGCGCAGCGACCATGAAATACTTATCACACATAGACGCTAGTTGGGCCAACGTCGACCCCTGCATTTGGTCGATCGTTGAGAACGGCATCGGTAAGCCGCTACTTGTTCACATCTGCGTCTATATGGACGAAAGTCTGCTGATAGTGCGAGATGGAAATAGGAGTTGTCAGCACTTGCCTTCCTACTTTGCGGCCATTGTATTCTTTAGCCGTTCGAGGACACTATTGCCGCTCAAACGAGATCTGTACTCGCTGCCGGGAGGCTTCCAGTAGATCGACGAGTAATCCCAAACTTTGGGGTTTATGGAAACTCTCCAGCGCTACGACCCGTCAAGACAGCAATCAGTCCACTATGCCCGGCTCCGCCTCTTCCATGGGCGAGAAGGCTGACCCTGAAAGCCAACGACCTGGGACAGGCAAGCAAAAGCAACAAACTCGGCTTTTCTCGATCATGGATCAGCCTTTGTGAGATTTTCTATGGCTGGGGATTCGGATGTGACGCAATCGAATGTCTTCACATCCAACATATCAGGACGAGACGATTGTTTATTTCGCCGCTTGTGCTGAGATATTTATGAGTGCTAAGCCCTGATCGTGAGAGAGTGAGCTGTATCCCTGACTTTATTGAAGGCCATACTAAGGATATGCATTCTTGTCATTGATATTGCATTTCGATCTCTATCTCCGAATTTAACGTGAGCGAGAGTGTGTCGAGCTCGCGAGAAGTTCTTGTACTCTACTCATGACGTTGCTGTCAATGTTTGTGTAGCGACCCGTGTTGCGCGTTGCTTTGGCGCACAGCCGCTTCTTTCTTACCAGTCGTCCTTGGTTCCCAACTTCATTCTGCATATCACTTTCCTACCACTAATGAATAATCACGATATCCACCGGAGTCTGAGGTGATCTTGTCCGTGGACTAGATGTTGTGGAGCGGCAAGGGCAATGAAGCGTTCTTCCCCATCCCTCTTCTTTGCTTTACTTCACTTCGCAGTGCGCGATGCTATTGCTTCGAATCTCTTGAACACGTCTACAATTTCCCTCCCTGACACGTGGGTAGCTATCTCAGAGATGATGCCTCAAACATGCCCTACCTCGTCCTGACCCTTTCAGTATATCCAATGCGACCACCCTAGGCGTTCCTAGTGACTTCAGTATCGAGTTCAGTACAACGCACGACTTTGGGCCTCCCATGGACGAAATAGCAATCTACATGAATACCATCGCCGCCCTTGAAGACTTGTGCTTCAGGAGTCAAGGCGCGTACATGCCCGGTCATCCTCGCGACAAATGGTCAATGCCGCAACACGATCTGTACATAGAAATTTCATCTCAACAAGTGCGCTTCGCCATTTGGGGCCTGCAGCTTACCGCTGGCGCTGTCCGCAAGGCAGACTTTTGGCCCATTATCGGGAGATTCTACTGGCGGGAGCAGTTTGCGGGGAGGGTGGATATTGCGAATAGCGATTATCCGCTAGACGGCGTTGATTTTGCGACAGGAAAGCAACAGGCTGACGAGGTTCCGTCAAATACGACAGCAAATGCCAGCCACTCGGGGATTTTCACGAACACCACCACAGCCGTCGATCTTATCGACAGCGCGAAGCTGACCATCGTCCCAAGATACAACGGCGCATCCATGAGCGCTCGATCCGTCTTCGGCACGGCGATCAACGTCATCGTATCTGGTGCCGAGAAGGGACCCGATACGTATTGTCTCCGGTTACTACTTCCAGAAGTCGACGTCGTGACAGAGTATGATGCGAATGGGAATCCGCTGTTGAGGTATAAGTATGTTATTAGGGCTATGGGGATGTTGACGACGTGGATGGTGGGGATGGATCGGTTTGGGGAGATTGATGTTGGGGTTTTGAGGGGTGGGGGTTTGATTGGGAGGGTGAGGGTTCGGAAGAGGGGGGGAGTGAGTGTGGGTTAGGAAGGTGGTCGGGTGTGAGAGGCAATGTGATTCGCTGTCTTAGCAAAGGCTTCGTCTGCGGTATGGAGGGTAACGATGCTGCTCTTTGGGATATCAGGTGTTAGAAATCAGGCTTGATCCCACGCCGGTGATGAAGAGGGGAGAACATAATGCACTCCATCGACGACTTCCTGGTACGTGGTCACCTACGGTAAATATTGAGATCAGACCGCTTGAGAACCTTGTTGTAGACTTACTATTCACAACGTTCCCACCTTACTTCACGAATGCTTTCTGTAAAGCCTACTCAATGATGAGATATCGACCATCGAACCTACAATTATTATCCTAAGATTTACGAAAGAGCCTCTACCTATCAGAACTATACGAACAACAATAGAGCAAGAGGAGACACAGAAAAGAAGAGATCTCTATTTACAACCCCATAGCCGGGCCATGAAAGTAATCTCCACGACTGGGGCTTTCAATGCATGTACAAATATACAACAGTAGAGCCGTCTCGAAACGAGCCTGCAAGCCCCCCTCCACCTCTCCCATCCAATAATACCTCCCCAAATCCCTTCTATTCGTAGCGTAGATGAGAAAAGCCGAGTAGCACCATCCGTTGAGAAAGCTCTAGGCGATCGAGACAACGACGGGTCCCTTCTTACCTAGGTAGTCAGTCAGTGACTTTGGCGTCGTCCTGTGAGCTGAGCTGAGTGGGGTTTTGGATCGAGAGGGTTGGAGCATCGGGGGCTGTTGTTGTTGTTGTTGGATAGGATGATTGATGTTATTGGATAGGATGATTGATTTTTCGTGTCAGTGCGATGGGGGATGGGCTGGGGGATTGGATGGGATGGGATGGGATTGGCTGAGGGATGGAGGAGGGAAGGGGAGATGGGATGGAGGATGGAGGGGTGGAGGGGGGAAGGGGAGATGGGAAGGGGAGATGGGATGGAGGGATGGATATAGAGGTGTGGGTGGGTGTTGCGATACGGGGGTTATAGGAGGGGAAAGAGAGAGGGAGGAAGACGGTCGGATATTCTGGACTGGAAGGGAGGGATGGGAGAGTATTGTTGTTAGGCCCTTGGATACAACCATACATAAAGGTAGTTCGCTACTTTAGTCCTTCCTTGATATTTCGAAGTTATTTGTGATTGACATCTTATGGGCTTCCTTTTGGTTGCGGTTGCTGGTGATTGTTATTGTTATGTTTTTGATGGCGTAGGTTCTTGGATTATGTTCTTGGGAATTTTCCAGGACGGATTATTGGATTCGCGCTGGGTTTTTGTTGGTGAGGGTTAGTGTTGTTTATATTATTTAGTTTAGGTTTGGTTGAGGGTGTGGTGGTATTAGATCGAGGGTTCTATATATCAGAAATATACTTGTTGATATCATCGATGTTAGTGATGGGTTGAAGGATTAAGTATATTATACGTATCGTGTGTACGGAAATCCACATGATATCGTACGTATTGTGAATTCAGAATACAGGTCTTACGCCGTGCGGGGACTGGGATGTAAGTGGGCAAATTGGAAATTTCGGAGGGTGTGGCGGTCGTTGAAGGTTTGGGATGTGTATGATGGAGCTGGGGTGGTGGGGAGGGTGAGCGGCTTTTGGGATCTCCTTTTTGGGCTTGAGGGGAGGCGTGAGTGGTTAGATGGCGTGGCGTTTGGACGTCAGGCGGATGAGGTGCCATATCACAGCCTTTGTTGTGGATTCGACTGCTTGTCGAGTGGTAGCCTTGGACGGGACGGGACGGATCGTGGAATTTGGATGTCTTTCTTGCATTCGAGTGATATACGTGAACGGGCAAGACCAGGGTGGATGGGAAGAGGAATATGGGTATGTTGCCAAATTGTGAAGCTGATATATACTACGACATCCGGTGATAACATACGGGCGTTCCTCATTATTCACTTCTCAGGCCTCCATTACCAGCTTGCTCTCACAACTTCAACGGATCCTCGCTCCCATCCTCACTCTTGTGAGTAGGCGGTAATCCCATCTCCATACTCACGTCCGCATCGCCCGCGTCACTCAAGTTGTGATGCCACTTCGACGACGGCGATGAGTCGGGCAGAGCCTCGCGGCGGGAGTTGCTGGGCCATATCGGCTGTTTGCTGAAGCCTGTACTGCCTGATTTCCGGGTCGTGAGTTTTCCGGTGAAGAAGAGGTAGAGGGGTCGTAGGATGGGTGCGTTGGCGCACATTATGCCGATGTTTACTTCGGGTCTGTGGGAGGGTGGTGTTAGTGGGTAGTATTACGTGTGGGTTGTTGATGGATCTTGGGGGTGGCGCTTACATTCTCCATCCGACGTTCGCGACAAGTTCATCTGTCGTGCGTTAGCCTTTTGGAGCGGGATTGCTGGTGTTTGGTGGATGTGGGTACGTACAGCTTGCGTCTTTGGCTTCAAGGGCACCTGAGAGACCGGTACGGACTGCGCAGCATATGGCTGTACTGTGCTCATCCAATCAGTGATCGGGAAATATAACGGGCGTGACACAAACACACATTACTCCTAATCCCATCAAGATGCTCAATCCGATCTTGGTTTTTTTGTTGATCTGAAGGTTGCGAAGGAAGATGGCTGGAAGCGATGCGCAGATTAGATCCGAAATAACGGACAAGACTATCGGGTGTCAGAGATTAGCAATACCGTGCCCAAGACCGAACCTACTGCCGTGTGCTATGATGATGTTCATGAACTGGTGTTTCGAGAGACATGTTCCTTGTACGCTCACACTCCACCACGCACCGAGCGGCCTGCAAATCCCCAGCAACAGGAAAACGCTGATCATGCTGAAGGAAACCATTGCCGCGATCAAGGCGTACATAGCCCTTGTGACCGTCCTGGTATTCACGATGCGGAGCAGGAAGAGACAGATCGAGACTTTGATCAGCATGCACGTAATGAAAATTTGCACAAAATCGGTCCAGCCGAGAGCTTCGACGTTCTTCTGTTGCGTTGGAGTGAGGAAATAGGCGTGTCGTCCTAAGCCATTGATCACCCCTGTCGTGACGAAACCGCTTCCCATGATCGTTGTGACCTGGACGTTGAAGACTCAGCGACTCTGTGCTTGGAGGAGGTGAAGGTATCTTACCATAGCTATAGTTATCATGAAGTCGTCCCACCCCAGATTACGCGTCACGCGCATTCGGATCCAGAGACGGATGAGTGTCGAGATCAAGGCGCCTATGACAAGTACGAAGCAAAATGGGATGAGCCACCATCCACGATCATGGTCTCCATCAGGCGGACGGGGGTATATTTCCGGCTTCATATCCAAGACTTGAGTTGTCCAGTACTGTCATTCACGAGTCTCAGCCAGTCCTATTACATTGGTGTCTATCCCAAGGTATCGAAATTCGCTCGAGGGAAACAGGTTTATTATGTTTTGGGCCCATAACAGACAAGGTCAATCGGTGGGTATTGTCTCAGACTGTTAGCCTATCAAGTGATCACGATGACCACCGTCAAAGTAATCTTCGCCATAGCGGGCTGGGACGCTAGAATACTGGTGTAGCCGTAATGCAGGGGATGAGAGCTGTCCGGCAAGCTATGAATCTGAAACTCAAGACGTTCGCAGGAACATTTGCTGCTACCAGCATGCTCATTGGAGCTTCCGGAAGCTTTCTTCATGCACCATGCATGCTACGAGACGGCTGTCTCTCAAGGTGGAGTTCTTTTGATGGTCATAGAGTCTGGGCTGGCGCATCAATCTTCAGAGCTTGCAGACCCATGCTGTAGCTCTGCTGACCTGGATAAGGTTACACGCCATAGCACTGGAGGCAGGTACGGGAGACGTGTGCGGAGAACCCCCATCTTCCAATCATCGAGATTGTTGAATCCGGACATGATATTAGAAAGAAGTTTAGCTTAAGCGCACAGTTGCCGGCCGAATCAAGGTAGAGCGGGCCGCGCATGTCTTTGGATTCGCATCTTCTCGGAAACATGTACCAGGTACTCCACAAAGTGGAAAGTACCAGCACCTGCTAGCAATCGAAGGCAGGATGACGAGCTTCCGTGCCGTCTCACGTTTGACGGGCTGGTCTGAGTGGCCCGCCTGCTGGTTTGTGCTGTGCCGCTCGGAAGGTACAGAAGCGCTCGAATGGTCGAACATGAAGATTGGTATCTGGTGGGGGTTGGTGGGGAAAGTCGGTCAACTTAACTTCGACTCCATACCATGGTTATGACGATACACATCATTGTAGAAGATTGGGGCGTCTGGTGGCTGGACAGACATGTTGTATTGATAGTAGAACTATTCTACTACTGCTCCGTTGGAGATATCCTGGTCTAGCACTAGAATATACTAACCACTCTGGACTTAGCTTCCCGCCATCTTCTTGGCTCGTACTATTCTAGGTCACGTGCATACGATCTGCAGCTGGCTCAAAAGCCTTTTCAGGTACATCCTGAGCCTGCCCTTCACCAACCGAAAGCCCGTTCAAGGACCCTTTCTACCGCGTCAATCGGCTGCTCTGGCAGATCTATCGTCACTAAAATTACATCCATAACGCCTCATTGCCCCCAAATGCCTACGACAACGCGTCCATCGAATGTCTAGCTCAGCGGAGCTCATCTACACAAACTGCCGCCATGGATATAGGACGGGAACTTTGAAAGAATATATATGCCAATACAGTCCGACGCTGCTCGCTAGCTGCAACATGAATGTGTAACGGGATGTATACTGGCAAAGGCTTGTTTATACAATACACATATCATGGGAAAGCAAGAATCACTGGGCATGCTATGGAGAGTGCAAGCTCGAGCTTGTCACCAAGCATGGGATGCTAGGCTAGCGGGATGAACAAGGATACTACGAGTAGCATAGATATACATAGTGTGAGAAAGGGACTCAGCGAACATGAGCAGTACATGAAACTACAGGAAGTACCCAAAGAGTTTCAGACGAAAAGTTGAAGAAAAGCTTGGGCTTGAATGGACGCGAAGGAGCCCTCAAAGGGCTACAATGAAAGAGTAGGATTATACAAGTCCGGTAGGCCATTCGCATTTGCTAGATCGCTGCGGGAGTTGTTCGATGGCAAAAAGTTGTTTACGGCAACTTCAGAGAACATTATCGGACTGCTCGACGAAGCATTCCATCAGTGTCTATATTCCTGATCTATCAACAGATCTTCGAGGCATCAATTAGGCCGAACGACAACAAATTCGGCCGTTTCCTGCTCCACAGCCCCGCGTAATTGTTCCGTCGCATCCTCCGGCTTGACGCCCTCTTGGACCAGAGCCAACCTAAACCCATTCTGCGGCCCATGCCGGCCTGATTGATGGACCACAAACAAAATAGCCTTGCGCGTCTTGCCGTCTTTCACCATCCCTTCACCGCGGACATAAATCTTGATCGAATCATATCCATCGTCGAATATTGCGTTTGGAATTTCATCTAGCGCTCCTGAACACACCAGCTCCTTGAGTGAAGCAGCGTCCATATTACTGACTAGGAGATGCGATAAGGCTGTCGATGCTAGGGTTCTTGTAGTGCGATTTGATGAGGATGAGAGCTTGATAATCCTGTTCATGTGACATCAGAATATGGTCCCAATCCTATGGATACTGGAAATGGCAACACCGCAGCACCCATACATACTCACCAAAGGTTTGCGCCAAGTGTCCGCAATTCCTGAATCTCAAGCCACCGTGACGGAAAGTAGAAGCACCTCTTCGGGGTGTCTATAGGAGGCCTGTGAACGCGGCTGAGAGGTGTCCAATGGTACTGAAGGGAACACCTGAGTGGGCCTATTTTTCGATGAAGGTATGGAGGATCATCGGAGGGCAAATGTTTTCTCTTATAATAGACTTGTTGAGGCTGAGATGCTGAAATCAGCACAAGGTGACTGTCTCGCCTCCGCTGCATTGCTAGCATACAACATAGGGGCCGCAAGTAGCGCTCAGCCTACCGACCCGGCACGCCTGAGCGTACCACCTTAACTAATAATGGATGACTGTGAAGAGACTGGGTAGTGGGGTCAGTACACACAACTTCTACTATACTCTCTACATGTACTCCAGATTCATCATTGTGTCGTTGCTCTCAGACAATGGATGCAGCGACTACATCCTTAATCCACTCTCCAGTGGGATATCAAGTATGGATCGTCGCTAAATCTCGGCGATAGCGACTCAAGATACGTTGCTTCCATCATCCAAGTGCTACTAGCCGCCCAAGTTCGCCTCAATGTGTCTCCACCCAATCATTGTTGGAGTACGGTTCATAAGATACCTGGAAGGTACAGCGCAGTCGTATCATTATCTTCGCACACTGCAGAACCGTGCTGTACTTACATGCCCTATATTTGGAATCAATGGCTCTGTGTCTCGGAGTCTCTTGTGCCATTGATCGGGTCTCTGACTGGTGTTATAGAGGCCTGAGTCAACAGGTATAAGGAATTGATCCGTCACGAAAGGGTTTGTCTGGTACTTAGGATCTTCGGTGCAGGGCCATTGTTTACCGCAGACCTTTGTCTTCGAAATTTATATCGTCATCTTTGCTTCTCGTCGCTTACCATCTTTATTATTGTGTCTTCATGGCCTACGCTTAGCACCATATGCTTGAGCCATCGTTCGATTAATCGTCCGCGTTTGATCTCATGATCTATACATATATTGGCATCCTTGTGTGGCTCTTCCTCACTATCTGAAGACGACATATTATGATAAAGACCAATATATCGTCTCTTTTAGCCTACATTACTTTGTTCACACGATGTCTTGACATGTTATATTGGTGGATAGCTCATGGTACATCTTGCTACTTACTCACCTTTACATATACCGAAAGTCTAATAAGGCCATTTTCTGTCTGTTATCTGTTCTTTTCTAAAGACTTCTTTGTGTAGGGTTGATACCACCAAGAGTCAATACTGTACTAATACAACACCTACACCCCTTGTTGATTCCAACCCATCTTCGAAGGATCACCACTCACCTGGAAAGACTCGAAAGCTTTCGAATTCTTCGCAACCACGACAAAGCACTACATTTACCAGAGAAATTATCAATGCCTTCATCCCTACCCCTCAGCTACGAGTTTAGCGTCGTCCTCAAAGATAGAGCTCATTTACTTCTCCCATCAGTCCACCCACGGTATCTATCATCAGCCGAGAATAGGTGCGACTCTTGCAGCACTATTTGGGGCGAGAAACCTAATGACGAAGACTTTATCGAGTACCCTTTTGTGATGATACCGTGTCAGCACATTGTGGGCAGCGCTGTAAGTACCTTTCTCCTTTTCTTGCACCCATCCCCACGAAATATATCACGGAAGCGCTCAAGATTGGAGCTTTGTTTTCATACGTCAAAGCCCAATCTCCTTGAGAAATGCTGACTGTGGATTCATCTAGTGTCTAGGTCTCAGTTTGAAGAAAGACAACCCTGCTTGCCCGGTGTGCAATACTAGGATCCAGCTTGGTAGGCAAACTAAGGCGCTGCTCCATCCAGTCAGTACTGAAGACGATACCCCTCCATTCGCTACTGATGAGAGTGAAAGTGAGGCTGAGACAGATATCGAGGGTGTGTCACAAGCTGACGACGAGACTTCGGATTATGAGCTAGCTAAAGACGAAGCTGTAAGTATAATGAGTACGGCTGATGTCGGAGACTCCAGCAAAGTCCGGACAGGTCTAGCTTTACCAGGATCACCCGAGCCTACAGACAACGTCTTCCACATTGCGTTCACGCCAATCAACTGGTCACCCCGGACGGTTGCCGGCAGCGAAGGCAACCCGCAAACCAGGACTAATACCTCGAACTTCAGTGCACCGTCAGTCCCAAGGGCACACACAACACCCTCATCCATGCCCCAATCAGAAGAGACACGGCCAGTAGCACCTGCATATTACAACAACACTATCACCCCTAAAGCGAAACCAGCCCACCATCCCCACTCAAAACCACGCCCGCTCTCCGCCTACGTCTGGACAACGGCCAGCGTCCAAGGCGCCATAGATTACTGTAATATCCAACATGATATGGAGTTAGACTTGCCATACCTCAGAACGATGGTGGCGGTGAGCAACTATAAGAAGGGGTTAAGGGGTAGGGAGCCGATGCCGCGGGAACTGGTGGAGGGGTTGGGAGAGTTGTATGGGTATGGGCGGTAGATGTGCGGGGTTCTTGGGGGGTTTGGAGGAGAGTGAGGCTTGGGGTGGGAAAGGGGGGATGATTGGCGGATTGGGATAAGCAAAGAAACCTTGACCCTAAGTAGTTGATATATGCTGATACGAATATGTGTTAGATTCCGGTCATCTATCTACGTTTTCTTCCTCGACTCCTTCTAGAATCACTTTCCACTTCGCTTAAATGAAGTCCATAATCCCTGACTATCATCTAGAAGTTCGCAATATCATGCCTCTGTGCAACGCTGACCAGGTCACAAATCAAAAAGCTGGCCACAATAGATAGATTTCGGAGTCCACGATGGATCAATCTCGTTCACCCATACACCAACGAAGCCGAAACAGTATTCAACTCGTCATTTGAATCAAAGCGGATCCTTAGCCAATGATACAGCTTGAGACGAAAGAGCCATTGTTCTAGTCTCCCCTAGATAGATGGTAAATAACATATATCGAATATATCTAAGCGTGAGGTTGCGAATATATTAGGATCCTTGGGGGAATATATCTGCTAGGAAGGATCGGACAGGGGTAGCTTTCTCTATTTGGATCATGGGTGTGAATCGGCGAGTTGGTGTAACATTCGAATTCTTTGGATAAAGCGAGAGGGTTGAGCTACGTGATAGCAAAAATAAAGGAGGAAGTGAGGCTCAAGGGCTGTCGTCAGGGTCGGTCGTCCTCACTGACTGCAGACCTACTTACTTTATCTAGAGTCAAAGATGAACGTCGATGGGATGAAAATTACAGTCGAAGGGATCAAAAGGTGCGTATAGTACACGGAACAATCAAAAACATCATAAAAACCCCACCAACACATCATGATCCGAAATAAAACACACCCAACACATTTCCCGAGAAACCAACACACTCCTCATCGACAATAAACCCGCCAAACATCCGCATCCAACCTATCCCCCACCGAAACCCTCCTCCCACAAACCTCCCCCACCAAAACCCTCTCCACCAGATCCTGGATCTCCCGAATCTTATCCCCCATCTTGTCACCACCATTCTTCCGTATAGCATCCACCGCAAAGACCGACACTTTGACGAATTCATCTAGCGTCTTTCCAGCCACCGCGCCCGCGCTCTGGGTCCCTGATGGTATTTCAGGTAGAGGTGATGGCGGGGGATTTGTTGCTATACCACCATCACCATCACCATCACCATCACCGGCCTTATCAGCGTCAGAGTGGGCATGAAGCTGAGGCCGGCATGGAGTGAGTGTCTGGAGATGAATCTCTGCGTCGAAATCGACGTCGGAACTCCATTCGTCGTCGTCGTCGTTGAAGCTAGCAGGTTTTGGCTTCGGGTCGCAGGCATCCTGATTCAGCGTGATCGTCGTGCTCTGCGAAGTCTGGCGGGAGCTATTATGCTCCATATGTGTCGGGCTTGTGTGCTGCATCTCATCTATGGCCGCACTGGAGCTTTTTGCGTTTTCATCGATGATGGGGATGGTGGGCGGGGAAGTTCTATGTGTGTTGTGTAGTGCGATATCAGACTCGAAGTCATCGTTGTGGATTTCCTCGCTTAGTGGGATTCCGGCATCTTGGATTCCGTCGAGCCAGATCTCGAGGGGAGATCGGCTTGGTTGGTTCTTCTCGATGGGTTCTGTATTCGGATCTTCTGTAGGATCTGGGAAAGGCGAAGGGGAGGTTTGGTTCCTGGATCGAGACGACTCTTTGCTGGAGATGGGATTAGTCTCATTTTCCGAATGGTCCGTTGGTCCGAGTTGGAGTGCGAGCTTGGAAGGGTTTTTGGGCTTGTATGCGGTACCTGCATTTGCCAAACCTGCGGCCGTCGACGCTTTTTGCATCTCAGGACTAGCTAAGTCGATATTCTCCATCGCTTCGTCGCGCTCACATGCTGTTCCTGAGGTCTTTTGGGGGGGATCGGCAGTCCAGTCTACTGGCGTGAAACTCTCATCTGATAATTGATTGAGCTCGTCAGCTAATGAGAAATGATGCTTGTTATACACCTCTCTGCTGTCATCGTTCGATAACCGGCGTTCATATCTGATCTTGTTCGTGAGACACCTTCCCATAGCTCCACTCTTTCCATCTCCGTCTCCAACACTCATACTTACCGTGTAGCGATCTGTTTCTCTGGCAAACGGCTGCTCCATCTGCTTCATGTCTTGATCACTGTCTCCCACGATTAAGATACAGCGACTAAAAGCACACCTCTCTTTACACTCGACAGATGCGGGTCTGAAGATAGATTCCAGCGCTCGGCAAACTGCAGAGTGCTGAGATACGTGGAGGGCATCGGACAAATGAGAGATTACGATAGTATGCGAAGCTATATAGCCACGCGCTGATGCATCAGGCTTATTGTATTGTAGACAAAGGGAGTCGTATACAATGGCTTTATAAAGACACTGACATGCTGTGAGGCTTTGTCCACTCGTGAGCAGCCTTTGTGCAATTCTATGGGGTATGGATAATCTGTTCCATCTCCACATCGTGCCAGGCGATGCATTCGATCCCCGTATCTTCCAACACACCGAATAGCTTAGTACTCACATGCGTTTAGAATTGCAACAGTGTGAGTAGACCATGTATCATCCTCCCCTTGTAGCATCCTCCCCGAGCATACCTCCTTCAACCAGCACCTCCCCTTTAGGAAGATCGCACTTCTCGAACTAGATCGAGACAAAGTGAGGCTTCCAATTTTCATTCCACTCTACCATACGATACAGGGCCTTAGCTCTATTCCTATCTAAAAAGCCACGGACAACTCCCAATCGCATGCCTAAAGAAAGTCTCTGGGATATGCATGAACTGGTCGCATATTGCAAGGATCCCTCAGATTACCACACTGGCACTCCGCTTAGCTCGCGGATAATCTCTAGAAACTTCCTGTTTGAATCAAGCTGTTCGCAAAAATAAATGATCTTCTAGCAAAACAAGAAGGTTCACGGCTCTGACTGGATGTGAACGGCCTTACATCTGATCTTTCCGCATTGCCTCACATGCTTCTATTCAACTTGGCGCTGATGATGAAACGCAAACCAAAGGAAGGTCTCATACATCATCTGCAAAGATAAACGTAGCAAGACAATGTTCCATGCAATCACCTTAGCATGAGAAGCGATAACGAAGTGTGGCTCTAAGCCAGCACTTACATCCTATAGTGTTACCATCGAAAAAGCCGAAATGTCTCGGATATCAATCTGCGATACCAGCTTCAAAGAGATTGTCTCACTGAAAAGTTTGCTGTCTCGGATATCGACTGAGGTAATGCTAGCCTAGCAAGGACCATCACGCATGAGACCCCGAGCGTTCTTTGTCATGCCCACAATGGCGTTGTGTCTGGGGCATGGTCTCTCTGTAGGTCTCACGACACTGGTATCACAACACATTTCACAGGTATACTGATCAACCACTTCCTATGCTATACTTCCCTTTCCTCCATTCAGTCCACAGCTTTGCAGTCTCCAATACTCACAAACGTTCCCATTCACAAGAAAAGTTATCATCCAATTCCCAGTCCCAAGACGATCGCATCATTCACAAACGACATGTCGGCAATGCAAATGCATGAGCTCGGTAGGATATTGAACCACCTGAGAGAGAACGCCCCACCAGCGAGCACAAATAATAGATCGCGGACCAATAACGCATACGAGGAGGTTAGCTCGAAGCAGGCCGACAGCGACGGCAATAAACTCGACGATGATCATCCTTATTCGTCAAAGTGGCCGGAGGTCTTCTCCAACGGCCGAGAAGTGTACAGTGAGCAATTCTACGCACAATTCCCCTTCCTTCAAGGCGTCGACCCCTTTGACACAGATGACACCTACATGTCCTCCGAAGAATATCTCACTTCTAACGCAGCCGCAGATCCGCCGAAATTCCGAAAAGGTCGTCCGGACAGAACGGCGGAAGTTCCGCCTGCTCTAGCCTTCGTCAACAGCCTTATCAGTCTTGAGCTGGACGATCTTCCTATCGACGACCAGGACTGTCCGATATGCAGAGAACCGTATCGAGGTGGCGAGTTCGAAGAGATGCCGTTGGAGCTGCCTGGTTGCGGCCACGTGGTCGGCAGAGATTGCCTACTGACCTGGCTATCGACGTTCCCCAGCTTTGACGAAGGTATGCAGCGCACCAGCTGTCCACATTGCCGCCGAGAAACTCCCATCGAAAACAGGATGAGTATCGACACGTCCAAGGGCCTGGCGCAACTTTTGCGGGACGCAAATTACCTCCTCACTGGCTCCGGCCCATTTGTTCTTGACCGCAAAGCGAGGCGCAAATGGGAGATCATCAAGAAGTACGCCAATAATTACCTTGAGGAGCGGAGACTGTATGATCAGGATCACGCACTGCTTGAGCAGAAGCGGAAGATGAATGAGCGCAAGGTGGAAATCTTTATGAAGCTCATGAAGGATCATATAGCAGAATATGTAAAATTAGCCGCTTCTGGACCCGGAAAGGAGCAGGAAGAAAACGAAGGGTCCCTTGTCAGTAATCTTCATTGGTTTGAGCGACGTGGCCTCATGGAAGCTTACCTGGACCTGAAGGATGGTACGTATACCGAGAGTGGCGACCTCAGTTTGACTATCGAAGAGATGAATGCTGAGCTAGCAACTTTGCGATACCCTCTTGCTCAGATGATGGATTGGACTTACTCGAGAACCTTAGCCTAGAGGGCAGCCAAGGACAGGAAGGCGGAGAAAGAGGTCATGAGCGGCGAACGTGATGTACAGATTGACATAGATTGTTGCAAATATAGTGCATGCTATAGACCAAATTTAATGATCCATAGAGTGCAGGGTATGGCGTCCAACATAGCAATGAAAATCATTTATATGTACCTCGTTGTGACATGCGTGACACCGTGATGACTGTGCTCATTAAGGAGTGGATCGGGTGCAGGACGGACGTCGAGGCTGTCGTTAAGAATGCACGGATTTAGGCGATTGCTCTCTTATCTCCATAATGTATACGGACTTTAATAACAATGACATTATCATGGGAGGCAGAGCTTACGTACAAAGACCCCATGCAGTCCAGATTTCAATTTCATCCAAAGAAAGCCTCAGACTCTCATGGAGTTCTTCGAAAGCGAAGCATAATCGATCTTTGCACCTGCGTCTGTATCTCTGTATCTGCATCTGCACCTCTGTACCTAGGAGCAGCGATGTCCGCCGATTGGAGCACCATCTTAATCTTGGGAGCAACAAGCGGGATAGGTGAAGCCTTTGCCCGTCGCTTCCATGCTCAAGGCAAAACAGTCATTGCTACTGGCCGTCGTCTCGACCGCCTCCAAGGCTTGCAGAAGGAGCTAAATGGCCTCGAGATCCAACAGGTAAGTGTATCATTCCATTAAGCCGACGATCCACCAATTTCCCAAAGCTAGAGTCTGATAAACCGATGGCAGATCGATGTCGAAGATATTGCCGGTCTACCTACACATGTCTCGAAGTTGCTCGATCGATTCCCTGCGCTCGATACTGTCATGGTCGTCGCTGGAAAGGGCACCAGCTTCGACTTCAAAGATCCGACGGCGTCATCGCCCAACTCAATCAACAGCGAAGTCACCACCAACGTCACCGCACCTATGGTACTAGCCCAGCTCTTGATCCCTCGACTCCTATCCCTCAAACGTTCCGCTGCTTTCGTATTTGTATCTTCAGGCCTTGCATTCGTGCCATACCCATTATTTCCCGTCTACTGTCCAACCAAAGCCGCCATTCACACCTTCGCCGTCCTTCTCAGAGCCCAGCTGAGTGGGACGAATGTGAGGATCGTCGAGCTCGTTCCGCCCTATGTCGATACTCCCCACGACGCCGCATATCGGGACAGCTTCATCAAGGCGCAGGGAGGTCCGGATAAGGCGATGAAACCGATGCCGTTGCAGGATTTCATGGACGAGGCCATGGACGGTCTGAAGGACAAGAGCGCGAAGGAGGTGGCTGTTGGGTCGGCGGTAACGCGCGTCTCAGCATGGCGGGACACATTCGATCCATTCTTCAAGAAGATGCACGTCGATGGCTGAAGCGCGGGCTTCGAAGGACCTGCGTGCGATCCGAGCGTGCGTGGACTGACATGTTGAAGGGATGGGGCTTATCAGTCGAGAACGCAAGGGGATGAGGATAGCAGTCCCGTGAGAATGCTATAACAGCTTGATCCTGTTTGAGTCTCCCATTAAGTCATCCCACGTTGGCTGTTGATATGGCTCGACCTCCTGGCTGGTCCCAGTAATTCAGCTTTCGGAGAGGAGAGATAGCTACTAGTCTCGATCTGGACTAGATCGTATATCCTAGCATGCTCTCCATCTCCTCTAGAATAACCTCAGATACCTACCTCAAGTATGACTGCGGTCTACAACAATAATGCTGTACCTGTATCTCAGCGCGACCAAAAGCTAGCCATCATGGTTCAATCTCATGGACATAGCGGCTTGTAAACTCATTCCGCTTTCCGGATTCATGTGTAAGTGCCAACCATCACACAGGTTATGTCTCTGCGCAGTCATGTGGGTTTAGTATGTGAACGTGCTTGACAACGCAAGTGATTTCTCCGAAAATGATTATTCCCTCGAAATTCACGTGCTGGTAAGTGTCATCATGACCACGTTAGCAGATAATTTTAAGTTTTGGATTAGGGCCTACTTGTTTACACGCTGACCCTTTACCAAACTAAACACTCTGATCACCAAATTCCACCACCAACCTATCCCTAATCGCACGCATCTCCGGCCAAAACCAAAACTTCGAGTCAGCCTCCTCGGGGTTCGGAACGTTCACATACCCTAAACACCCATCCGCCAACTTCGTCAGAAAACAATGTCCATCTTCAGGCACGTACCAGACACAATAGCGTCCACTCCACGACTTGCGACTGTCCGTGAAGATTTCATCGTCAACGAGGTCCCAGAGTAACATACGGAGAGCACCTGCTGCGAAGCGCTCTTCGAGTAATTTGGGCACGATGTATGATTGGTTATCCTTTTTCAAGGATGGAGAGGAGCGGTTATGTGACGTTCGCTTTCTTTTGGCGTACACTTTCTTCGTATTGATGCACATGCCGACGAATGCGACTTCATCGGGGGTAGTCTTGCGTCGTCCATCGCGTTCAGAAGGGCGAGGGTGTCGGTTGGAGAGAGAACGGAAAATGCTACCGAGAGGCATTTTGATGCACTTTGCTTCGTATGGCAGTTGTTGATATGTTTATGGTCTTCGAGTAGTGAGAAATGGTCTGTGGATTGACGGCAATATTGAAGTAGATATACCAAGATTACGATAGCTTGAAAGGCGCAGCATTCTTTGTGCGACGCGGGATATAGCAATCACAAAGCGCCTTGTACCTGTCTCTTGTTACTGGCACCCATTGACTCATTTGTTGCGCCCTTGAAGAGCCACCCAATCGAGGAGGTGGCTTGGATTGTCGCAATTACATGTACCGAACCGCTGGGATTTGGAAGCTATGACTTTGCGTCGCATAATGCATTGTACGGGTCACCCACTTCTTTTTAGCAAATTGATACTTCAGCCGGAAACCGAAGTCCTTGATGGTCGAATTGTTCAAGCAATCGAAGCGTAGGATCCAGATTCGGAAGCCGGAGGAAATGACCACAAGAAAAGCGAGGCTCGCTCTACCATAAGACATCTTTCGTACGTAGCTCTATGGTTATTCCGGAATCCCAGAAGATGTCAAATCATAAGGAAATCCATTTGGAAACAGGCTCTATGGACTCAAAGAGGTTCAACAGGCTTGGCGATTTTCGTTCCGGTCGGAGATAATACACTTGACAGACCGCCATGGATAAGAGAAGGCAACCACTTTCATTTATCTCTCGTACACGGGTTTCGTAAGTACGTTGTTGTGTTCTGGTTCCTGCACAAGCCTTCGCCACATTGAACTCGATTGAACTCAAGCTCCACCAACTATCGCGGCTTCTTCCCTCTTCTTGCGTGGAATGCTGAGCTCTCAAATATCATTTGCCCATACTGATGGAGACGTGTCTCAGTGGCATACGAAGAGACGCGGCATCCTGCCCTCGAAGCATTCCCGCACGCATATACCAATTCAGTTCTCTCACCAGATCCGATTTTCTTCGATAGCCTGGAACAAACTTGCGGATAAAAGGTTGCCTCCCGCTGGACTCACATCGGGTTCAACATACCAACTTCGCAAGCGGTAAAACATCTCGACTTTTTCATCCGTCCAAGGGCCAACAAAGAGGCTCTTGGGCATCCGTGCACAAGGGTAGTTGGCCACTCGAAACGACGGATGTCCAAAGGCTATGCTGGGGCCGGATTTGTTCTCCCGGTCCTGAGCTGCTGCCTGCAGGGCTGGTACCTTGATTTCCAAAAGCTCGGCAAGAGCGTTGGTAAACCACTTCTGACGAATGATGGTACTTTGAATAGCGGCCTGTTCTTCGAGCGCTATGAATTGTTCCGGAGGGTTGCTCTTCAGCCGCAAAAATCCTTGGCTGAAGGTGTATAAGCAAAGCTGTAGACGTAGATACTCATTACTCAAAGCTTGATAGAGTAAGCGGCTGGCTCGTGGCAGCGCAGGGTTCTGCGAATAAATGTAGATTTGCTCGATCAACTCTACAGGCAGAGCCAAGAGAGGCGGTGGCGGGATATTTGCACCAATTCTGTCCGAGGGCCATATTATTCTTGACAACCAAGAAAGTGGTGACGTGGTCAGAAATGTGGCTTTTGGTCTCGGCATGATTGTAGAATCGTGGATGAGATGACAAGGAATAGATCTTGCGTGCGATACGGATAGAATAAATACTTTATGGATACCTAATGGACGTGCCAAGAGTCGTCGTAATCGGCCTAATCCTGATAAGGCTAGCGTGAAAGTGGCTTACCATTTCGTCTGTAAAGACTATACATATAGTAGAACCTCCTCTAATCATGACGTACAGCTCGTAATAAGACTCAAACTCACCATGAGTCCTGAGTGGGTTCAACGGAAGTCGATCACCCAAGTTTGGCGACCTTTGGAAAATACTGGAGCTTGAGCGGGCTAATTAACAAGGTCTCGAAAGGATTGCAGCGTGCAGTCGTGGCGGAGTGGCGGTGTTGGGTTGAGGAGGTGAGATATGGGTTGTGTGTGGGTAGTGTGTCGATTGGGGCGGGTAGGGTTTGTGGTGGAGGGATGGGGATGGGGTTGTGAGAATGGAGGAGATGGGTTAATGGATAGGGATGGGGTGATTGAAGAGTGGATGGGGGGGTAGGGGAGGTAGGTATAGGGAACCGGCTGGCGGTGGGGCTGTGAGCATGGACTCCCGGTTCCGTAGGCGTGAGAGCGACGTCGGTGGTGATGGGGGTGGTGGATATGAGTGTGAGGATGAGGGTAGAGGCTATGGTGGCTGATTGACTTGTATGTGAGAGGGTGGTTGTAAAAGGATCTAGGCACACACCGATACTGCAACGTCGACATCTCCATTGATCGCATTATTCCTGCGATTCAGACTCTCTCCTGCTACCCGTGTACCCTAATAATACAAAGAAAATGCTTGCGAACCCAATATTCCCAGACGCTTGCTTGCCTGATCAAAGCACGCACGCACGCATCCTCGCCCACAGGGATGGAGTATGCTTATCGTGACAGGTCCTCGCATTACCAACATCGCTCGCCAGCGCCTCCTCATGGGACATTACCACCCTGCCAAGAAACATCAATATCTCTTCCTTTGTTTCTGCATCCATTACCCCAGCTTCCCTTCAGCGCATATACCCCTTTCATTCCCAGCCAGCCATGCCACGCCACGCCCCTACTTAATGCCCCCCCTTCTCCAGCTCAAGAAGCTGAGCGCGAACGTCGCCACGAAGGCCGCGAACGCAAACCATATGAACGCCGTGTCCGCCTGGGCTTCCCGGCACCTGTAGGAGCGGTTGGTGGGCAGGTTGACCTCGCCCTTGCCGTTCTTGCCGCCGTTGATGACGACGTTGTTGACGAGGTAGGGGCAGCTGTAGGTGGGTTTGTCGCAGGAGCAGGAGTGCGCGCCTAGGGCTGCTGCCATGCCCTGTGGGTTCCATGACCTCATCGTTAGCGGATGATCATATATATCTTCACGTCACGAGTGGGGTAGCGCGCTGCTTTGCGTGATGACTTGTAAGAGGAGGAAGGGGGGGGGGAGCTTACGACGCCGCCGGCAAATGTGAAGAGTAGGGATAGTCCGTCCAGCGCGACCATCACTATGCCACCCAGCGCGCCGATGAAGTCGGCTGCTATGCCGATCAGGGCTATGACGAAGAGCCAGATGCCGAGGAAGACTTCATAGTTTGTGATGGAGGGCGCGCCGCCGTAGGCTTGGGTTTTGACGAGATTGGCGCTGAGGCCGAGGATTATAACGGCGAAGAATACCTGTGTGGAATGTGCGTCAGTCTCTTGAAGGTGGTTGAGTTGTGGAGCGTGAGGCGTACTTGTAGGGCGCGTAGGCCGACGTTGATGATGTTGACCATTGTGAGTTACTGTAGGGGTTTGGATTATGTATGCGTGGTAGGGGTAAGGTGGTCGGTGGATGTGGATGTCGAGGTGGTATGTACGTATGGTTGTGAGGTTGCAACTGGCAAGCAGGTGGGAAATTGGGTCCGGGAGGCTAGCGCGCTGCTTTCGGCGAAGCGCGCATCCTGAGCTTACCATTTGCAGCTTAGGATATCTGGAGCAATTACATTGCTTGGGAAACAGATAGACGGGCACTCAACGATCTTGTGAATCGCGTTTAGGATCAAAGACACACGTCGCGAACCTCAGAGCACCTTGCATAGGACCTCGAGCCTAGTGACGCGTATTTCAGTCATTGTATTGCATCCCTGGCGGTCCGGACGCGCTAACCAATTGCGCCACGGAGACATCTTTTGTGTTGAATCGATGCCTAATTGATTATATAGACTGACTTAAGTAGGCCGCTAACACGGAAAGAACGATGTGTAACAAAAACTCCAACTTATCTCACCAATTGCAACAAGAGTTCTCGCTCGCTTCCAATACCACTGCGTTCTCAGGATCACTAGCTACCGTGTTCCTGTGTGCGAGCATTAAAACCGTCATCGTCCACATTGTTATACCAATTAATATGAAGATGCATAGACAACATTTTAAGAATCGCAGCAGCAGCTTTGAAAGTGAATCGCATGCCTCGTCACGAATTGATTGATCCTATTCGCGATACTGTATCATTCCTATCCTCCCACATATTAATTCAGAGAAGAGTCCAGACTGCCGAAAACGACTCATGCACTAATCGCGATGACCACAATCTTCATCAATACTACTAGCTCCATGCCCTCTCATCCCATAGTATCCCATATCCTGGCAGGGTGCTCGTTTCAGAAGGTTTTACCGAGGTACAGTGGAGACGAGTGCCCAAGCTGCCAGGATATGTGGTACCATCTCTTCATGCAAACACCAGCCGCCTAATCACCAAGAATTCACACCACCACATTTTCAACCTCCAATCTCGGACCGTCTATACCATCTGCATCAGTATAACCATCCTGAACGCCTGTAATGACAAAGCACGCTCGTCATGTACAGTTTCATGATCGATAACCGCTACACTCCCAACACCGAGCTGAGCAACGCTCCCAACATTCAGCTGTTACTACCCACTACCACGACACAGCCCTCCGAAGGTCTGGATACAGAGTTGGCATTAGATTAGCAAGCGAGACGGTCTCAATGCCGGCCGAGTCGATTGGTAGAACTATAGAACTATCGGCATCCCAGACGTCCACAGCACGTAGAATACCATAACGGAGGGCCATACTACCGATAGTTCTAATAAATGCTGACGCTAGAATACATTTCTACATGTACCCGTTGAGTTCTGATCAGCGGATCTATCGGGTGGAGGTGTTCTTACGGAGTGTGGTTGAGTGAGTTGTGGATCGTGTGGATGATGCCTTTTGGGTTGGGATGGGGGATATGGGATGGGGCAGCTGTTGAGTATTGCTAGGATGGTGGGTAGGGGGGTAGGGAATCTGGAGTTGGAAGGGGTGGGGAAATGGCAGTTGGTTGATTGATTGGATGCATGATTGCAGAGTCTGTTGTCTATGCGACTTGCATTCGAGCGTGTTGATGGATTTCAGGAAACGATTGTGCATGATCCGTGAGCAAGGTTGTACGATTCGTTGTGACATTCATAGTGGCGTTCACGCTCTTGGCCGACGACGATAATGGTAGTACCAGTGTGTCTATCTTGCGGTAACCAAGTCTTGGATGGTTTCAACATTGACATCTAGTTATCTAGACTGGATTCAAAGGATCCTCCTCGCGGCTGATTAGAAGACGCTCTGTAGGATCGTATTGTTTGCCATCGCAGGACTTATGCTGATTGGAGGCGTGGAGATGAGAATGAGAGTGGGGATACGAGCGCCGATTTTCCACTCACTGATTAGGGTATGAGGGTGACGAAAGGTATTCGAATGCTGAAGCAAGATTCTACCGGTTTACATTAATATTGATGAGAACGTCGACCTTTGCAACGAGCGACAAATGACATTGCTCTGTTGAACAGAATAATGTGTTTATGATCTTTAGCCTCGTTGCACAGGATTGAAAAATCAAAGTCCAGGCAATTTGTTTGTAAACCTGGAACACTCATCCTGGAGATGCTTGTAGTCAGCAGTATGACAATAGTGCTCCTAACTCATCAGGGGAGATCCAAGTCTTTGACTTCACGTGGCTTCGATCAACCCCAGTTCGACCAAGCCAAAAGGGGTCGGAGATGTCAGGGTCCTTCTAGCGTGAAACTAGCATGTACAACAGAAGTGTATGAATGGAGATGGCTCCGTGGGGGATGCAGCCTTTGCGGTGTGAATCGACTGCTCTGACCGAGCTGGAAACTCCCTTTCTACTACTATGACTTGGAAAGGGAGCGGATTTCGAGACCACATCCAGGTACCTGGTTGCATCTGCATCAGGACTAGGTCGGCGCCGTTGTGCCACCGACGGCAAAACACTGTTGAGGTATAGAAACGGCTGGTGCGCCCTATGCAGCAAACAGCACCTGTGGGAAAACTGAAAGGAGTGCACGCCATGAATATTCCACAACCCAGCAGGGGAATTAGAGTTTGAAGCCCCCGGAAAGCTTGACCACAATGTGACCCCGATCCGGCCGGTGTGCGGTGAAGATGCAGCGGCGCCGTTGGCACATATTGTCAGGGGTTGACCAATATCGGCGGCGCCTTGCATACGGTATCGTTGAAGGGCAAGGCTGCGCCTATACGAGACCTCGTGGTACCGATGCGCCTGGAGAACATCGTGATGCATCTCACCCTGCATCTTCCCGAAAGGATCACGAAGGTTGAAGAGATGGAGGGATGGTGCATAGGGGTGAAGATAAGAGGCTTTTGAATGGGTGAACGCCTTGGCAGCATGGCTTTCCGCACTCAATCTGTCAAGCATGTGTGCCGCACCAATCATATCCCCCCCATGTCCTCTTATCTTGCCGGTCCGGCAGCGGATACCCTAGTACCTGGCGGTCGGTCCGCCTCGAGCCTCAGACGAACTAGCTGAGGTTATGCCTCTTTTAGCCTTAGCTCACAGACCTTTAGCCCCATTCTTCAAGGCTAATTCAGCGACGATGCGATCTCACCAACATGTCTTGGCGGTCACAACTGGCTGGAGCGCTTCATTCGAGATAGACCTCAAGTGCCAACACAGCATATCCAATCATCATGGCCCTCCATACCAGGAATGGTAGCTGTAACTTGATCGGCAGAGAGCAGGGAGACGTCGCCCTGAAGAGGGGAGGTTGTCGCTTGCCCTCCTGCTGCTGGATAGCCATTTCCGGATGGCTGCCCTTTTGCCCCTAGTAGTATGAGCATTCGCAGAGTTCGGGTCGTTTCTTGGGAGTTGGATGGGAGTCTGGGACCGAAACAAAGCTTGATCCCATCCTAGTCCAACTTGGAGCAAGCAACCTTGTCCGGGCGGAGAGCCAGAGGCGTCTTCAGACTTCCCGCATCCTCAAGTTGTAATCGTCACATTCACAACATCCTTGCAACGGCCAGTCTGCAGTCTGGCTCTCTCACTCACATCCGTCTATTCTCCCTAGATTTCACCCTTTCTTATCTTCCCCTCCGTTCTCCTCTTACTGGACCTCCGCCACGTGTGCATCTTCCCTCGTCGTTGAGCAGACTGTCTGGACGAGACAGAGCATGGGAATCTAGAGATCATAATATGAGAAAACTTTGTGAGTCCGAGCTTCACTCCGAACAACTATGAGCACGCACGGACTGACCATCCTCGGTGCATGCAGAACAACATCCAGGCAACATCATGCCCGCGCCGGAGGTCAACTTCAAGATCCAGGATGAAGGGCGCCTGGCGGAATTGGGATACACACAGGAGCTGAGGAGAGAATGGAGTCTGCTACACAACTTTGGCGCATCCTTTTCTATCATTGTACGGGACCATTGATTCACTACACGGGCATGGAATGATGGCTGACAATGGTACTCTGGCAGAGTGTGGTGACGGGTATCACCACGTACGGAATACACCATGCTGCTTGGGAACGTGTGCTGACAATATCCAGCCTCTTCGCCTATGGTCTCAACACCGGCGGCCCTGGGGTCATGACCGTGGGATGGATAATCGTCAGCGTCTTCAGTATGTCACGTCCTACATCCACCCAAACAACGATGAGCTGACTGGTCAGCCCTGCTGGTGGGCGCCAGCATGGCCGAAATCCTCTCCTCCATCCCAACGTCCGGTGGTCCCTACTTCTGGGCATACATGCTGGCTCCACAACAACATGCGCCATTTTTTGCGTGGATCACTGGCTGGTAAGCCTCGACGCCCCACAGCCACCACAAGCCATTCTAATCATATTCAAGGTTCAACCTCCTAGGCCAAATCGCCGTCACCACCGCCATCGATTTTTCTCTGGCCCACCTGATCTCCACAACCGCAGAAGTCGTCAACGGGTATCGCCCTACCGCTGGGAGCACCCTGGGTATCCTCGCCGTCATCCTCGTCTCCCACTGCGCCATCAATCTCCTAAGCGTTCGCGCGCTTCGGTACTTGATCTACACCTCCATAGTCCTGCAGAGTCTTGGCATATCCTGCCTTGCCATTACCGTCTTGGCGAAAGCTCCGACTCTGCAGTCGGCACATTTCGTTTTCGCGACATTCTACGATGGCACGGGGTCTGGTGGGGGGGAAGGCTGGGGTCTGCGAGCGTCCAACGCCTACGTCGCGGCCGTCGGTGTCCTGTTCGTGCAGTACACGCTGCTGGGCTATGACGCCTCGGCCCATCTGTGTGAAGAGACTCGAAAGGCTGTACGGGATGCGCCTGTGGGCTTGCTGTCCTCCATCGCCGCATCCGCCGCCTTTGGCTTCTTCCTACTGGTCTCGTTATTGTTCTCAATTCAGGACTTTAAAAAAGTCCGCAACGCCAAGCAACCCGTACTTCAAATCCTGACAGACGCCTGCGGCACAGGCGGTGGGCTCGTCCTGATGGTATTGATAATGCTTTGCATATGGCACTGCGGACTATTCAGCTTGGTATGGATCCTGGTTTACCATCCGAAACATCTCCGATTAATCAAGTGTCTGATCCACTAACTACCATGCAGACATCGAACTCCCGCATGATGTTCGCCTTCGCCCGCGACGGCGGCATCCCTCACCGCCTCCACCTCATCGATCGCGGCTTCCACTCCCCAATCCGCGCTGTCCTCTTCGGCGCCACCTGCTCCTTCCTCCTCGCCCTCCCCTCCCTCGGCTCTAAAGTCGCCCTTAACGGCACCACCTCCATCGCCACCAGCGGCCTCTACATCTCCTACGGCATCCCCATCGCCATGGGCCTCATCTGGCCTCGAAACTTCAAACGCGGGCCCTTCAACCTCCGTTCCTTCTCCAAACCCGTCGCTGCTGTCGCTTGCCTCTGGATCAGCTTCATCACCATCATCTTTTGTCTTCCCACGCAGAATCCGGTCACGAGTCAGACCTTCAACTATACTCCCGTTGCGCTGGGCGTGGTGGGGATATTCGCGTTTGGATCGTGGTTTCTGTGGGCAAGGCATTGGTTTACAGGAAGGTGTCGGCATCACTGCAGGATCTGTATCCGGCAGCTGGATTTTCTGGGCGAGGAGATGGTTTACCGAACTGATACTGTGGACTCGGACGGGCATCAGAGATTGAAGAGCAATCAGAGCGCCACGGATGGCTTTCAGACGCAGCGGAGCGAGTCGGATTTTGGTCCGAGTGGCGGGTACAAAGAGAAAGCGGGTGATGGGTGAGTTTGCACCTTTTTATCCTGGGGTGGGGGTTTGAGGGAGGCAGGGAACAGCTGCTGATGTGATGTTTCAGGAAAATCTCCGTTGGAAAGGAGTTCGAAGTCTATTCCGCACCGGCGAGGGAGTATGTGGAGATGTAGGTCGAAAGCAGTACAGGGAGAGAGGGAGGAGTCCACTTCTACGCACATATTTACTTCGAATGCTTGACTCGATGCAGGGGAAAGGGGGGGCTTTGTATATGCTATATGCTTCATATACGTGGATTGGTTTGCAAGTCGGAATCGGAGCGGAGCAGAGCAGAGCATGTGCGCTTACGATACCCCCATTTTCATCTCATCTCCGAGAGAGAAAGATAGAAATAGAACGTTCATGGCTTCATCAACAACCATTTGAAGGCTTTGATGAGCTCCTACCCGTACCATTGACTGACTACACATACATACCACCCCGATCTCTCACCACCCCCTACTTCTACTCACACCTCCACCTCCACCTCTTCGGAATCGGCCATCGGCCATCGTATCCCATTTCACACGGACCGACGGACTGACCGACTCATCGGCTCGATCTCGAAATGGACCCCAATGCCCTTCCCCAAACCGGTCGCGGACGACATTCTTTGCATAAGGGAGGTGATGAACTTCCCTTATCTTCCCTTCTCTTCTCTTCTCTTCTCTTCTCTTCCCTTCTTTTCTGTTCTCTTCTCTTCCCTTCTTTTCCCTTCCCATCTGTTCTCTTCCCTTCTCTTCCCTTCCCATCTGTTCTCTTCCCTTCTCTTCCCTTCTCTTCTCTTCTTTTCTGTTCTCTTTGCTATCTATAGCTGTGTTATGTTCCTTAGCAGTTTGTGTGCCGCTTTTGAGGGTCTTTTGGGTCTTTTTAGTCTTTTTGGGGGGCGCCTGGGGTGGGGGGGTTCAGG
>JAABUN010000218.1_pt1 | contig 151726 bp, 137 predicted proteins | sample 5559311 | NCBI WGS metagenome assembly JAABUN01 (sample SAMN10711877, study PRJNA513370) | rock metagenome | isolation source: Antarctica rocks | place: Antarctica: Victoria Land, Siegfried Peak sud
GCATTGGTGGTGCCTGCTGCTGTTCCTGCACGAGCACAACAAAACTTGCCTGAAGCGGCTTGCCAGAGCGCAGGCAAAACAATTAACGTAGAGCCACTACCTAGGATTTGTCGTCAACAAAACGATAGTCCTTGATTGAAGCTTGCGCTGTCTCAAAGATTAGGAGCGAGGTGGCTGACTAGCACGAAGCACAACAATGATTGCATCTAGAACCTGTGATGAACCTGATTTGTGCTATTAAATGGCATCTGCTTACACTAGCAGCCAGATTCCCGTGTTCCAAGCCTGTTCTTCGGAAGGGCTTGGACCGGGAAACGGAACCAAAGGCCATTCTACGACTGTCGAATGCTGCCGTTAGATGCTCGCTGACACTACAGGTTCATAACAGGCTCTAGAAAAAGCCAAGAAAAAGCAAGGGTTGCGGTCGAACGGTTGAGCAGCCTGACCACACCAGAAATAAAATCATGCAGATGCTAACGATGCGTTCTTTACGCGCGGCGACGTTCGGCGCGCTGCTGCCGGTAAGCCTTTTTCTCGTCGCCCGGCCCGGCTCGGCGCAAAACACGCCGGCCGCTTGGAAGCCCGCGCCCGCGCCGCTGATGACGCGCTGGGCGAAGGACGTTCGGCCCGAAAACCCGCGGCCGGAATATCCGCGTCCGCTGCTCGTTCGCAAGGAGTGGCAAAGCCTGAACGGGTTGTGGCAGTTCGCCTTTGACGACAAGAACGAGGGCCGCGCGGCCGGCTGGCAGTCCGGGCATCCGCTGCCGGAGCAGATTTTGGTGCCGTGGACGTTCGAGGCCGCCTTGTCGGGCATCGGCAAGGGCAAGGAAGTTCACGAGCGCGTTTGGTACCGGCGCACGTTCGAGGTGCCGCGCGCGTGGCGGCCCGGCGCGGGCAAGAAGTTGCGGCTGAACTTCGGCGCGTGCGACTGGGAAACGACGGTCTGGGTGAACGGCAAGCAAGTGGGCGAGCCGCACCGGGGCGGCTACACGCCGTTCGGGTTCGACATCACGGACGCGCTGCGGGCAGGCGGGATCGGTCCGCAGGAAATCGTGATCGCTGTGTACGACCCGGCCGACCCGAAAACGACCGGCTGGCAGCCCAAAGGCAAGCAGTTAGGCTCGGAAGGCATCTGGTACACGCGCACGACCGGCATCTGGCAGACCGTTTGGCTGGAGCCGGTGAACGCCGCGGGCCATGTCAGCAGCCTGCGCGCCGAGGCCAACCCCGACACCAGGACGATTAACGTCAACGCCCAAGCGGATAGCGGCAACCTGGCGCCGCGCTCGGCGACGGTGTTCGGCCCGGACGGGCGAGTCGCCGGTGAAACGAAACTCACGTTGCCGCTGGGTCAACAAATGACGATTCACGTCACGGTTCCCGCGCCTCGCTTTTGGTCTCCGGAATCGCCCGCGCTGTACCGCGTCGTGTCGCGTTTCGTGGACAGCCGCGGCGACACCGACGAAGTAGAAACCTACACCGCGTTTCGGACTTACGCCGTTCAAAACGGCCGGCTGACGCTGAACGGCAAGCCCTACTTTCTGCGCGGCGTGCTCGATCAGGGCTTCTGGCCGGACGGCATCTACACGCCGCCCACGGACGAAGCCATCAAGTTCGACGTGGAGATGACCAAGAAACTCGGCTTCAACATGAGCCGCAAGCACGTCAAGGTCGAGGACCCGCGCTGGTACTACTGGTGCGACAAACTCGGCCTCGCCGTTTGGCAGGACATGCCGTCAAGCCACAACCTGAGCACGGAAGACGCTCGGAAGAACTTCACGAGTGAATGGCGCGAAACCATCGAGGCTGTGCGCGGCTACCCGTCGGTCGTTCACTGGATTCCGTTCAACGAAAACTGGGGGAACCCGCAAGCCTTCCAGGACGAGATCGTCACGCTGACCCGGCAACTGGACCCGACGCGCCCGATCACCGACGCCTCCGGCTGGACCCAGCGCGGCCTGACCGACGTGATTGACGCACACGACTACGGCAACAACCTGCGCGCGCAGGGCGTCGAGAATCCCGCCAAGCCGAAGGTCGTGGGCGAATACGGCGGCATCGCGCTGCCCATTCCCGGCCATACCTGGACACCCGGCTGGGGCTACCAGAGCGCGAAGGACGAGAAGGGCCTGCTGCGCCGCATCGGCTACCAGACGACGCAACTTTTCGACGCGCCGAACCTGTCCGGCTTCGTGTACACGCAACTGACCGACGTGGAGCAGGAACTGAACGGTTTGCTCACCTACGACCGCCAACTCAAGGCGCCCGTGGAAAAGATCGCCGCCGTTTTTACAGGCGCGGCCCGGGAACTTTACGACTTCAGCGGCTTTCTGCGCGATTGGTACGTCGTCGGCCCGCTTCCGACGGGCACGCGCCTGCACTCGGCTAACGACACGCCGGAAAGCCACGCCATCTTCGATCAGGTGCTCGCCAAACCCTTTATTGAGAACGAAGCCGCCCTGACACCGGGGGACAACGACCGCGCCCCCGTCCGGCTCGCGGGCGTGGACCCGGCCTCCTACGAATACCGCTGGAACCGCGTCAAGTCCGAGACGGAGGTCCTGGACTTCCACAAAGTCTTCGAGCACGAGCAAAACAACGCCGTCGCCTACGCCGTCGCCTACTTCGACGCGCCCACCGACCTGACCGATGTCGTTTTGCGTTTCGGCTCCGATGACGCCGCCCGCGTCTGGCTGAACGGCGCGCTCGTCCACACCGTCAACCGCGTCCGGGGCCTCATCCTCGACGACGACGAGGTGCCTGGCTTGACGCTGAAGCGAGGCCGCAACGTTCTGGTCGTCAAGGTCGCGCAGGGCATCGGTGGCTGGGGACTCGCCGCCCGCTTCGAGAAAGCCGACGGCACCGTTTTGCGCGACCTGCGCACGGCCGCCACGGTCAGCCCGAACCGATAAAAGCCGCGGAGGCTGTTGCGCTTTGCGGGCCGCGTCGGTAAGTTTGATCGTTCGGCGGCGGAAACAAGGCATGACCCCTTTTATCGAATCAACACGGCTTTTGCTGACGCCGATGGGGACGCTCGTTTTAGAAGCGTTGCTCCAAAACGACCGGATTGCCGCAGGTCGGTTGCTCGGCTGCCGCATTCCGCCCGACCTGCCCCTCATGGACCTGCCGCTGGCGAGGCGGCTGGGGCAACTACGCGTTGATCCCGCCGTCGAGCCGTGGCTTTTGCGGGCGATCATCGAACGAACGTCCGGGACGATGATCGGTCGAATCGGCTTCCATTCTCCCCCTCAGCCGGACGACCTGGCAGACATCGCTCCCGACGGTGTGGAATTGGGATACGGGGTTTATTCCCCGTTCCGACGCCAGGGATACGCCCGTGAGGCAGCCCTCGCCTTGATGCACTGGGCGTACGCACAGCACGACCAGCGTTGTTTCGTCCTTTCCGTTTCGCCGCAAAACCTGGCTTCCACGGCTATGGCAGAATCCCTCGGCTTTACGCGGTGCGGTTCCCAAATGGACGATGAAGACGGGCTTGAACTGTTCTTTGTGCGGCGGTTCGGGAACTGGCCCGAAGACTGGTGTGTTGAAGCGTCGGGATAGCCACCTGCTACAGTGGACCGGCACAACGCGCGCCGCACTCGGACGCCGATAGGCCGGTCGTGCTCCTGATCTACGGGCTGGCTGTGCGGGTTCATCAAGCAAATGGCTGTCTCGCGGCGATACAAAAGCGACGCGCGCGCTCTGAGTGTGCGATCTTAACCGACGGGGAGAATCCCCCAGCCGTGACCTCCGCCCCTGCTTCGCCTGACGCCTACCTCGACGACGACGAGGACCAATCTTCCCGCCGGCCCGCCCGCGCCGCGCGCGGCAAGAACGCCCCGCCCGACGCCAAAACGACCCGCTTCGTCGCCGAACTCGCCGACGCCCTGGACACGGAGGCCGACGCGAATGGCGGTACCGGCTTCACCACGACCTACCGGCCAAGCCGCCACGAGGCGGGCTGGCTGTTGTCGTCGCTGCGCCCGTTCTACGACCAGCGCCTGATCCGCGACGTTCTCGCCATCGTCAAGGGCGGCAAGGAGGCCAGCGTTTATTGCTGCGCGGCCGGTGCGGCCGGTCCGCCCGACCAGCCGTTTCTGGCCGCCAAAGTGTACCGGCCGCAAAAGTTCCGCAACCTGCGCAACGACAAGATGTACCGCGAAGGCCGCTCGCTGCTGACCGCCGAGGGCCGCGTCGCCAAGGAAAGCGATCAGCGTACGATGCGCGCGGTCGCCAAGAAAAGCGCCTTCGGCCTCGGCGTCGCCCACACCTCCTGGCTGATGCACGAATACGTCACGCTGGAAAAACTCCACGCGGCCGGTGCGAACGTGCCTCAGCCCTTCGCCGCCGGGGAAAACGCGATCCTGATGACCTTCGCCGGCGACGAAAACCGGGCAGCCCCGACGCTCATCGAAATCACCCTGGACCCCGACGAGGCCCAGGTAATGCTCGCCGAAGTTCTCCAAACCATCGAACTCATGCTGGGCGAAAACGTTATTCACGGCGACCTGTCGGCCTACAACATCCTGTATCACGACGGCCGCGCGTTCCTGATTGACTTCCCCCAGGTCACGGACCCGCGCGCCAACCCGCACGCCCGGATGATCCTTGCCCGCGACGTGGCCCGCGTTTGCGACTACTTCACCCGCCAGGGCGCCCGCACGCCCGATTCGGCCAAACTCGCCGCGCGTTTGTGGAAACGCTACGGCGTGCCCGACGAGGAGCCGGAATTTCCTTTGATATAATGGACGCGGCCCGGTTCCCGCCGCGCGCCTCCCCGAAAGGAACCCTCCCGACCTCGTGTGTGGCATCACCGGCTACGTCGGTCCGCGCCCCGGCGTGCGGACCGTGATTGACATGCTCCGCCGCCTCGAATATCGCGGCTATGACTCGGCGGGCGTGGCCGTGGCGGGCGCGGGCGACGTGGAGATCGTCAAGGCAGCCGGCAAACTCTCGGTTCTGGAAGGCCAACTCGCGGATTACTGGGAACTGCGCGGCACCGCTATCGGCCACACGCGCTGGGCCACCCACGGCGGCCCGACCACCCCGAACGCCCACCCGCACTACTCGTGCGACAAGCGTATCGCCCTCATCCACAACGGCATCATCGAGAACTTCCAGGAACTGAAGGACGAACTGGGCGCGCGCGGCCACGAGTTCACGTCCGAAACGGACACCGAGGTTCTGGTTCACCTGGTCGAAGAGGAATACAAGGCGGCCGGTGACATGGAAGCCGCCATCAGGGGCGCGCTCGGCCGCGTGCGGGGCGCGTACAGCATCGCGGTCGTGTCTACGCATGACCCGGACACGCTGTACGCGGCCAAGACGGCAAGCCCGCTCATTCTGGGCCTGGGCGAGAACGGCGAAAATTTCCTCGCCTCCGACATCCCCGCCGTGATGCGCTACACCCGGCGCGTGATCGTGCTCGAAGACGGCGACTTCGCTGTCGTGACGCGCGATGCCGTCCGCGTGTCGCGCCTCGACGGAACGCTTGTCGTCCGCGAGCCGTTCCTTGTCACCTGGGACGAGCAGACGGCCGAAAAGGGCGGCTTTCCGCACTTCATGCTCAAGGAAATCCACGAGCAGCCGCGCGCGCTTGCCGACACGCTGCGGGGCCGCATCACAAACGACGACCGCGTGGTCCTGCCCGAACTCGACGGCTTTTCAGCCCAACGCCTCGCCGCTTTTTCGCGTATTCACGTCGTCGCCTGCGGCACCGCCTATCACGCGGGCGTGGTTGCCAAACGATTTTTTGAAGGCCTGCTGCGCCGCCCGACCGACGTCAGCGTCGCCTCCGAGTTCCGCTACGGCGACCCGCTCGTCGGCACGGACACGCTTTGCGTCATCGTCAGTCAAAGCGGCGAAACGGCTGACACCCTCGCCGCGCTGCGCGAGGCAAGGCTTCGCGGCGCGACCATCGTCAGCATCGTCAACGTGGTCGGGTCGAGCATCGCGCGCGAGTCGGACGCGACGATCTACACGCAGGCCGGCCCGGAAATCTGCGTGGCGAGCACGAAGGCTTACGTCACGCAGGTCATGGCGCTGTACCTGCTCGGCCTGCACCTCGCCTGGGCCGAAGGCAAAGTAGCCTCCGACGACCTGACCGGCTACGCCCGCGATCTTTCCGCCCTTCCCGATGCCGTCGAGGCGGTCGTGGGGCAGGCGCTGCTCGTGGAAAATTTGGCCGCCCGGCTTGCCGATAAAACCACCTTTTTCTATCTCGGCCGAGGCTACGATTGGGCGGTCGCGCTCGAAGCCGCGCTCAAACTCAAGGAAATTTCCTACCTGCACGCCGAAGCCTACGCGGCCGGCGAGATGAAGCACGGCCCGCTCGTGCTCGTCGAGCCGGGCGTGGTCGTCCTTTGCTTTGCCACGCAGCCGCACCTGATGGAAAAAATGGTCAGCAACGTCAAGGAAGTTTTGGCGCGCGGCGGCCTGGTCGTCGCCGTCGTTCCCGAAAAAGAGCGCCGCATGGACGCGAGCGCGGATTACTTGCTGCGCATCCCGGCCGTGCGCCCCGAGTTCGCCCCCATCGTTTCCGTCGTGCCCCTTCAACTGCTCGCCTACCTTGTCGCCCGCGCGCGCGGTTGCGAGATAGACCAGCCGCGCAACCTCGCCAAGTCCGTTACCGTGGAATAGCCTCATGACGCGAAGTGAAGCCGAGCAGATCGTCGAACGGTTCGCCGCCAAGCGCGTACTCGTGGTGGGCGACCTGATGGTGGACGAATACATCGGCGGGAGCGTATCGCGCGTATCGCCCGAAGCGCCCGTGCTGGTGCTCAATGCCGAGTCGCACGCCTTCATGCCCGGCGGGGCGGCCAACGTGGTCGCGCAAATTCGCGCCCTGGGCGCGGAGGCGGTCGTGGCCGGCGTGGTCGGGCGCGACGCCGTGGGCGAGCGGCTGATCGAGGAACTGCAAAACCTGGGCGCGGATACCAGCGCGCTTGTCGCCTCGGACGACCGGCCGACCACGCAGAAAACGCGCATCGTAGCCGGAACGCAGCAACTCGTGCGCGTGGACCGCGAGGTGCGCGCGCCGCTTCCGCCGGGCGTCGCCGGAACGCTGATCGAGCGCGCGACCCAACTTTTAAGCGTGTGCGACGCGCTGCTTTTTTCCGATTATGACAAGGGAGTGCTCGGCCGCCCTCTTGTCCGCGCCCTGATCGAAGCCGCTCGCGCGCGCGGCATCCCCGTGACCGCCAACCCGAAGCCCGCATCCGCCCGCAACTATGAGGGCGCCGACGTGGCCCAGTTCAACCGCGTCGAGGCGGACGCCGCATTGGGCACGACGCACGGCTTCGAGGGGGCCGGGGACGAAACGTTCCACGCGGCCGGCACGCGCCTGCGCGCCCTGCTCGGCGTCCGGTTTCTGCTGGTGACGCGCGGGGCGCAGGGCCTGACCCTGTTCGACCCGGACGGCGGCCACGCGGACCTCGCCCCGCACCGCGTCGAGGTTTTCGACGGGACTGGCGCGGGCGACTCGACGATTTCGGGCCTGACGCTCGCGCTCGCGGCTGGCGCGTCCCCGATCCAGGCCGCCGCTTTGGGCAACGCGACCGGCGGCGCGGTCGTCCGCAAGGTCGGCGTCGCCACCGCCGCGCCGGCCGAAGTTCTGGCCCTATTCGACCAATAATTGTAATCGTAACAGTAAACGAAGGAATTTTTGGGGCATGAACATCTGCGTTATCGGCACGGGCTACGTCGGTCTAATCACCGGCGTGGTATTTTCGGACCTGGGCAACGAGGTCGTTTGCGTGGACAAGAACGAGGAAAAGATCGCCTGTTTGCGTGCCGGCATCATGCCCATCTACGAACCGGGTTTGGAGGAGATGGTGGGCCGCAACCAGGACGAAGGGCGTTTGACCTTCACTACCGATCTTGCCCAGGCGGTTAAGAAGAGCGACGTCGTTTTCATCGCCGTCGGCACGCCGCCCAAAGACAATGGCGAAACCGACCTGAGCCAGGTCGAGGCCGCCGCGCGCGGCATCGCGGGCGCGATGGATCGTTACAAGGTCATCGTCAACAAAAGCACCGTGCCAGTCGGGACCGGCGACTTCGTGCGCGAGATCATCGAAACGAACCGGCGGCGCAACGTCGAGTTCGACGTGGTCAGCAACCCGGAGTTTTTGCGCGAGGGCAGCGCGATCCAGGACACGCTCGTGCCCGACCGCATCGTCATCGGAGCGCCCAACCAGGTGGTCGCCATGCGGATTTTGGAACTCTACGCGCCCCTGGAGCGCCCCATGATCATCACCGACGTGGCGAGCGCCGAGATGATTAAGTACGCATCCAACGCCTTTTTGGCGACCAAGATCAGTTTCGCCAACGCCATCGCCAACATCTGCGAGTCGGCGGGCGCGGACGTGGTTCAGGTCGTCAAGGGCATGGGAATGGACACCCGCATCGGGCAGGCGTTCTTGCAGGCGGGCATAGGATACGGGGGAAGTTGTTTTCCGAAAGACACGCGCTCCCTGCTCCACACAGCCCAAAAGTTGGGCTACCCGTTCCCGCTCTTAGACGCCGCCATTGCCACCAACGACGAGCAGCCCAAACGCTTTATCGCCAAGATGGAGGACGCCCTGGGCGGCTTTGAGGGAAAGCAGGTGGCCGTGCTGGGCCTGGCCTTCAAGGCCAACACGGACGACATCCGCGACGCCAAAAGCTTGGATGTGATCGCGGCCCTGCTCGCGGGCGGTGCCTCGGTCGTGGCGTATGACCCGATTGCCGTTGAGAACACGAAAAAGGTGTTTCCGCAGATCGCCTACGCCAAGAACGCCTTCGATGCGGCCCACGATGCGGACGCGGTCGTGGTCGTGACCGAGTGGAACGAGTTCAAGCAGATCAACCTGGACCGGCTCAAGGAAACGATGAAGGGCGACCTGATTTTCGACGGGCGCAACCTGTACGACCCGGTTAAGATGAAACGCTGCGGCTTCCGCTACGTGTGCGTGGGGCGAGGGAACGCGGCGAACGGCGTGGCGGCGGCGCAGTCCGTTTCGTAGACGGGTGCACGACGCGCCATAGGCAAAAAACGGGCGGCGGGGAAATCCCCGCCGCCCGTTTTCTTTTTGGCGTCGCTACTCGGCGCTTAGCACGCGAATGCGGTAACTGCCCAAGTCCTGCGCAATCTGGAAAACGTCGGTGATCTCGCCCTCGGCCAGTTTAATGTGCGTGGCGTCGGCGAACGGCATTCCCCACGTCGGTTCCAGGGCGATCCACGTCTCGTTGCCGACCCAGACTTCGGGCCAGGCGTGATAGTAAAATTTTCCGTCCGCGTAGCCGACGCCCACGCACTGCTTGGTGGGCAGGCCGGCCGCGCGCGCAATGGCGGTGAAGTAGGTCGTGTAGTCGCGGCACACGCCGCGCGGCGTTTTGGCAATCGCGCTCGCCGTTCGCAGAGCGGCGATGGACGGGTCGGGCGTAATCGTCTTGTGGGCGTAGGCCGCGATTTTAGCGGCGGCCTTCGCCGCGTCCGTTTCCTCACCGACGATTTTTTGGGCGAGCGTTTGGAAGTAGGGGTCGTCGGCGGGCACGTACAGCGTACTTTGCAAAAACGGCTTCAGGTTGTCGGGCACGTTTGCGCCGGGCGCGAACAAAGGTGCGGATGGGCCGGACGGCAGCGGGCCGGCGGTCACGGTCACGCGGGCGCGCAGTGCGCCGGTCGGGCCGGCCTGCGTCATGTCCGGCTCGTGGGCCACGGTTTGAACAGAATCGCTTGCGAGCGGCAAGGGCTTGGTCAGGCCGGTGATCTCGTATTCGGCGCGGCGCAGCGTGCGCGGCTTGACGAGTTTTTCGCCGGTCGGCGTGATGCCCGTGGCCTGGGCGATGTCGGGCGCGGTCCCGGCTTTGGGAACGGCGAGCGCGATTTCCTTCGGCTCGCGCCTGATCTGGATGCCCATGACCGCGTCCTGGCGCAGCAAATCGCCGTCGTCGTTGAGCCACAGGGTCGTGTTGGCGATGCTGTTTTTGTCCAACACGCGCCAGCCGGAAACGGTTTGACCGCCCAGCGCGACTGGCTCGCGGCCGATCACCCGAATCTCGGAATCGAGCAGGGAAAGCGTGTCGGGCGAGAAAACCTTGCCCTTCATCGTCAAACCGGGCCGGGGTTTGAGGTCGCTTTCCATCGCGTCGGCAAGAAACGATTCGCCCGGCTTGAGAACGAGCGTGCCGGTTTTTTTCGCGCCCTGAATGTCGGCCTGGTAGGTGAGGCCGGCGGGTCCGTAGACCGCCGTGACGCGCGAGTCGCCGCCGCCGCCGGGCACGCCGGCCGCGCTCGTTTTATAGTCGAGGAAAAGAGGTTTGCCGGTTTTGGGGTCGCTCCACGAGGCCGTTCGGTTGACGACTTTGGCGGACGCGCCCAGAACGCGCATGTCGAGGATCATGTCGGCGTCGTAGCGCAGCGCGCGCGCGCCCTTGTACGTTGCGTTCGACGTTCGGGTCAAAACGAACGAGCCGACTTTGGCGTTCTGCAAATAAACGCCGTAGTAGGAAATTTGCGATGGGGCGATGGGCGTCTTAGTGGCCGGGAGGCGCGGCACGGCGACCGTGCCCTGAGCGCCAACAAAGGCTCCGAAGTAAAAAAACGAAGCGGTGGCGGCCAACGGGACCGCAAGCCGGTGGAAAAGGCGAAATGGTTTCATACCCCTCATTGTAAGGGCCGCGTGCGGGGGGCGCCAGAAGAAGCGTCGGGTGCGCGCGCGCGGTGTACGCGAACGGGCAGGCGGGTAAAAGCGGGTCAACGATACCAATAAAAAGGAACGATGACACCATGAAAACCTCTGCTTCCCTTCCCGTCCTCGCCGCCGCCGCCGCGGCGCTGGCGAATCTTACCTGCGCCACGGCGGCCCGCGCCCAGAACACGACGCGCGTGGTGACGCCGCCGGGCAGCACCACGCGCGTCACGACCACGCGCTCCGGCGACCAGATCATCACCGTCACCGTGAACAACCAGCCGGTGGCGTTTGCGGAGCGGCGCGCGCCGGTCATGTTCGGCGGGCGCGTTTTCGTGCCGCTGCGTGGCGTTATCGAAAAGTTGGGCGGCGAAGTGAAGTGGGAACCGGCAACCCGCGTCATCACGGGCGCGCACGCCGGGACGGAAAAGCAGTTCCGTTTGCGCGTCGGCTCTACCGACGCGCTCGTGAACGGCAAAAACATGACCCTGGACGCGCCGCCGCGCGTTGTGAACGGCACGACCTACGTTCCGCTGCGCTTTGTTTCCGAAACGATGGGCGCGCGCGTGACGTGGGACAACGACCGTCGCACGGTAGTCATCACGGCCGATGACGGGGCGGGCGGCACCACGAGCGTGGAAACCAAACCATAGGCCTCGTGCTTGCGCGCGCGGACGAAAAAAAGCGGGAAGCGCTAATGTGCGCTTCCCGCTTTTTTGCTTTTACGCAGTACTCGTAGAGCACTGCTTCTTTACGACCGGCGCTTTATTCCGTTACAAACCCCGGTATTGTTTTGACATGCTGTCCATGCGGGCCGATTGGCCGGGCGTGAACTGAAACATCCCGTTGTCGTCCGTGTAGTCCATGAAGTTTTCCACGGGGTCTCGGCCGGAGTAGCCCTTGCGGGTGCAGGTGTCATAGTAGGGAGGCGGCGCGCCGCCGTAGGACGAGCGCTCGGCGGGCGTGTCGTTCACGCCGTCGTTGCCCGACGTGCAGCCGCTTTGGAAGGTGTGGTACAGGCCGAGCCAGTGACCGATCTCGTGCGTGGCTGTGTCGCCCAAATTGTAAGGTACGGCCGACCCACCGGGCAGCGAGGAGTAAAGCACGACGACCCCATCGTTACTGGGGTTGCCGGCGTAATCCCACGGGAACGTCGCCCAGCCCAGCAGACCGCCGCCCATGTTGTTGGTATACAGGTTCAAGGCGCCCGCTCCGCCTTTGTGCAGCGCGGACTTCATCTCGGTTTCCGCTACCGTGCCGTGGCCGGCCGTATACCACGTGTTGTTGGCCGTCCGATCCACTCCACCAACAGCGGCGAGCGCGAAGCGAAACGAAGTGTTTGCGATGGCAGTGCCCGTTGCGTAGTCTGTATTGCCCGAACCCAAAGGCTGATCGCTTGCGCGGTCCGTGTCGCCACCCGCGAAGGCCTTGTTCAGCACGTCAATCTGCTTTTGAATGTCCGTGTCGAACACGTTACCCGACCCCGACGTGCTCGTGATGACGTGGACGTACACGGGAATTGTGACCCCACCGGGCGCGCCGAGGGCCAGGGTCCCGATGCCGCGGCTGGCGCGAAATTTTCGGAGTGCGCTTTCCACCCGGTTGATGGTCAGCTGGTTCGGCCGCGGCGTCGAGCACCGGCTGCCACTGGCGACAAAGGCGAACTGGCTCGGCCAAACCGTGTCGCCAATGACGAGCGGCTTGCGGTAAAAATCGCTGATAACGGGCGGCGAAGAAACTGGTCCGGCCTGAGCACGCCTGGACGTGAAGGGCGACGACGAAGCGGCGGCGAGCAGCGCTATACCGGCGAATGCGGGCAAGGCAACAGAAAGGGCGAAACGTGGTTGCGGCATCGAAACTCCTTACGGGAAGACGGTGCAGATCAGGGCAAGCGGGTACCTGTAACAGACATCTTATCAGGTTCGGCCTTCAGCCACTGCTGCGCGACGAGGCAGGCTCCCGCTTTTGCTGGCTTGGTGAGAAAAGAGCACGGCCCTTGTTTCCGCTCATATTTGCGAGAACAAGGGCCGTGCGGGGTGATTATTCGCCGTTGCCTTTGGGACGTTTGGCGCGCGGTCCCGTGTAGTAGTTCGGGTCCTTGGGCGCGTCGTTCTTGCCGCCGCACCCGGCGGCGAGCAGCGGCAAAAGGACGCTTAGGCTCAGCAAGAGGCCAAAAAAAGCGCGTGAACGATTTGTGGTTCGCATCGTCGCAGTTAGTCCTGGAAGTAGGTCAGGTACGTCTCGTAGTACAAGCCGTCGCCGCGCTTGGTCAAGTAACGCTCGATGTTGCCTTTCAGGTACTTGGCGTGGCCGTCGAGGTAGCAGAAGTTGCCGCCGCCCTGGTGAGAGTTGGCCGCCTCACAGCCGAACGCGCCGCCGACCCGGTCGTTCATGCGAAGAACGGTGATGTCGTCGCCGATGTTGGCTGTGCGCGCGGGCTGAACGATGGCCGCGAGCGCCATCGGGGTCACGGTCAGGTCCGCGGACTTCTTGAAGCCGGTTCCGGGGAAGCCCACGATGGGGTTGTCCTGCGCGCCGCAGCCGTCGCTTTCGCGGCACTCGTTGTTGAAGGCCATGCCGTAATGCGCAAGGAAGCCCTGGTTCGGGAAGTAGTAGGCCGAGGTGCCTGCTCCGTCGCAATCCGCCGCGTCCATCGCTACCTTGAAGGTGCCCTCACTGAAGGAGGGGCAACGCATCATGCCTTCCGGGGCCGCCGACGCCTTGAGGGCCGCCTTGTCCTTGCGCGCGCCGTTCTTGATGTAGGGCTGGAGCAGGTTGACCCAGCTGGCCGCGATCTGCACGTCCGGCGGCTCAAGGTAACGCGCGTTGCGCCACGGCACCAGAATCTCGTCGTAGTCCTGCATGTACATCATCTGGCCGGTTGCGATCTGCTTGCAGTTGGACAGGCACGAAATGGCGCGCGCCTTTTCCCGCGCCTGGGCGAAGACGGGGAAGAGAATGGCCGCCAAAATGGCAATGATGGCGATTACCACCAACAACTCGATGAGCGTGAAGGCGGACGAACGTCGTCGGGCAGCAACGGCTGCGCTGGAGCGGGAAAAAAACATGAACTAACCGTACCTTTCTGATGCGCCGACGGGAATGAAGAATCGCCGGCTCGTGAAATGACGCGATGCAGGAAGGCGCCCGCACTGGCGCGGAAAGGGAGCGCTCAAAACGGACGTTTGGTTTGTACGTTATGGGCGGTTGTGTTGCGTGCGACCGAGCAACATGGCTGGGATTATTCCACGCCGACCCGAAGGTGTCAATGCTTCGGGCCACTTTTTCGTCTTTTTCACGGCGGTAATTTAGCAAAACAGGGCCGTCGCGCGATGCGACGGCCCGGTTTGTTTCCGCAACGTTTCCACGACGGAGTTAAGCAAACAAAAGAGTGTTTATACTTCCGCCAAAATCGTCGCCTTCCGTTCCTTGAAGTCGCCTTCGTCAATCAGGCCTTTTTCGAGAAGACTTTTCAAGTTGGCGAGCCTTTCCTCAACGCTCCGGCCCACCGACGGTGCGGTCGCGGGCGGCGTGCCGTTTTGGCCGGCAACCGGGCTGGCGTCGGCGGCAACGCTCGCGGTCGTCGTGCTTGTCGTCGCGGCCGTGGCCCCGGCCGGCGTAACCGGAACAGCGGCGGCCGGGCCGGCGTAGTTGATCTCTTCCAGAAAGTCGGAGATACCCTGCTGGTAGGGGCGATAAATGGCCGGCGGAAGGGCACGCTCCTGGGCCTGAACGTGCGCGACGAGCCGGTTGCCCATCTCGGCGACGCCCAATTCGTGCAGTTTTTCCTCGATTCCCTGGTCCAGTTGCTGCTTCAGGGTCGGATTGTCGCACAAAACCAGCACGATTTCACGGGCCTCCTTGGGCGGGCGGGACGCGGATTCGGCCTCGGTTTCCGCCTCGCGCATCAGTTTCGCCATGTCGCCGGTGATGGCGATGAAGCCGCCCAGCGGGTCGGTCTTGGGCATCCCGAAGCGGTCGCGGTAGGCGGCGATAAAGCGTAGCGTCTCCTTGATTCCGGTCGCCGTGTAGCGCGTGTCGCGCTCCTCGCCGATCACGCCCGACGCCCAGCCGGCGCAAAAGGTTTGCCACGCTTCCTTTTGCTCGCGGAACGAGGGCGGGTTGATGCGCACCCATTCGCGCACGTCCTTGCGCGTGTGGATCGGGTTGGCCGCCGCGCCCTGCGCCTTCGCCTGATCGTAGGCGAAGCGGTACGACTCCATGCCCTCCAAAAGGCGCAGCGGGAACGCGGCGCGCTCACGCAGAAAAAGAACCTGGTGCTGCTCGTTGGAGTTGGAAATCTGTCCGTCGCGGATGCCCTGAACCGTGTCCTTGAGCATGGCGAGGAAGCGCCCCTCGGCCTCGGTCCGCCCCTCGGCGCCGTGAATCTTGCCGACGATGGTCTGTTCCTTGTTCTGGTGGTGCTTGTAGTTGGGCGCGTTCTCCTGAAGGTGAATAAAGGGCGTGGACAGCGCGAAGACGCGGCGCAGTTCCTCGACCGAGCGGTCGGTCCCAACGCCGTATTTCTCGAAGAATTTATCGAGGACCGATTCCGTTTCGACCGCGCCGAAGACGGTCCGGGCACGGGCGAGCAGGGCGCCCTTGATGCGATTCAGGTCCGCGTCGCGCGTGCCGTAGATGTTGCCGGCCGTGCCGAGTTCTGTTAAAACATCGCCGGCCGCCGTGCTCACGATGGCGTTGCCGGGGTCCATGCCGTCGCCGACGTAGGCCGCGTAGCGCCGGTCAATGTCGCCGTCCACGTAGGTGACGACGCCATCCCTGTCGTCGCGCCGGCCCCGGTCGAACAGCACCGCGCCGTTCACGTCCACCGGTAGTTCGATGGCGTCCTGCTCCTGCTTCTGGAAGTGGGCGAGCAGGCCGCGCATTCGCTCGATGTAGCCGTCCATCTCTGCCTTGAGGTTTTCGAGAACGGCGGCGAGCGCATTGTAGAAAAAGATCGCGGCCTCGGCCGAGCGCACGTCTAACAGGCTGGTGTCCCAGCGGCGCGCGTGGCCCAGAAAAGCGTCCTTTGCCTCGTCAATCTCACGCTTTTTCGCGCCCATCACGAAGCCCAGCATGGTGTCGTGGGCGTAACGGTTGATCTCGCTCAGTTGCTTGTCGCGCTGCTCGGCGGTCGGGGCTAGCGTTTCTTTGGCCCCGTCGCGCGTTTTTGCCAGGGATTCGGCGTAGGCGCGGAAACGCTCGGCCGCCTGATCTAAAAAGGCGCGCGCGACGCCGTGACGCCGGTTCGGGTCGTTCACGCAGTCGCTGATGAAGCCGCGCAGGGCCGTTTCCTTGGCAGGAATCAACGCCTGCAAGTTCTGCTGCATCTGGAACAGGTACTCGCCCATATTTTGACGGCGCTTGCCCAGCAGGTCCGGGTTGGGGTCGTTGTCCACCATCCGGGCCTCGTGTTCTTTTTGCTTGGCCGTAAAGAACTCGGCCACGCGGCCGTGGCCGGGGTAGGCCGTTTCGTACTGCCGGTTGGAATTATTCCAAAACGCGCGGGCCGTGTCGCGCAGCAATTCACCGCTTTCCACGTTGGCAACGGTAAGTTGCCTTATCACCTCGTCGGGCGCGAGGCCCAGGCGGCCGATTTCGCCTTCCGTAAACGAGCCGACATTGGCGACGCGCTGAAGCGGTTCGGTCCAGCGCGTCACGATCTGCTTGGCGAGGCGCGACGCGCAGGCGTGCATGACCTTGTCTTTGGGGAAGTGGATGGCCGCCAGGCCCATCGCCAGAAAGTTCTGCGGGCAGCCCAGATCGTCCGGGTTGGTCAGGAACTGGTCGAAGTTGTCCCGGTTGGATTTCTTTTGCCGCTGGAACTCGCTGGTCAGGTCGAGGAAAATCGAGTGGCCGACCATCTCGACCAGTTTGTCCACGCTGTCCAATTTTGCGCGCGGCGAACTGGTGTCCACGAGATACGTGTAGCGGAACGGCGGGTCGGCGTTTTCAATGGGCGGCGCGTCGGGCTTGTACTGCGAGGTAAAGGTCGTGCTCGCGTCCGTGTAGTGGTTGAGTTCGAGCAGGCTCGCGTAGGCGTTGGGCCGGTTGTCCACGGCAACGGCGGTGCTGTTCGGCGGGATCGAAAAAATGCCGACGATTTCGAGCATTCGCTGCGACTTGAGCAAATCGCGCACCGTGTAGGCGAGGTCGAGGAACATCCCCGAACCGGTTCCGCCCAGCAGCGAGCCGACGATGTAAACCGTCACGCCCTCGCTGACCTGAAGGCCGCTGCGGATCGCGGCAACCTTGCTGGAGTCCTTGGTGATCTCGGCGGCCTCTTCCTCAATGCGCTTGGCAATCTGGTCGAAGTTCCAGAAGTAGGCCAGCCGCCCGCGCGCTCGGACCGCGCCCGCGCCCTGGTGGATGTCGCCGCTCAGCGTGCGCGGGTCCAGCCAGTCGCGCAGATGCGGGTACTCGCGCAGGTTACGCCGCAGGTTCTCGACGCCGTAAACGCTCGTATGAATCTTGTCGGCGTTGTCCAGGTTGGCGGCGTCGGAATAGTTCGGGTTCTTGCCGAAGATGGCCTGGTCGGTGTCAATCAGCAAATAGGAAATGATGGGCAGTTTGTCCAGGCTGCTGTACTTTTGCAGCAGCCGCTGACGGACATCTAAGAGAATCTTGTGCCCCGTACCGCCGACCGCGATGAGCAGCGAGCGCGACACGCCGGCAAGACGCTGCTCCTGCGCCTGAGTGGGGGCAGGCGCGGCGTCGAAAACTGCCGCGCCGTTCGTTGTCGGAGCCGGCGGCGCGGTTGAAGCGGTCGGAGGAGCGGTTCCGTTGGTGGTTTCAGCCATGAGAGTGTTTAGGTGCCTTTGGAAGGTTGAACGGAAAGGAACAGTTTAGGGTTTCGGTGGAGCGCGCGATTTGTGAGTGACGCAGCGGCAGCAGATTGGACACGGGTTTATGACACGGGTTGAAACCCGTGTCCGGCCTCAAGGACCAGCATGATGGCTTCCTGAAGGTTGGCGCGGGCCTCTTCCAGGGTCGCGCCCTGCGTGTTCGCACCCGGCAATTCTTCGACGAAGCCGATGTAGCCTTCGGGGACCTTTTGGAACACGGCGGTCAGCGAAAGTGCGTTAAACATAAAGGTTCTGTTTTGTATCAGTGACGGCCGGGGCCGAGTAGAAGGGCGAGGATGCGATAGATCACGACGGCGACGCCGAACGAGGCGACGCAGGCGGCGGCGCGGCCGGCGAGCGGGATTCGGGCCGCGCGCAGGATGCGGCCGTTCAGCACGACGAAAAGGCCGCCGAGCACGCCGCCGAGCGCGCCGCCCGCGAGGAGCAGCAGGGGCAGGCCGGCGAGAAGCCATTCGTACCACGCGAACGGGGGCGCGAGACGAATGCGCTCGTCGTCCACGCGCACCTGCGGGATCGGGTCGAGAAGTTGGCCGTGCAGCTGGGCGACGGCTTCGGTTCCGTCGTCGCGGCGAAGGGAAAACTGGTTGCGGCCCGCGCCTTTCGGGGCGAGCGCGCCGTCCTGGAAAAGCCGGGCGGCGGTCAGCAGGCCCGCCGTTTCAACTTCCAATCGGCCGGGCGCGAAGCCGGAAGCGTTCAGTGGGTAGCGCACGTTGACGACGAAGCCTCCACGAGTTTATTGTATCCTTCGGTTCGCGTCGGGTTGCACGCGCGCGCGCGTCAGGCCGAGTTGCGCCACCACGGGCCGCTTCCCGTTCCATTGCCGACTTGTTGGACTTTGGGGGCCGTGGGCTGCTGGGTAGCGACCGGGGCCATGTTCGCGCTCAAAACGGCCGCAAGCGCCTCGTCATCGAGTTCGGCGCGGGCCTCCTGAACGGCCTGGGCGTCGCTTGAAACGTGCTGAACGGCTTGGGCGAGATGCTTCAGCGCGCTCGCGTCCATTTTGCCGGCCTCGAAGGTAAGCAGGCCGTCGCGCAACGTTTCGACGTGGCTTTCCAGTTCCTGGCGCAATGCGCGGGCGCGGCGGGCGGCTGCCTCCTGTTCGGGCGTGCGAAGGTTTGCTCGCTGGTTCAACGCTCCGGCGCGGCGCAGCAGCGAGGCGGCGACGAGCGGGTCCGTTTCGGTTGCCGCCCGGCTTTTCAGATCAAAGGCTTCGCGGCCCAGCGCGGCGGCATCCTGGTGCGGGCGCGTGTCGCGGGCCGAGGCGGGCAGGCGGCTGATCGTGTCGCCGAGTGAACGCAGGGCGTCACGCAGGTTATCCTGGGCCGCGCCGGCCGGCACGGTTTCGCATGCGAGAACGTCGCGCACCAGGCCCAAATACGCGCGCTCCAGCCGGTCGCGGCGCACGGTCGCGGTTTCGTACAGCACGTCGGCCTCGGCTAGGGTGAGCGGCCGCCGGCTTATCTGGCGCAAAACGCTGCGCGGCACGAACGCGGCGGTCGCGGCGGAGATCAAAAAGGCGACCAGCATCCAAAGGAAAAAAGGAGTCGCGCCGCCGATCCCCAAAAACACCAGGCCGGGCATCAGCAGCAGGGGCATCAGGCAGATCGGTAGCACGGCGGCGAGAATCACGAGGGGGGCGTCGGAAAGTTCGGCCAGGGCGACAGCCTCGGTTTGGGAGTCGAGTTTCAGGCCGCGCACCCAGAAGCGGCGCAGCGCCCGCCCCGCAGCTCGCCGCCGCTTGCGCTGTGGATGCGCTTCCGTTACCAGGAACGGGTCCGTTACCAGCGCGTGCGGGCTGCCGGCCGTGCGGCCCGCCGAGGCTTGCGCGCGCCGGTTCAGCACGGCGACGAAGCGGCGCGCGCCCAAATCTCGTAGATACACTTGCACGGTTTCTTTCTCCTGACCGGAACGCGGCTACGGCCGGTTGTGGTCGCGCAGCCAGCCGAGGGCATCGGCTTCGCGGCGGCCTTGCGCGATGGCCGCGTCCACTTCGAGACCGGCGAGGGTCGGGTCGCGCAGTTTTTCCAGCCGCTTTTCCAGTTCCCGCTCGCGCTGCCGCTGAACGCACGAGTAGCCGCCCGCGAGGACGACCAGGAGAACGACAAGCCCGACGAGTTCCATGATGATTCTCCCGCCCCAGGCGTTGCTATGCCTGCTTATAACTGGTCAGCCAGGACAGCCACAGCGATGTGGTCGGCGCCGGCCGATGCGTAAACGACACCCGAACATCGTAGGACCGGCCGGGCGTTAGATGTTTTTCGAGGTCGTCTGGCGCGTCCCACGTCAGCAGGTACGCGCCGTCGAGGCTGTATTTTTTGAGCCAGTTACAACTCCGCGCGTTTCGTGACGAAATGACGATTCGGTGAACGATGCGCCCCTCCTGCCAGAACGCAACCTTTCCCTCGAAGGTCGGCGGTTGATTCGGCTTCGCGTTCGGCCGATCCCAGTCAACTGGCTTTTCAGGAACGCCGAGCAGCAACTGAAAGCGCGAACCGGACGGACAGCGCAGCGGGAAGCGGAGCGAATCTTTCGTGCAGTCCGCGAGTTTCGTTTCGCGTGGAAGGCCGTGTATCTTCACCTCCCAGAACCAGCAGCCGCCGAGCAGCAGGAGCGGGAAAGTGAGGAAAGGTACCAGGCATCCCAGCCGTTCACGGCGCGTCATTTCTTTTTTCCGCGTCCTGTCGCGCGCGGCTCGACCAATTGTTCACTTCGGTGAGGGTATTGCCCTGCCAGCGTTGCATCAACCATCAACGACGCTGCCGCAGGCGCGCCTCGACCGGGGACGCGGTTGACGCTGAACGGATGAATTCGTCGGGTTCGTTCACTTCGTCAAGTTCGAGTTGGGCGCGGGCGAGTGCCTTTGCCTCGCCCGCGACGGCTTCGACGGCCTGGGCGAGGTCGGTCAGGGCCGACGGGTTTTGCGCGGGCGCGGCCGACGACGTGTTGTGGACGGCGGCAAACAGGCCGGCGCGCAACGCGCGGGTTTGGGCGAGCAGTTCCTGGCGCAAAAAGGCGGTGCGGCGCGCGAGCACGTTGGTTTCGTCGGCGGCGTCGGCTTCACGCTCCAATGCGTCGGCCTGCCGCGCGAGCGAGGCGGCGACCACGGCATCGTTGTCGTTGCGGGCGCGAATTGCCGAAGCGTTCTGGCGCAGCACGATAGTTTCGGCCGGTGACGCGGAAACGTGCGGCAAACGGGAAATTGCATCGCCGAGGGCGCGCAAAGCGTCGTGCAGGTCACGTTCGGCAAGCGCATTTTCATAGTCAGGCCGGTCAAGCGCGTCCCGTATGAGGGTCAAAAAGGCGATTTCCAGGTCCCTGAACGGCGGCTGAGTTCGCACCGCTGCGTCGTCGCGCGTCATCAACGTGCGCCGCAGTTCGTTCGCCAGAGCGACGAAAACGGACCCGGTCGGCCGCGGGGGGCGGGTGGCCTCGCGCAAAACGTCCTCCACCTCGACGACCGTGAGCGGGCGGCGGTGCAAACGCCGGAAGCGACGCCGGGGCACAACGACGGCGAGCGTCCAAAACGCGGCGAGGCTGAACGCGGCGGCGAGCACAATGCCCTCGGCACTGTTGTTGGGCGAGGCGAACCCGGCGAGGGCGGACGCGGCGAGCACGGCCGCCAGAATGGTTCCGGCAAGAAGCGGACGGCGAGTTTCGCGGGCCGCGCAGGGCAGGGTTTTCGCGGCGGCTTTTTGAGAAATGGGCAGGCCGCGCGTCCACAGCCGGCCGAGCAGCCCGACGCGCTTCTCGGCCTCGTCACTCGTCGCCGCCAGGGGACGCAGGGGCAGGCGCGCGCCCTGCCGCGTGCGTCGCCGCACGAACAGGACGTGCCATTCGTTTCCCATGTCTGACGGATGAAGCCGCACGACATTCCTTTCCCGGTTCGGCCTCCTCCGACGCGCGCCCCGCCCTGGTCAGGAGCGCCCAACCTGCTGCGGCACGGCGACGGCGGGCGCGGCGACCGCGACCGCGTCGAGCTCGTCGCGGGCGCGGGCGACGTTCGTCGCCTCGCCCGCCACGCGGCGGGCCACGTCGGCGAGGTCGGCGAGACCCGAAACTTCGGCTTGGCCCGCGTGGAAGCCTGCCAGGCCCGCGCGCAACGCCTTGGTCTGTGCAATCATCTCGTTTCGTAATACGGATGCGCGGCGCAAAAGCGTTGCGCTTCGCTCCTGCGCGTCGGCCTGGCGCAGCAGGGCATCGCCCTGCCGCGCGAGCGAGGCGGCGGAAACAACATCCGGCTCGCGCTCGGCCTCGGCGCGCACACGTTCGGCTTCGGCTCGAAGGTCATCCGGCGATGATTGCGCGGTCGCGCCGGACGGAACGTAGGCGGGCGGGAGTTGTTCGATGGCCTCGGCGAGGGCGGTCAGGGCGTCGCGCAACGCGGACCGCGCCTCGTTTGGAATCATCGCTTCCGGCTGGCGGATAACGTCGGCAACGAGGGTCAGGTAGGCGCGGTCGAGCAGGTCCGAGGTTGTTCCCAGAAGGGCCTCGATCTCGTTTGCGGCCAGCGGGCGCGCGTGGACACGTCGGAAAAGGAAGCGGGGCAGGAATAGGCCAAGCGAACCCATCAGGGTGGTGGCTCCGGCGAAAACGGCCGCGCCGACCGGCTCACCCGCGACAGCCATGGCGACCATCGGGACCGCGTAGGCCAGCGCGCCCAGCCCCATGCCAAGCGTGATGGGCAAGGTGCGTGTCCGCATCCCTGACAGCCCGGCGGCGGCCGTTTCCGGGTCAAGGTTCGCGCCGCGCGTCCAGAAGCGGCCCAGTGGCCCCAGCGTCGCACGTTCGGCCGCTTTGTCCTCGACGGGCACCGCCGCGTCGCCCCGCAGCAGCCCCGGCCCGCGCCGGTGGCGAGCGGGCGTCCGAGCGCACACGAGTGTGACGTGCCAGCGGCTGCCCAGGTCCTGCGGGAAAACGTCCATGCGGTTTGTGAACGATTTAGCGGCGGGTGAGCACGACGGCCAGCAGGGCGAGCGCGACCACGCCGCCCAGAACGTAAACGAGCGGGCCGTAAAACGAGGCGAACAGGTAAATGAACAGCGCGGTGCAGGCCAGGATGCCCAGCAGCAGCCCGACGCGCGCCGCCCGCGATGGGTCGCCTTTGCGGTTCATCGCGCGGAACAAGATGTAAAACAGGAACGGCACGAACAGCAATCCCACCAGCAGACCGACGCCCAGGATTACCAGTTTCGGGATCAGGCTTTCGGCCGCGAACGAGTAAAACTCGCTCGGCTCGGCCGGGTACCGGGCCGTTTTTCCGTCCGAACCCGTCACCTCGAAGTAAGCGCGGTGGCCGCCCTGCGCGAAGCCCCGAACCGGCCACTCGATGACCACGCCCGAACGCGGGTCGCCCGGCCCGACGCGCCCGTCCACGGTGAGGTTGCCGGCCGCGTCGGAGCGGTCAATGAAGCGAGCACGCTTGGGCCGGTCGCCGTCCGCGTCAGTGAAAACCATGCTGAGCGTGTAGGGGCGCTCCGCGCGGAACACGCCCGGCAGTTCGCTGCCTCCAAGTTGGTTCAGCGACGGGGGGGCCGCGCGGAGCGGCAAAACGCCAAGAAAAACGAGGGCGAGCAAAAGCGGCGCGGCGGCGAGCCGGGCGAAGGATGCTCGCGGGCAGGGAAGGAAAATCTTCACGCGGGTGGGGTCTCCTGATCAGAAACTCAAAAGGTTTTGGTCGGATCGTCGAACTTGAGGCGGAACTCTTTGGCGACGCCAGTGGCGGGATCGGGCACGGACACACGCACTTCGTCGCCGTAGCCGAGCGCGGCTTCGCGCTCCAGCGGCAAGCCGTTGTGAAAGACCCGCGCCCCGGCCGGCGGGTTGCCGCCGCCGGGGAGCAGGCGAAACTGCCCGCCCCGGCCCGCCTGGACGATGGCGGCCGGCGCCTCCAGCACGCCCGGCAGCGGGTAGGCGTCGAAAGCGTGCGCGGCTCCCTCGCCGCCCAGCCGCAAACTCTGGCCGGCCTTGAGCGAAAAGTCCTTCGCGCCGCCCGGCCCACCCGACACGCGCAGCGGAACCGGCCGCGCGCTTCCCAGCAGCAGGAACGCGCCCAGCCCCAGCGCGGCGAGGCCGAGCGCGATCCACGGCCACGGCACGTCGGGCGATTTTTCGACGGGTGCGGGAGTTGCGGCCGGCGTGGGCGCGGCTTCGACGGGCGGCGGCGCGGCCGTGGTCGGGGCGCGCTCAACCGGGCGGCCGGTCGCGTCAATCTGCACGCCCACGCCGTACTGCGCGCGGCGCATTTTTCGCAGCAGCCGTTCGTAGTCGCGGTTTTCGGGCGTGTCCGGGTACTTGTTCAGCCGGCCGCCGGGCACGTAATACTTCAGGTAGGTCGGGTAGGCGGGGTCGTCGCGCTTCGGCTCGTCGTTGTACGAGTCGGTCAGCAGCACGACCGCGCCGGGGCGGGGACGGGCCGCGTCGAGCAGTTTCAGGGCGTCGTGGTGCGGCTTGCGGATGTTGGTGCCCGCGCCCGTTCCGACCTCGCTCGGCACTTGATCTGCGAGCGCATCCTTGTCGCCCTCGCTTGCCAGCGTCTTATCAAAAACGGTTTTGTAGCCCGCGCCGAAGGTCAGCAAAACCACGCGGTCGCCGGGCGCGGTCGCCTCGCGGATCAGGGTAATGGCGGCCTCGCGGGCGCGCTGAAGGTTGGTTTGACCGTTTTCGCCGCCGGGCACGGGCGTGCGCATGGACGCGCTCACGTCGAAAACGAAAACGAGGACTTTGTTCTTTTGGGCACGCAGATCGTTCACGGCCGGAGCGACTTCGCCCAGATCAGCCGCCGAATCTTCCTGCGCGCGGGGAGCGGCGGTCAGACCGAGAACGAGGGCCAAAAGCAGAACGATGACGCGGGTCGGCGACGTTCGAAGGGATGCGGTGGTAATCATTGCGGGTTATAAGGAAGGGGCGGGACGGAAACGGTGACGCAGCAACGCGGTGAGCACGACGGCGGGCACGGCAAAAAGGCAGCCGCCGCCGCTGCTCGGAACGCGGCGCGCTGGCGGCGGCGCGCTGCTGCTCGCCGGATGCGGGGGCTTGAGGCCCGGCGGGATTGGCCATTCGCCGCTCATCGTGATCGGCGACTCCGGAGGAGAAAACGACGTTCCGCCGTCCACGGTTACGCGGATTTCGGCGACGTGCTTGAAGTAGCCGCCGCGCAAGTCTTCCGCACGCTTGGCGGCGGCATTGGCGGACAGGTACACCTCGGAACGGTACTCGCCGGGCGTAAGCCGGGCCGCCGAGATGGCGAACGGGACGGGAAACGACGCGCCGGGCGCGAGCACGAGCGGCAGTTCGATGGGGCGCACGTTCAGCCACGGATGCTGGGTGGCGATCATGCGAATCGTAAGCGGGGCATCTCCCTCGTTGCGCACCAGCAGCGTGGCGTTTCCGCCGCCGCCCTGCGGCACGCGCGCAGTTTTTTCCGCCAGCACGCAAACGAGCCGGGGCGTGCCGCTTGACGCGCCCTGGTCGGCGACAGCCGCCGTGTCCTCGTCCAGGCCCAGGTCAAGCGGGGCGGGTCCCCGGCCGAGCACGCCCTGCGCCGTCGGCGGGCCAGATTCCGATGCCGCGCCGCCGCGCGGCAAGGCGGAGGCGGCCAAACCGTCCAGGGCGGCCAGCGTTTCGCGCAAATCGGCGAGCGTCGCGCAGCGCGCGAGCACACCCCCGATGCGCTCGCGCACGGCCCGATTGGCGAACGCGCCGCCGGCCGGCAAAAACTCGGTGATGAGCCGGGCCAGTGCTTTCACGTCGCCGGCCGTGGTGGGTGCGCCCTGATACGCGAGAAAATGCTGGGGCGCCTTCGGGTCGGCCGTCGCCCAGTCGCTGACCAGCACGGTTCCGTCCGCAGTCGCCACCAGAATGTTTTCGGCCGACAAACCGCCGTGGGCGAAGTTCTGCCCGTGCGCGTAGTCGAGCGCGTCCACGACCGGCAAAAAAAGCCGCTGCAATGTGTCGGCATCGCGGGCTGGCTGGCCGTTCAGCGTTTGGCGCAGATTTTTGCCCCGTACCACGTCGCGCACGACGTACAAGCCCGGCTGCACGGCGCTTGCCGTTTCCAGCAGCCAGCGGCGCGTGGGCACGATGCTGGAGTGGCGCAGCGCGAGCGCGTGCGTGGCGCGTCCCCGGCCGCCGTTCGCCCCGGTCCGCTTGATGAGCACGGGCCGGTTATTGTTGTCCGGGTCGCGGGCAAGCCACACGCGCACGCCCGGCGTGGGCGTTTCCACCGGCCCAGCCCCGTCGAACAGGGCGAGCACGCGGCCGTCTTCGGGAACCGTGGCGCCGGGCGTCATGAAACCGCCGGAGCCGCCACCGCTGAAGCAGCAAGGGCGTACAGCACCCCATTCGTAGCAGCGGCGAACAGGACGTTGTTTTCCCACGCGAGCGGGGCGACGATCTGCGTGCCCAAACCGCCGCGCGCGCTCGCGCCAGTTTCGTACAGCGTTTGCAGTTGCGAGCGGCCGGCTTCCACGCCGTAAACGCGCCCGTCGGTCGCGCCGAAAAACAGCGTGCCGCCCACGACGATGGGCGCGCTTCGCACGGGCCGGGCCAGCCCGTAGCGGCGCACGGCCCGGCCCTGGGACGCGCTGACGATGTGCAGCCCGTCGTCGCCGGGCAGGTAGATCAGCGTGCCGTCGTGCGCGGGCGTGCCCGCGAGCGGCGCGCTCGTCGCCACGGCCTGCCAGCGCGCCTCGCCGGTTCGGGCGTCGTGGCAAAAAACGGACCCGCCCCGCGTCGGGGAAATCACCAGCCCGCCGCAAACGAGCGGGGCGGCGTCGAAGTTCGCCCCACAGGCCGCGCGCCAGCGCGCTTCGCCCGTCGCCAGATCGAACGCGGCGAGGGTGCCGCCGTCGTCGTGGACGAACACGAGGTCGTGGGCTACGGCCGGGGCTGTGTCGGACGGACCGGCAAGGTCCGCGCGCCAAACGACGCGGCCCGTTTCGCCGTCGAGCGCGAACAGGTGGCCGGGCGTCGTCGCCCCAGCGCCGCCCGCGCCCACCACGAGCACGAGCGTGCGGCCGGCGGGCGCGCGCGCGGGCACGACCGCGCCATACACGCGCACGCTGTCGCTTCCCGCGCTGCCCAGCGGCGTTTCCCACACGCGCGCGCCCCGCAGCGCGTCCACGCACACGGCCACGCCCTCCACGGTCGCGGCGTACAGCCGGCCGTCCGCGAGGGCCGCGCCGCCGCGTTCGGGATACACAGGGTCGGGCAGCGGATACGGCTCCCACAGCGGCGCACCCGTCGCTGCATCGAAGGCGTACAGGTGCGCCTCCCCCTGCGCGGTCGCGGCGGCGGCGGCGACCAGGCCGTAGGCGGCGACCGGCGCGCTCCACGCAAGGGCCGCGTCCGCATTGAGCGGCGGCACGGACGGAAACGACCAGCGGCGTGACAAAGCGGGCAGCACGCGCCCGCTCCGGCTGCCCGCGTGTTCCGGCCCGCCGCCCAGCATCGCCCACGGGACCCCGGCGCGCACGACGTGGGCCGGGTCAAGCTCGCACCGCTCGGCCAGCCACGAATTGGGCGTGCCGCAGACCGGGCACGCGCGCAGCCGTTCAAAGCAGAACGGGCACACCTCCGGCACGTTCCCCTCATTGGCGGCGAGCGCGTCGCCGAGCGACCGGCCGCACGATGGGCAGGCCAGGACCGGCAGGCGTACGTAAACGGTCCCCGTTTCCGGCGGGGCGGGCGGCGCGTCGTCGCCACCACCGCCGCTGCCGTTGGTCCGGCCGGAAAACAGGCGCTGGTAGGTGACGTTGAGCGGGACCACGGCCGCGTCGCGTGCGCGTGCGACGGCTTGATGCGCCCCGGCAAGGTCTAAGCGAACGAGAACCGTCTGGTTTTCGCCCGGTCCGAGCGCGGCCTCGGTTGGCGTGACGCGCAGCCAGGAAGCATCGGGGGGCGGCGCGACGCGCACGTGCAGCACCTGGGCGGCATCGTCGTTCGTCAGGCGCAGGCGCAGCGTTTTTTCGCCGCTGGGGGCAAACTCACCCGGCCCGAAGGAAAGCGTGCGCGGGCTGGCCGGAAACGGGGCCGGCGGCGCGGCGTCCGTGGGCACGGCACCCGTGGGCACGGCACCCGTGGGCACGGCACCCGTGGGCGGGACGGGGGAAGAAATGGGTTTTTTCGTGGCCGGAGCGAAAGGAGCCGCCGCCTGCTGGGTCGCGCTGCTGCCGACCGGCACGGGGGCGTCGTCGGGCACGAAAGTCTCCTTGAAGGTAGGAAAATTGTACCCGTCGGGCCGGGGCGCGTCAAGCAAACGCGCCTGGATCGCGCGGCGCGCTCAAGCGGTCCTGGAGCGGTTCGCCGCGCAAAAGCCGGCCGGCCTGAGCGGCGACGAAGCGGGCCAGGCGCGTCCGGTGAAGCGCGGCGTCGTCGTCGGGGTGGGAAGAAACGATGCAGTTGGGCAGACCCCGAAACGGCGAATCGAGCGGCAAAGCCTCGTCCGCGAACACGCTCAATCCCGCGCCGCCGATCCAGCGATTTTGCAGCGCGCGGAGCAGCCACGATTCGTCCACCAGGCCGCGGCGGCCGGCGTTCAGCACAAGGGCGGATTTCTTGATGATCTCGATTTCGTCCTCCCCAAACGTCAGGCAGGTGTCGGGCGTGAGCGGCAGGGCGAGCACGACCACGTCGGAGGCCAGGATCAGGTCGTGGTAGCGCAAATGGGAAAGCAGCACGTTCATGCCGGGCATCGGTTTGTTCACCTCGCGGCTCAGGCCCACGGTTTGCATCCCGAACGCCTGGCAGCGCGTGCCCACCGCCTGCCCGACGCGCCCCGCGCCCACGATGCCGGCGGTTTTCCCCGCCAGATCGAATGGCACGGCGGACCCTGCGAGGGCGGCGGGCAGGCCGCGCGCAAAGGCAAGCAGCAGGGCGAGAACGTGATCGGCGCAGGCGGATACGTGAATGCCGGACGCATCGCAGATCGTCACGCGCCCGTCGGCGAACGGCGCAGGCGTTTCTATGTCGCCCGCGTCCGAACGCAAAAATTGGACCCAGCGTACGTTGGGCGCGGCCCCGCCCAGCGCGTCGGAAAGCGTGTCGCACAAAATGCCGTCGGCGCGCGCGAGCAGGTCCGGGTCGGGCGCGGCCGGGTCGGTCGCGTTGAGGCGAACGGCGTTCGCGCCCAGCGTTTGCAGCGCGTCGTCCAGGGCAGTGACGAGGGTGGCCTCGGTGGAAAGGCAGACGAGGCGCAGCAGCGGGGCAGTGGCGGCAGGGAGCGGCGTCATTCGATGGCGCGGACGTGGTTTTTGGCCGCCCCGACGCGGCTTGGCGCTACGATGATGCCGGCCGCCCCGTGCGTGACGGCATGGGTCAGAAGGCCGGTCCAGGCCTCCTGGTCGCCGCCATCCTTGTCGGCCAGCCACACACGCAGCGGGAGCGGCGTGTCGCCCGCCGTGACAGCGGCTAAAACTTCGCGCAATGCGGGATCGGCATCGGGAACGTTTCCGACGAAAAGAACCGCCTCGTCGAAGCCGGCCAAAAGAAAAGCGTTTTCGGTGGCCGCCGCCGGTGCGCCGCTTGCGTGAATCAGGGCAGCCAGGCGGGGGGCGCGGGCGGGGCGGCCCAGGTCTTCCTCATCGGCGGCGAGGCGATCAAGTTCGGCGCGCAGGTCGCTCGCCGCGAGCGCAACGTCGGCCGGGTCCAGGAGCCAGCACAGGTTGCAGCGGGCGGATAGGTGGGTGAGGTACACGGGATCGAGCGTGTCGAGGCGGCTCGTTTGGAGCATCACGTCGCCGCCGCCCACGGCGTCCACCAGGGTGAGCAGGGCGGGCGGAAGCGGCGGCGGGGCCGCGAACGGGGAAAAGGCGTCGTCCTGGTTTGGAGCGTCGTCGGCCGTGTCGGAACGGAGCAGTTCGCTCAAAGCGGTTTGGGGGAGCAGCAGGCCGTCCGCGCCGGCTTCGAGCGCGGTTTGCAGGTCATCGGGGGTGGAAAGCGTGGCCCACACGGGAATTATGCGGCCGTTCAGCGTGCGCGCGGGCGTGTAGGCCGAGCCGAGCAGCACACGGGGCCGTTCGGGTTCGGCCTGCACGCGGGCGATGGCGACTGCGTCGGGCTGAACCACGACGCGACCGCGCGCGGGGTCCACGATCAGCAGGTCGCCCTCGGCGATGGTGTCGCGCGCCCCGATCACACCCACGAGGAGGGGTACCTTGTCGTCGCCAGCCGATTCTTCCTCTTCTTCGGCCACGATGCCCACGACAAGAAGACCGGGGAGCCGCGCGGCAGCGCGGGCGTCGGCGAGGCGTCGGGCGACCAAAATTACTTCAAGCGGGCCGTCGGCGGTGTAGCGCGCGTGGCGGGCGGCCTGAACGAGGAGTTCGGGGGCGAGGGTGGCCGGGCCGTTTTCGTCGGAAAGCAGGGCGGCCCGCGCGAGCGCGGGCCGGGTCGCTGAAGCCGATTCGGGCGCGTGGCCCGTTAGCGTGCTCACCGGGGGGGGGCGACCGGCGCGGGCGCGGTGGGGGAAGGCGCGGCCGGGTCGGGCGCGGCTTCGGGGACTTCTTCCTCGCCCGGCTTGTTTTCCGTGTCATCCGGGACGCGGAAACTGCCTTGAACGAACGGCTGATCCTTGCTGCCGGAGATTTCCAAAAACTCCGCGCCTTCCTTCAAACCGATCAGGACGGTGGCCGCCCGAATATCGTCCTCTTTATCCACGCCGCGCACGTTGCCGATGAGTTTGAGGGTTTCGGCGCGGCCGTCGTAAACGGCTTTGTCGGCGGTCAGGGTCCGGCTTTTCTGCTTGAAGGTCAGGCCTTTAGTCGCGGTTCCGATCTTGCGCCGCCAGTTGTATTGGAGACTTTCGCACAGCACGGTAACGGGGTCCTTGAATTCGCGCCGCAAACTGCCTTCGGAGGCGTTTTTGTCCTGCGGTCGGGGTCGAATAACAAGGCGAACGTTCCCCACGAAGTCCGCCAGCCGCTTTTTGTAATACGCGACGCCTTTGCCGGCCGTGATGGTATTCTGGGCATCGTCAATCTGGAGAGCGCCGGGTGAGGTCGCAATCTGGGCTTTGTCGTTGTACGTAGCGGCGTCGGTACGCAAAACACTGTCCACGGACTTGAAAATTACGCCGCCGGAAAGGGTCCATACGGTGCCATCGGGCCGATCCGGGCCGTGCGACACCACCTTCGCCTTGTAATCAACGGCTCGGCCCGAAGAGGTCGGGGCGGCCGGGGCCGGGGACGGCGGCGGAACGCTACGACGGCTTGTCATGGGCTGCGCGTGCAGGTCGGCCGTGAGTACCGCTGCCGCCGCGCCGACCGCGATGGCGGCGGCAAGCATCGTTTTCCATGCGGCGGTTGTGGGAAAGAGCGTCATCGCGTCAAAACCTCCGAAAAGTCGGTCGGGGGCAACAGGTTCAGGCCGGCCTCCGGGTCGGTGTCGTCCACCAGGAAGCGGCCGTGCGCGTTTTGCAGCGTGACGGCGCGGGTGTCCAGGTTGACGGTCAGATCGGTGCCGGAAAGGTCGCCGCGCGGGTGCGTGGCGCGCACCGGTCCCAGGCAGCGCACCTGATGCGAGTCTTCGGTCCAGTCCACCACGTCGGCCTCGACGCGCAGATCGCCCACGCTCCCGACCACGGGCTTGCCGGCCAGGCGCAGCGTACGCCACTGGTTCGCGTAGGTTGCGGTCGCGCCGGGGCTGGAAAGGGTTGCGGCCACGGTTTTGCCGTCGGTTTTCAAAAGCCGCGCGCGCAAATTGCCGCCGGAAAAGAGAAAGTTGGCGTTCTGGCCCATTTGCGCGCCGGTCACCTCGGCCGTTTGGGCGGACAGTGTCCAGGCCGCGCGCGGCGATCCGGGTGTTTTCCCCGAAGCGGCGGGCCGTAATTTATCGAACGTGACGCCGCCGGTGAAGACGAAACGGTCGCGTTCCCGCGTCATTTCGATGCCGCCTGCCCGCACGCGCCACGCGACGCTGCCTCGCTCCCGCCCACTGACCGTGATCTTGCCGAAGCGCAAAGCGGGCTGGTCAGCGGCGTTCGGGTAAGCCGCGCCCGAACTGAGGCCGGCGAGGGGCCGGTAGCCGCGCGCGAAACGCAGGGCGAGGCCGGTCCCGCCGACCAGCAGGATCGCCAAAATCCACAGCAAAAAACGTTGCGTTCGGTCGTTCATCAGCAATGTGTACGAAGAAACAAACGCGGTTCGCTCCCGGTGGCCGTGAAGCCGCCAGGGGCGAACCGCGTTTGTGTTATGCGCGCCCGTGCCCGCACGCGCGCGCCCTGTTCGTGCGTCCCGGCTACAGCGTTGGGGGTGGGGGCGGGCCGTCGGTCGAGTACAGGCGGATATTGCCCACGTCCGTCTGCTGGCCGACCACGGTTTCCGGCACGCTCACGCCATCTTGAACCAAGCGGAACGTCAGGTTGTTGTACACGCCGAAGGAATAGTAGCCCGGCGCGGTGATGCGAATCACGCCCGTCGAGGGCGCGGGAACGGTCAATACGAAAACGCCTCGCCCAATGCTGGGGTCCGAACCGTCGGCCGAGGTCGTCGTGGTTGTTCCGTTTGCCGTTACGTAGTCTATGGTCGCGCCCGGCACGCCGTCGCCGGTAATGCCATTTACCAGGCGGCCCGTCACGGTCGCGCGGCCGCCCCCGTTGCCGCCCCCGCCGTTGTTATTGCCGCCGCCGCCGCCGCAGCCGCCGAGAACAAAAGCGAGGGTTGCCACCATCGCGCCCGCCAGAAGCCCGCGCCGGGACGCGAAAAGCGACGGCATCCTGCCAAAAGTCATGGGAAGTACTCCTCCTCGATTATGCGGCGCGCTCGCCGCGAAAAACCAGGACCCGCCGTTTGGGAATGAAAACGGTCGCGGATCACCGGGGTCGCCTCATTATACTAAAGCGCCCGCGCGCGCCGCAAGCGCGAGCGCGGCATCGTTTCGACCCGCGATCCGCGACCTGCCTTCAGGCTCCGGCGCGGCATCAACGTGGTATGACGGAAATTGACGCGTTCCGAAGCGACGAGCGCGCGGCTGGGTCCGACTGGTACAACCGTTGTTTACGCCCGCGCGCGCCGCTTTCTTTTCCCGTTTCCAGGAGTTAATCGCCGTGTTTCGTTTTGCCTCATTGCGGCCGGTGTTGCGGCCCACGCTCGTTTTTCTTGCCGGATTCGTTGTTGCCGCCGTCGCTTCGGCGCAGGTTCCCGCGCCGAAGCCGCCGCCGCAGCCCGCCGTTGACGGAAGTCGAGGCGCGGACCTTTCCGTCATTATTGCCAACATCAACGATCTGGGATTGCTGCACGCCCTGCTCCCGCTGAAGTTGACCGCGCCGGAAATCAGCGCGCTCAAGGACGTGTTCGCCAAAATCATCGTGGACGATAAGACGCGCCTTCAGCAGGACGCGGACGGTTTGCGCGCGCTCGCGGCCGGTGTGGAGCGAACGCGAACGCTGGCGCTTGCGGGCGAACCGATCCCGGCCGAACTCGAAGCGCGCGTGGCGGCGGCGGCAAAGGCCGCCCAGAACCGGGAACGGACGACGCGATCCAGCGCGATCCAGCGCGTGCTCGTTGTGGTGAAGCAAACGTTCACGCCCGAACAGCAAAAGCAGATGGCCGATCAGGCGATGAAGGTGCCGGGCGGCAAGCGCGTTCCGCGCGAATACGCCCTCGCCCCGAAAAAAGCGCCCGCAAGTATGGTTCAGGATTTGGCCGTCGCGTTTTTCATCGAAAAGGTGCTGCTGAACGACCGCGCCCCGCAGGTCATCAACGCGTTGAAGCCGGCCGCCGCGCCCGAAGCCGCCACGGGCGGCGAGGCTGCCGCCGCGCCCGCCAAACCCGGCGCGTGACCGTGTTATCGGGTGCGGCGCTCGACCTCGTTCAGCACGGCTCCCAGGAACTCGCCGCCCAAACGAAAGTCTTGCCGCACGCGCCCTTTCAGCCCGATTTCCCGCCCGACGCCGGGCGTGCCCGCGTGGCTCAGAACCCAGATTTTGCCGCTTTTGTCCTCGACCTGGTAAGCCGATAAATTGAGCAGGCCGCCCGATGGGTCGAACACGCGCGTGACGCGCCCGGCGACCGTCACGTCGCGCGCGGCGAAGGCGGCTGGGTCGTTCAGAATTCGGGAAATGGGGTCCAGATGCGTCTTTTTGCAGCCGCCGCTTAGTCCCCCGATAGCAAACACAACCGTCAGCAGGGCGACGCTTCGGGCGGAACGTGAACTTAGCATGGTTTTTCCTCGTCTTTCCTTGCGCTGCTTCGTACAAATAGATAGTCGTCATTTTTGACGGTGCGTCGGGTGTTCGCCTTCATCACCTCCGCACCATCACGCTCGGCGTAATTGACTTGAATTTTTCGCGGCCGGTACAATCACGCAACGCCATGCAGTTTTTCGATACCCGCGAGCACGATCTCGCCGCCATCCAGGCCGCTTTTGATCGCCGGCTCGCCGCGAGCGAGCAGCAGGCGGGGGCGGAACAAACCGTGCGCGCCATCCTCGCCGACGTGCGGGCGCGCGGCGACGCGGCCGTGCTGGACAACGTGCGCCGCTTCGACGCGCCGGGGGCAGAAGCCCTTCGCGTACCCGACGCGGCCCTCGACGCCGCGACCGAACGGGTTCGCCAAACCGACCTGTGGGCTGTCCTGAATGAGGCCGCCGAGCGTATCGTTCGCTTCCACGAGATGCACAAACGCGCCTCGTGGATGGACGTGTCGCGGCCCGGCGAAACGCTGGGCCAGATTCTCCGGCCGCTCCACCGCGTGGGCGTGTACGTGCCCGGCGGCACGGCCGCGTACCCGTCCAGCCTGCTGATGGCCGCCCTTCCTGCGCGCGTTGCCGCCGTGCCGCACGTCGTCGTGGCGACGCCGGCCGGCCGTGACGGGAGCGTCCCGGACGCCACCCTTGCCGCTGCGCGCGTTGCCGGCGTCGAGGCCGTTTACGCGATGGGCGGCGCGTCGGCAGTGGCCGCGCTTGCCTACGGGACCGAAAACGTCGCCCGCGTGGACAAGATCGTCGGGCCGGGCAACCTTTATGTCAACCTTGCCAAGCGTCTCGTGTACGGCGTGGTCGGCATTGACCTGCTCGCCGGTCCGAGCGAGGTGCTGGCGCTCGCCGACGATTCGGCCGACCCCGGCGCAATCGCCGCCGACATCCTTTCCCAGACCGAGCACGATTCGCACTGCTCGGCTGTTCTGGTGACGCCCTCGGATGTGCTGGTGCGGGCCGTGCTGGCCGCCATCGAGACCCAGTTGGCCGATCTGCCGCGCGCCGCCATCGTGCGGGCCGCGCTGAACGGCGCGGGCTTCGTGGTGCGTACGCGCGATCTGGCCGAGGCCGCCGAAGTGGCGTCGCTTTATGCCGCCGAACATCTGCATCTGATCGTTCGGGACCCGTGGGCGCTGCTGCCGCTCGTGCGCAACGCGGGCGCGATCCTGATCGGCCCGCACACCAGCGCGCCGCTCGGCGATTACCTGGCCGGTCCCTCGCACACGCTGCCCACGGCAGGGAGCGCGCGTTTTTCCTCGCCGCTGAACGTGGACGATTTCGTCAAAAAAACCAGCCTGCTCGCCTTCGATCAAGCGGCGGCGGCTCGCCTCGCGCCGCTCGCGGCCACGTTCGCCGACTTCGAGGGGCTGGAAGCGCACGCCCGCGCGGCCCGCCGGAGCGCGGCCGGGGAACCCGGCGCCGGTACGCACCCGTTATAAATACCGACCTATTCTTTACCTGAGAAAAACAAGGAGACGGCCGCGCGCACGCCAAGCGGCGGCCATCCAAAAAAATAATGACACCAACGGCAGACGAAAACGAGAACGACGATCTGGTCGTGGACACTTACGCCGAAAACGGCGTTCCCTTTGTCGCCGCGCGCGGCGACGTGGACCTTTGCACCGCGCCCATTTTGCGCGAGGCGATGGAGCAGCGCTGTTCCGAGCGCACCGAAATCGGTCCGCTCGCCGTGGACATCCGCGACGTGGGCTTCATTGATTCGGCGGGTCTGGCCCTGCTCGTCGAGATGCGAAAACGCTTCGTCGAAACGTGCCAGATCGCGCTCGTGATCGCGGCCGGCAGCCAGCCAGAGCGCGTGTTGAAATTGGGCCGCTTCGACACCTTTTTGCGCGTTTGTTACTCACCCGACGAGATCACCGGCGGCAAAAGCGGCCCGCGGGCGGCCGCGGCGTGACCAGCCCGGAAAACAGCGCGAGCGAACACGCGGCGGACCTGTCGTTCCCGGCCCACGCGCGCCATCTGAGCGAGGTGCGCCGCACCCTGGAGCGGCTCGCGCGGCTCGCGCGGCTGAGCCAGCCCGAACTAAACGATCTGCTCACGGCCGTGGACGAGGCGGTCGCAAACGCCATTAGGCACGGCTCGCCGCGCGGTTCCGAAAATACGGTGTGGGTGGTATGCCGGGTCGAAGAAAACGCGCTCGTGGTTTCCGTGCGCGATGAGGGACGGGGCTTTCCCGTTCCGTCCAACCCGGAGATGCCCAGCCCCGAAGCGATGCGCGGCCGGGGCCTGCCGCTGATGTGCGCCTTATCGGACCGGGTGGAAATCGCGCGGCAAAACGGCGGCACGCAAATCACGCTGCAAAAACGCGCCCGCGCCGCCTGAACCTTGTGGCGAAGCGCGGCGGTGTCGAGGCCGGGTGCCGGGACGCGTGTGGTGCGTTCCCGGCACTCGGCCTTTCGCTATCTGCCCGCGCCCAGAACGACGCGCCGCAGCAGGGTTGCTTCCATCTGCGCGTGTTTGGCGTCGTAGGCCAGAAAGCAGTACGAAGCCAGCGCGCGCGTCCCGGCGTCCGCTTCCGGCCCGAATAGGCGGCTTGCGAATGCTTTGCGCCGCGCGCGTTCGTCGCCATCGTGCGCGCCGACCGTTTCCGCGTCGAAGCGGGCGAGAAAGGCGACGGCGGCTTCCCGGATGCGCGCGGCCTCGCCGCGCCGCTCCTGGTAGCGCGCGAAGTGTTCGCGGGCCGTGACCGTAGTTTCATAGTCCCATCCCACTTCGGCCAGTTTTTGCGACAAGGCCGCTTCATCTTCCAAACCGCCGTCAATGGCGAAGCGGCAGATGCTTTCATACGTCATGTGCCAGCGCAGGGCGTGCTGGGCAAAGTACCAGGCGGACTTGATTTTGACCAGCGTCTGCCCGTCGGCCGAGCGCACGACGACGCCCTCGGCCTTGTCCCAGTCGCGCACCTGATCGAGCACGCTCGCGATGCCCATTTCGGTCCACGGGTAGGCCTCGACCAGTCGAAGACCGAGTTCGTGCGCAACGTACCAGAGATGGTCGTAACGAAGGTAGTGAACCTGCCCAACCTCTGGCACGTTGTGTTCGGCCGCGCCCAAAAGGACCAGATCGTCGTCGCCCCCGTAGCGCACCACGATCTGGTTGCCGCCGCCGACGTACTCGAAGAGCAGCGAGCCGTGCGAAAACACGGCTGGGTCGAGCAGTTTGGGATACTTCGCGCGCGCGACGGCTTCGGCGAGCGGGGCGAACTTACCGCCGTCGAAGGTGTCGCGCGTGCGGAACAGGATGCGGCCGTCGGGCAGGACCGAGCGGATGATCAGGCTGCCGTCGTGCTTGTGGGTGATAAGCGCGCGGCCGGCCGAAAGTTCAGACGCAATCACGGCGTCGTGGTCCGGCCATTCGCCTTGATTGAAAAACTTGGGCCAGCCGGTCGAAACGACGCGCTTGGTGCCTGTTTCCAAAATCACGGAGCGAAAGCCCAGCTCGTCCGGTTCCCAGTCCCACTTGCCACGCGACGGGTGAACCAGCGCATACCGTGCGTCGGCGCCGCCCTGCTCCTTGACCAGAAAGCCTTTGTTCTTGAAAGCCGCCGTGTTCATCGTTGTGTCTTACGTTTTTCCGCGTGTCAAATAGTTCGCCGCCGGCTTCGGGACTGTTTTCCGAGGGCAGCCCGGCCAGCGGCGAGATGTAGTGGTAGCGCGTGATCAGGGTCAGCATTGCCAGCATGGTGTTTGTTGCTCTCCTCGGTCGTCGTACGCCTTTTCGGCGGGGAAGTCTCCCTTCTTAAGGAGTCATCCACCCGGCCAAAGGTTCTGTGAGCGATTGCATAGGGGCGAAGAAAGCGCTGGCGTTTTTGCCGGCCTCTTCGCTTAATGTACTGCGCCAAAGCCGCGCGGGTAGGAACCCCGGTTGGCCGCTAAAAGTTCAACGAACAAAATAATCCTCATCGTCGTTCTCCTTTCTTTCAACGTCAATCTTGCAATGTGGCGCGGCCCCGTTTCGGGTTCTTCTCGTTTCGCGGTTTGAGTTCAAGGGTTTACACGCGCGCGCGTCGAAAAGTGAGGAAAGCGTGCGTGCGTGTGCGCGCGGCACTTGGCTGTATCGCCGGTCGCGTGTCGAAAGCGAAAAAAGCGCGCGCGTATTTTTTGGCGAAATCTTTCATGGGAGAAACAACATGGCAGCGGCAGGCAGCAGTGATGGGGGCGATTTGCAGCAGGTGTGGGCGCAGGCGGTGGACCGGGTGAAGCGCGAGATCATCGCGCCGTCCTTGTGGCGGGCGATTGAGCGCACGATCCCGGTGACGCGTGAGGGCGACGTTTTCGCGGTCGGCCTCGCGCCGGGCGAGGGCCAGTACGCGGGAACGATGAACACGGGCGAATACCGCGCGGCCATCGAGCGGATTTTACGCGCGGTCACGGGCGACGACGCGCTGACGTTCCGCTTGATCGAGGGCACGACGCTCGCCGACTGGGAATACACCAAGGCGCGCGACGTGGCCGCCGTCGCTCAGCGGCGGCAGGCGGCCCAGAAGCGCGTTGTCGAATCCAAAGCGTTCGGGTCGTGGGACGAGATTTACGATCAGGTGTCGCGGCTGTGGGCGAACGCCGAGTACCGCGCGCTTGCGACCGGCAAGGGCCGCTACCTGGATCAGGCGCTGGGGATGATCGAAAAGGCGCTCGACTCGCTCGCCCCGGCCGGGGACGGCAAGCGCAGCGAGCAGACCGAACGCGGCTTATCGCGCGTGATCGAGCGCGTTGCCTCGATGGTGAGCGCGGACGCGACCGTGATCGCCTACCTGCTCGAACAGCGTCGGACGAATTCACCCGGTTCACCCAGTTCACCCGGCGACTGAAGTCGCGGGCAACAAAAACACCAAGCCTCCTGCCGGAGGCTGCCGACCTCGGTATCCGAACCGCCCTTCCCAGTCTCCGCAGGAGACTTTGTGCCTTTGTTGCCCGCGACTTCAGTCGCCGGGTGAACTGGGTGAACCGGGCAGACGTCACACCAGCCGCAAAACTGCGCGCACCTGGCGCAAAGTGTCCTCGGCAAAGGCGCGGGCCTGTTCCGCGCCGCGCGCTAAGATGCAGTCAAGTTCGGCCGGATCGTTTTCGTAGGCGGCGCGGCGTTCGCGGAGGGGGGACAGGGCCTCGACGAGGATGTCGGTGGTTTCGCGCTTGCTTTGAACGCAGCCGCGCCCGCCCGACCGGCACTCGTCCCACTGGCCCTGGTAGCCGGCCGGGTCGTAGAGGCGGCGCAGTTGGCACACGGCGCAGCCTTCGGGCACGCCGGGATCGTTCTTGCGAATTTTCGTCGGCGTGGTGAAGGCCGTGTTCAGTTTCGCCTTGATCTGGTCGGGTGTGTCGGTCAGGTAGATGGCGTTGCCGTAACTTTTGCTCATCTTGCGCAGTTTGCCGTCCGCGTCCGCGTCCAGACCGGGCACGATGCCCGTGTCCTCGCTGATGACGGCTTCGGGTTCGGGAAACAGGTCCGTGCCAAAAAGATGGTTGAAGCGGCGGGCGATTTCGCGCGACAGTTCGAGGTGGGCGGCCTGGTCCTTGCCGACCGGGACGGCGTGCGCGCGGTAGATCAGGATATCGGCGGCCTGCAAAACGGGATAGCCGAGCAAACCGTAACTTGCGCCGGCCGCGCCGCCGCCTTCGTAGCCCTCCATGTGCGCGCGCTGCTCCTTGTAGGTCGGGACGCGCTCCAGCCAGCCCACGGGCGTGACCATGCCGAGCAACAGGTACAGCTCGGCGTGCTGCGGGACGTGCGACTGGCGGAAGATCGCGCACTTTTCCGGGTCCAGGCCGGCCGACAGGTAGTCCAGGGCGACGTTGCGCGACGCTTCGGCGATGCTTTCGGGCGGGCCGCTGAGTGTCGTGAGCGCGTGCCAGTCGGCGATGAAGCAGAACATGCGGTACTGGTCCTGCAAGCGCACCCAGGGCCGCAGCGCGCCCTCGAAGTTGCCCAGGTGCAGGCGGCCCTGATTCCCCGTCGGCTTCATGCCCGACAGCAGGCGTTTTTTCGTGTCGTCCATTGTTTCTTTGTCAAGCCAGGCCGGTGAGGAAGTCGTACACGATCCGCGACGGTTCCCAGATCAGCAGGCCCAGCAGCGGCGACATGGCGAGCGCGAGGAACAGCAAAAAACCCCATTGCCGCATGAACTTGTAGTAGCCTTGCGCCTGCGCGGGCGGCATGGCGGCGGCCAGCAGGTGCGAGCCGTCGAGCGGGTAGAGCGGGATCAGGTTGAAGAAGAACAGCCGGATGTTCGTCTGCACGATCTCGTCGGCGAGCACGAAATAGGCATCGGTGGACGGAATCACGCCCGCGCGCAGCACGAGGGCGAAGAGGGTCGCCAGGACCAGGTTCGACAGCGGCCCGGCGACGACCACGATAGCGTGGCCCACGCGCTTGTTGATCCGGTAAGCGTCAATGTTCGTCTGGACCGGGCGGCCCCACCCAATGCCCACGCCCGCGAACCGCGACACGACCAGGAACAAACTCCCGAACGGGTCCAGGTGGGCGAGCGGGGAAAGCGTGACGCGGCCCTGCGCGCGCGGCGTGTCGTCGCCCAGCCGGTCGGCGGCAAACGCGTGGGCGAACTCGTGAACCGTGATGCCCAGCACAATCGCCACCAGGTACATCAGAAAACTATTGAAGTTGAAATCTTGCATCGCGCGGGGAGCCTTTTTCCTTACCGGGCCGCGCGCAGCCGGTCGGGAACGCGGTCCTGCCGAACAAGATCGTCGAGCGTTTCGCGCTCGTAAACGACGTCCGCCTGGCCGTTCTGAACGAACACGATGGTGGGCCGCCGAAAACGGTTGTAATTGCTCGCCATCGAAAAGTTGTACGCGCCGGTCGTTTGCACGGCAAGCACGTCGCCGATGTCGGTGTCGCCAAGCGGCGTGTTCCAGACGAGAACGTCGGTCTCGCAATGCTTGCCGACAAGGGTGACGACGCGGTCACGCGGCTGCCCGGCCCGGTTGGCGACGATGCAGCGGTACACGGCATCGTAGAGTTGGGGGCGCGGGTTGTCGCTCATGCCGCCGTCCACGCTGACGAAATACCGGATGCCGTTCGGCGCATCCCCGGTTTCGACGCGCTTGGTGTGGCCGAGCGTGTAAAGCGTGGTCCCGGCCTCCGCGACGAGGGCGCGGCCCGGCTCCTGCAACAGGCGCGGCGCGGCGAGGTCGTGGCGCTTCAAGGCCGTCACGAGCGCGCCCACCACCGTGCCGGCGAACTCGTCGAAGGTCGGCGGGCGGTGTTCTTCCAAATAGCGCACGCCCAGACCGCCGCCGATGTCTAATTCGGCTATCGCCGTTCCCAATCGCGCGCGGATGTCGGCGAGAAAAGAAACCATGATCTCGATGGCGTCCTCGTGCGACTTCGTGTCCAGCAGTTGCGACCCGATGTGGCAGTGGACGCCCCGAAGTTCGACGTTGGGCAGCGCGAGGGCTTCGACGACCGCCTCCATCGCCTGGCCGTCGTTGACGTTCAGGCCGAACTTGCTGTCTTCCTGACCTGTGCGGATGCGCCGGTGCGTGTGCGGGTCAATGCCGGGCGCGACGCGCAGCAAAATCGGCTGCACGCGCCCCATCGAACCCGCCAGAGTGTTCAGGCGGCGCAACTCGAACAGGTTGTCCACGACGTTTCGGCCAATGCCCGCTTCAAGCCCCATGCGCAGTTCGTCGTCGCTCTTGTTGTTGCCGTGGAGCAGGATGCGAGAAGCGGGAAAGCCCGCCGACAGCGCGGTATGCAGTTCGCCGCCCGACGCCACGTCGAGCGACAGGTTTTCTTCTTCGATAAGCCGGGCCATCGCCTGCACCAGGAACGCCTTGCCCGCGTAACTGACATGGGACTCGCCGGGGTAACGAGAAGCGAACGCGGCCGCATAGCGGCGGCAGTTATCGCGCACGGCGGCTTCGTCCATCACGTACAGCGGCGTGCCGAACTGTTCGGCCAGTTCCACCGTGTCGCAGCCGCCGATCTCCAAATGGCCCCGGCCGTTGATGCGTTGCGTGCCCAGAAGCATGGGAAAAAGCGACCCCTTAGTGCCAAAAAGTTGGTGTAAAAAACGCGGCCGTCTCGTTTAAAGAAGACGCCGCGCTCGACCGTCAAGGTATCACGCCCGGCGCGGGGTGTCAATCGCGCGTGCGCCGAGGCCTCGGCGCACGCGAAGCCATAACGCTTACGCCGGGGCGAAGTCGCTCAGCGCGCGCATTTCCGGCGCGTGGAACGCCAGAACGATGTCTTCCCTGGGAACGCCCGATTCGACCAGCAGGGTCGCCAGGCCCTCCTGAGTGCCGTCCTCCTCGATCCAGATTTTGCCGCCCTGGATGCGCGCGAACAACGTGACGTAGCGCGCGCGCCGCCCGTTCGGCCAGCCGACGCTGTAAACCTGGTACTGATCGCGCGCCTCGTCGAACAGGCACAGCGTTTCCAGACCGGGGACCGGGTGCGCGTTCATCAGGTCGGCCCGCTCTTGAAGAAACTGCTGGATGAGACGCCGATAACGGTTCAGTTTGTCCATGTCACGATTTCCTCCTTCGCAATATCCACGACCAACAGGGCTACCTGATTCTCCCGCACGATCAGTTGAAACGAATCGCGCTGAAACTCGCTGCGGTACACCGTGTCCGCGACCGCCAGGTACAGCCCCAATTCTGGTGCCACCGCCCGCAGCAGCGAACGGTACACCGCATACTGGCCCACGGCGACTTCCAGTTCGTGGATGGCGGAAACCCCCGCGAACGTTTTTATCTCGATCACGAGCGCGCGTAGCGGCCCGTCGCCGGCCGCATCGTCGGTCTTCTCCACGCGCAGGTCGGCGTACACGTCCGCGTCTACGTAAAAGATACGGTACGGATCGTCGGTGATAGTCCAGCCGTCCTTGACCAGCGCGTTCTTGACGGCCTCGTGTATCCGGTCCTTGCGCGGCATTGTCACTCTTTCCTTTTTGCAGGATACCCGCGCCCGCGCGCGTGCCGTTTTGTTTCGCTTGGCACCACGACACGCCCCGGCGTCCGGCCTATACTATAAGGCACGACGGAGACGGAAAAGGGAGCCGCAAACATGACTGCCATTACGATTCTTGCCCAGGACGCCCGCGCCGCGCCGGACGGACGCCGGTTTCGCGCCGCCGCCGGAGACCGACGCGCCGAGGGCCGCACCATCGGCGAGGCTCTCGACGCGCTGCTGGCCCAATGGGGCGAGGCGGAAGGGGGCGCAGTGGTGGACGAGGCCCGCGTCGTCGTTTCCCGCTTCGGCCCCGATGCGTTTTTCACCCAGGCCCAGCACGACCGGCAGCGCGGTTGATGGCTCGCCGCCCCAATCTTTCCCCTGCCGAGCGCGCCGAACTCGAAACCCTGGTGGACGCCGAACTCGACGTCACCGTGGCGCGATTGGACGGACTGGACAGCGCGCCGCGCCCGTGAGCCGGCTGCACGATCCGGTTGCCGCCCGCGCCGGGGAACGCTGCGAATACTGCCGCGCGCCCGAAGAAGCCTTCAACTTCCCCTTTGATGTCGAACACATCGTCCCGCGCTCGCGCGGCGGCGGGGACGATCTCGATAATCTGGCCCTCGCCTGCGCGCTGCCTGCAACCTGTTCAAGTCCGACGCCCAGACCGGAAGAACCTACGGGTTTTTGTTACACTTGCCCCGTTTTTCGTTACACTTGCCCCGTTTTTCGTTACACTTGCCCCGCTTTTGGGGAGAATGGGTGCCAGCGCGCCACGCCGCGCGCCAAACTCCCTCCCTCCCGGCCCCGAAAGGACCTCGCTTCTCATGCTACGTTTTTCCCGCCCCACTCTGCCCGCCGCCCTTGCCCTGCTCGCCCTCGCCGCTGTCCCCACGATGGCACGCGCGCAACAGGTCACCTACGGCCCCGGCCCCGGTGGCCCCATCCCCGATGCCAACGTCGCCGGCATCACCTCGCTCATCACCGTTTCCGACACCTTTTCCATCGCCTCCTTCGATAGCCTCACGATTACCGGCTTCAATCACGCCTTCATCGGCGACCTGATCGTGACGCTCTCACACGCCGGGGTCAGCGTGGACATCCTGGACCGCGTGCGCGGCGACGGCAATACTACCTTCGGGGACAGTTCCGACCTGAACGGAGCCTACACCTTCGCCCTGGGCGGGGCCGACATCAATGCCGCCGCCGCCGCGCTGGGCGACGACGGCACTATCGCGTCGGGCACCTACGCGCCGTACGCGGGCGGGGGCGTTATTGGGGGCACTCCCGGCGGCTTCAGCCCCAACACGCAGACCCTGTCCGACTTCGCCGGCCAGAGCGTTTCGGGCGTGTGGACCCTCAACATCAGCGACCGCGCCGGTGGCGACACCGGCTCGTTCACGGGCTGGTCCTTTACCGTCACTCCGGCCGCTGCTCCCGGCGGCGGCGCAATCCCCGAACCGGGCACGCTCGCACTTGCCGCAACTGGCCTGTTGCCGCTCGCCGGGGCCGTCGCTCGCCGTCGCCGCGCTCGACGCTGACGCTTTCACGCGAAACAAAAGCCCCGCGCTTCGCTCGCCCAGCGAAGCGCGGGGCTTTTCGCTTGCCAAAGATGCGCGCGTGCCATAATGAAAAGGAAGCCGCGCCTGTGGTGAAAGGCGCAACCACCATGCCGGCCAGGGACATTTACCATCCGCCGTTCGTTCGCGCCCTTCAAAAAGACGGCTGGACGATCACGCACGATCCGCTTACCGTGACCATCGAGGATACCAACCTTCTGTGGACATCGGAGCGGAGCATCTTGTCGCCGCCGAGCGCGGCGCCGAGCGCATCGCCGTCGAGATCAAGTCCTTTGTCAGTCTTTCGGCGGTGCAGGACCTCAAGGAAGCGGCGGGGCAATTCTGGCTGTACGAACTGGCTTTGCAAGCCTCGCAAACCGAGGCCGACCGCGCCCTTTTCCTGGCCGTGCGAAGAGCCGTCTACGACGCCGTTTTCGTCGAGGGCATCGGCAAACTGTTTCTGCAAAGCCGCTCGCTGCGCCTGATCGTGTTCGACCCGGACACCGAGGAGATAACGCGATGGATACGATAGAACGCTACCGGAAGATCATCCGGGAACTCCTGACCCCGCTGGCGGAGCGTCGCTATGCCAACGCCGCCGATGTCGTCAACGAGGTCGTCTTCGACCAGGAACACGACCGCTACCTGGTCGTGTCGGCCGGCTGGCAGGGAAACGCGCGCCGTATCTACTCCCCGCTCGTGCATCTGGACATTATCGGCGGCAAGGTGTGGATTCAGCGCGACAACACCGAGGAGGGAATCGGCTACGAACTGGAAGCGGCCGGCATTCCCAAGCAGGACATCGTTCCCGCCTTCCACCCCGCCGACGTGCGCCTCCACACCGGCTACGCCGTGGCCTGAAGCCCCAATCCTCACGCAGGAGGGCGCGCAGTTCCCGAACCATCGTGAAACAAAAGCCCCGCTTCGCTTGCCGAAGCGGGGCTTTTCGCTTGCCAAAGCGTTGTTACTGGCCGAAGAAACTGTACGTTTGCGTGTCGAACACGACGCTGATGACGGCCCAAAAGGTGCCGGCCACGCAGTCGCCCAGGATCGCGCCGTAAAAAAACGGCAGAAACCGCCGGTACATCGCCAGGCCGCCGTAGCGCGTGACGAGCAGTTTGACCAGCCAGGCCAGGAAAAGCGGCGTCCAGATCAGGTGGATGGACCAGGAACTTGCGACCGCGAATCCGATGGGGTGCAGCGCAAAGCCGAAAAAGCGCGCCCGCAGCAGCAGCAGAACGGCGGCGGTCACGAACCCGATGCCGACCGCCCAGCGCGCGGGCGCGTTGCCGTTCGCGTCCCGGCCCTTGCTCGTCCATTCGGACAAACGCTGAAGCGCCTGCTCGCCGAAACCGCCGTGGGAGGCGAACTTGGAGCCGACGCCCAGCGCGTAGGCCTGGTGATCGTAGGCCCAGAACGTCGCAAGCACCGAAACGGCCGCCGCCGCGATGCACGCCCAGAACAGGCGCGCGGCGGGAAACCCTTGCCGGTGCGCCATCGCCAAGCCTTCCAGGCCGACGGGCATCACGTCGCCGCGATGCGCCCGGTTGATGGTGAACAGGCACGTCAGCATCGCCAGATCGCCGGGGTGAAACGAAGTGGTTCCCATCAGGCGCGGCAGCATTTCGTCGGGTCCGATGAAGTGAAAATCGTGGACGGGCGGGCCGAACTCCGCCCGGATGCGCGCCACGACAAAGGCGATGGGCAGGAAAAAGACGAGCGCGAGCAGGGCCACCCACCACGCGGCCCCGCCCGCGACCAGAAAGGCGACCAGCCCGGCCAGCCCGGCGAGCGCGCCGCGCACGGCGACCCGGTAGGAAACGGCCTCGCTCGTTCCGGTTTCCCCGTGCGGCCCCCAGGCCGCGCGCCACACGTCGGCGAGGTGGCGTCGGGCGGTCCACAGATAGTAGCCGGCCAGACAAAAAACCATGCCCAAGCCCTGCTCCTTGGCGAGCGGGAAGCCGGGAACGGTGTCCCAGGCCTGCGCGTTGCCGACCACCATCTGCGCCTTGAACCACAAAAAGCCGAACCAGCACGAGAACAGCAGATCGAGCGGCAGCAGGTAGCCCAGCCCGATGACGAACGGATAAAACGTGAGCGGCAGCCAGTCAATGCCGGTCCACGGCTTGACCGTCAAAAACGGCTTCAGGTCCTGCGGCCCGGTCGTGATCGCCCGAAACGAGGGGTACAAAAACGCTACGCCGTTCAGCAGCGTCACGCTCGCCGCCAGCGCGAAGCCCAACCACAGCATCGGGCTGCGCCACAGGCCGCCGGGCGCGTGGCTTTCCGGCGCGGTCATCTCCAGGGGCAGCCAGACGAGTGGGAAACTGAGCCGTTCCCGGTCCTGCCACTGCGCGCGAAAGATGACGTTCACGCACATCAGCGTCCAGAACAGAACGGCGAAAAAAGCGGTCCAGGCCAGCATCGGGGCGGCCCAGGCCGCGAGGGGAACGGCCGTGTAAAAGTCGCTCGCGCCGTTGAAGTAGCCGGCGAGGGTGGCTTTATCCTTGACCACGAGCCAGGAGGGGAATAACGGCAGCAGCGGGCCGAAGTTGTGCGGCGGACCGCTGAACCAGGCGGCGTAGGGCATCAGTTCCTGGATGATGACCGCCCCGTCCAGCCCCGCAAGACCCGTGCTGATGCCAAGCATCGTGTAAATCGTCAGCATCTCGCCCGCGCCCAGCGCGCGCCGGGGCCACAGCCGCCGCAGCCCGGCGTTGAGGCCGACCAGCACGAACAAAAACGTGATCGTGTTGGGGAACAGGCTGATGGTGGACACGTACGGTCCCCACAGCACCTTTTCCAGGCGCACGATAACGTAGCAGTTGAGCGGGATCAGAAGAAGACCGAGCAGAACAGCGCGCGCCGTCACACCACGGCTGCCGGGTGCCGCTTTTTGCGCGTCGTTTGTTGCCTGTCCGTCATCGTTCGGGCGGGGGCGAACCGCGATGTGCTGTTGTCGTGGCATGGCGCGCGCTGCTGACTCCCGCGTTTTCTCACGCGCAAAGGCCGCACAACGATAAGGACCGGTTTCCATGAACCTTTTGAAGACTCATTTGCTTCCCCGCACCGATCTGGAAGTTTCGCCGTTGTGCCTCGGAGCTGGCGCGTTCGGCACGAGCGTCACGGGCGACTCCGCCGACCGGCTCGTCGGAAACTTTTGCGCGGCGGGCGGCAACTTCTTCGACACCGCTCACTGTTACGCCTTCTGGGTCAAGAACGGATTGGGCGTGAGCGAGCGGGAACTGGGGGCCAGCCTGCGCCGCGTGGGCTGCGCGGAGCAGGCCGTGATCGCCACCAAGGGCGGCCACCCCGATGGCGGGCCGGGCTACCCGCGCCCGGCCGACTTCCTTTCCGCCCGCGTGATTGCCTCGGACATCGAGGAAAGTTTGAACCGTTTGGGCATCGCGTGTATCCCGCTGTATTATCTGCACCGCGACGATAACAGAACGCCGGTCGCGCAGATCATCGAAATGCTGAACGGCGAGATCACGCGCGGGCGCATTCGCCACATCGGCGCGAGCAACTGGTCGGTTGCCCGCATCGCCGCGGCCAATGCCTACGCCGACAGCCGGGGCCTGCGCGGCTTCGTCGCCTCGCAGGTGCAATGGAGCCTGGCCGAGCCGAATTTGCCGCCCGCCGCCGCCGACCCAACCACCCGCTTCGTCACGAACGAGGAGATCACGTGGCACGCCGCATCCGGCGTGCCTATCGTGGCGTATTCGGCCACGGCAAGCGGCTACTTCGCGGGCCACGGCGACGGCGGTTCCTACGATCTTCCCGCCAACCAAGCGCGCCGCACGCGGGCCGCGGAACTCAGCGCGCGCCTCGGCTGCACGCCGACCCAGGTCGCGCTCGCCTACCTGATGCACCAGGAGCCGCGCTTCATCCCGCTTTTCTCCACGACAAACCCCGCCCACCTTGCGGAAGCGCTCGGCTCCGTCGCCGTCGCGCTCGATCCGCCGCTTGTCCGCTGGCTCCGCGACGGATGAACGCTATAAAAAACTACCACTTCATGTTCAGGGCGAGGCGGGGCTGCGTGCTGGTGTTCTGGCTGCCCGCGTGGGCGCACAGGTAGTGGTAAAACAGCACGTCGCCGCGCCGGGGCGTTGTTTCTACCGGTTCGCCCAGGTCCACCGTGTTCAGGTCCTGGTTCAGCGCCCACATCGTTTCGTAGCGGGCCGGGTCGCTCCGCGCGAGGGCTTCCAGTTTTTTATGGGAACTGGGCCAAACGACGGTGCCCGCGCCGTGCGGCCAAACGTCGCTCAAAAAGGCCATGCCGGCGACGCGAAACGCGCGCGGAAAGACGTGGTGGCCGTGCTCGCGGATGGAATGGTCGAGGTGCGGCGGCGGCCAGTTCCATGCATCGCCGGGTTGCGGGAAAACGTTGATGGCGTAGGCCCGACTTGGTACGCGGAACGTGGCCGGGTCGTCGCCGGCAAGTGAGGCGGCGGCGGTTAGAAGATCGGGCGTGTAGCAGGCAACGAGGGCGGGATCATCGAAGGATTGGTGGGCGCCGGAGATGCGCGCCCAGGAAGCCGGGTCGGCGGGGTCCGCCTCCAAAACCCGCCACAAGGCGGCCACGGCTTGTTCGGCGATGAGGGGCGAAATCAAGCCGGGAACGAGAACAAATCCGTTTTCCTCGTATTGGCTTTTTTGTTCGGGCGAAAGAATAGCCACGGGTAGTTTCCTTTTTGGGATGCGATAACCGTCATGAATTCTATACCTTCTGAAACGCGCGTACCCGCCTGGCTCACGGAAAGACCCATCGCGCATCGGGGACTGCACGCGCTTCCCGACGCGCCCGAAAACTCGCTCGCCGCCTTCGCGGCGGCCGTGGAAGCCGGAACGCCCATCGAATTAGACGTGCGCCTGCTCGCGGACGGGGAGGTCGTTGTTTTCCACGATGGGGACCTGGAACGCTTGACCGGCGTGGCGGGCGCGGTCGCGGAATGGTCCGCAAACGCGATCCGGCCGCTGCGCCTTTTGGGAACCGACGAACGTGTTCCGCTTTTGCGCGAAACGCTGGACTTCGTGGCCGGCCGGGTCCCGCTGCTGATCGAGATCAAGGCGGATTCCGCGCTCCCGGTCGGCCCGCTGGAGGCGGCAACGCTTCAATTGCTGGAAGGCTACGCGGGCGCATTCGCCGTTCAATCGTTCCTGCCGGCGAGCGTCGCGTACCTGGCCGCGCAAGCGCCGCGCGTGGTGCGGGGTCAGTTAGCCTCTGACGACGCCTGGCACCAGGGCGATGAGCACGCAACACGCGAAGAATCGGCCTTGCCCGACTTCCTGGCTTATCGCCTCGACGCGCTGCCGACGCCCTTGTCGAGCGCGCTCCGGGCGCGCGGCGTTCCGCTGCTTGCCTGGACGATCCAAACGCCGCCGCAGCAAAGCCGGGCGCGGTCGGTGGCTGACAACTACATTTTCGAGACGCTTCCCGAACCACCTAAAATCAGTTGATTTCGAGGGCGTCCCGGTTCGGCAGGGGCGGGAACGGGGCGGTGGGCAGCGTTTGGTACCAGTACGCGACCGAACTGATGTCGGGCTGGCCGGGAAGATAACGGCCCTCGCCGCGCCAGCCCAGGGCCTGGATCGTCACCTTCAGGTCCTGCTCGAAGCGGATCGGGTCCATGACGTGCCAGCGGTACATCGCGTGCCGGTGCTGCGCGCTGTACAGCCCGTCCGGGCGGATGACCTGGTGCATGCCCAGAAAGGGCGTGGAATATTCCTCGTACCGGCCGTTCACGTCCCAGTTGAACGAGCCGCCGAAGTAGTCTTCCGTGCCCGTCCCGACGATGGTGGCAAACGTGGCGTCGCCGTCCAAAAAGAACTTGATCTCGCCTTCGCCCCACCAGCCGTTGTTGGTGACGCCCACGCCCATCACGGTGCCGACGTACTGGCCCCGGCCCTTGACGCCGTCGAGAATAGTGTAAACGGCTTTGTAGGGAAGCGGATTGACGCGGCGGAACTGCGCGTGAAAATAGGCGCAGTCGGCGGGAACGTCGGTCAGCGTGTAGTTGATCTGGTAGTAGCAGACGCGCGCCTGCGTCGGGTGGCGGTTTTCCAGGGTAATGCGGCAGTGTTTGCGAAACGGCATTTCCCAGAAGCAGTTCATGCCCTTGTTGGGGTTGACCGACACTGGCTGCGAGTTGACGCGAACGAGCGGGCCTTGCGTGCCCGGCGTTTGGTTTTCAGCGACCCAGGGCAGGGCGAAGAAATCGGGCAGCGGGCACTCGACCGAGGGCTGCTTCTGCCCGTCCCAATAGATGCGCAAAATGAAGTCGCGTCCCACGTAGCCGCCGAACCACGTACTTTGAATGGCTCCCGGCTCGTCAATCTCGGCGAGCGTGCGCGTTTTCCCGGCTTCGACGACGACGGACGGCGAAACTTTCCAGCCCTGGCCCAGGTCGCGGGCCGCCCCCGCGCCCGTCCCCTCGGTCGCCATGCCGCCCTTGCCCTTTTCGCCGGTAAAGTTTTCGGCGCTGATCGAGCGTGTCCGGGCGTGGGACAGACGCGACAGGTTCCCCAGATTCATCCCCAGCCCGCTAAACCCGTCCGGGTTATTGGTCACGTTTTTGGCTCCCTGGGCGCTCTGGCCCGGCTTCTTACCGACGGACTCTTTGTGTGCGACGGCTGCCGTCGCTGCCGCGCCAGGCTGCAAGCAATGCAGCCCGATCAGGAAGAGTAATGCCAGCACGTTGATTTTCCTTCCGCCCACGGCGTTATTGTGCCGTGAAGCCGCCGTCTATCATCAGCACGGCCCCGGTGAAGAAGCGCGCGTGGTCGGAGGCCAGGAAAAGATAAAACTGCGCGATCTCTTCCGGCTGGGCGACACGGCCGAGCGGATGAGCGGCCTGGAGCCGCGCCAAGAACGCTTCGGCGTCGCCCGAATCGGCCGCCGCCTGGCGCACGAGCGGCGTGTCCACGGTGCCGGGGCAGACGCAGTTGACGCGGATGTTGTCGCGCGCGTAGTCAATCGCCATCTGGCGGGTCAGTTGCACGACGGCCCCTTTGGACGGGCCGTACGCTCCCTGGCCGGGCAACCCGACGACCGACGAGATCGAGCCTGTGTTGAGGAAAAGGCCGCCGCCCGTCCTTTTCATTTCGGGGACGAGGGTGCGGGCGGACCAGTAGATCGCCTTAACGTTGACGTTCATGACGCGGTCCCATTCTTCGGGCGTGTGTGAAGCGATGGGCTTGACGACCGTGACGGCGGCGTTGTTGATCATGACGTCTACCGTGCCGTAACTTTCCCGCGCCGCGCGCGTGTAGGCCACGGCGGTTGCCTCGATTCCCACGTCGCCGACCACGCAGCGCAGTTGTTCGGGGAAACGGCCCAGCAGGTCCGCTGTGCGCGCGGCCAGTTGCGGGTCAACGTCCACCGCGACGATGCGGGCGCCCGCTTCCAGGAAAAGCCGGACGATTTCGGCCCCGATCCCGGACGCCGCGCCGGTGACGATGACGACCTTGCCGGCCAGGTTCATTTGCCGCCGTATTTCTGGTAGACCTGGGTCGCGTTGGCGCGCGTCACCTCTTCGGTTTTGAGCACCACGTCGCGCGGCGGCTTTTCCCCTTTTTCGAGGATTTTGACGGCCCAGTCAATCGCCTCCGCGCCGCCGGTCGGATACACGTAGGTCACGCCGAGCCGCCCCTCGGCAACCGACTTCAAACCGCCGTCCGGCGTGGGCAGGCCGTCCACGCCGATGAACAGCGTCTTGCTGCGGTCCAGGCCGGCGTTCTGGGCGGACAAGATCGCCGCCTCGGCCATCGGATCGTTGTGGGCGTAGACGACGTCCACGTTCGGGTTGGCCTGAAACAGGGCCTGCGACACGGAAATGGCCTTTTCGCGCAGCCAGTCGGCGTTCTGGCCGGCGATGATCTTGAGGTTCGGGTCGGCCTTGATGCCTTCGCGGAAGCCGTTGCCGCGCTCCTTGGTTCCCGACGTTCCTTCCAGCCCGCGAATTTCGAGGATGCGGCCCGACGCGCGCTTGTTTTCCCGGCACCACTTGGCCGCGTACTGGCCGGCCTTTTTGCCGATCTCCACGTTGTCCGCGCCGATATGCATGGTGTACTTGTCGCCCACCACCTTGCGGTCGAGCAGGATCACGGAAACGCCCTTGTCGTACGCTTTGGCGACCACGTCGGTGAGCGGCGCGGCCTCGTTGGGCGAGATGATGAGCAGGTTTATGCCCTGCTGCAAAAAGTTCTCGACATCGGCGACCTGCTTGGCGTTGTTCTGGGCGGCGTCGGCGAAAACGACCTTGAGTTCGGGGTGCTTGGCGGCGGCGGCGGCAATCTGATCGTTCATGGCCTGCCGCCACGGCTCGCCTTTGTTGGCCTGCGACATGCCGATCAGATATTGTTTTTGCGTTTGCGGCGCTTTGTTCGCGCCCCCCGATGGCGTCGTCGCCGTACTTGCGCCGTCGCTTTCCGACGTGCGGGGGCCGCAGCCGGCAAGCACGCCGCCGAAGGCCAGAAGACTGACGAGCCAGGAAATCATCCGCCGGTTTTTTGGTGTCATTACATTCGCTCCTGAGAGGCATGTTTGCTGCGGGTTTTTGTTTTACCTGCCTGTACCACAGAGTCCTTCCGCGATTGCCGCCCCCTCTCCCTTTCCCACTTGAGGGAGGGGAAGGGGGAGGGGGCCGTATCAAAAGGCGCGCGGTCCGATATAATCGAACGGGCATCGCTTTGCCGTTTCGCGTCGTCCCAGAAAGCAATGTTTATGATAGTGGCCCCGCCTCGAACCCGGCTTTTCCTCGCCGCCGCGCTGCTTCCCCTTGCCGCGCTGCTGGCGTTCGGCCCGATGACGAAAGCCGCCGAGCCGCGTAGCGGCGGCGTCCTCGCCTTCACCGGAACGAACGGGGGAATCACGCTTGCCGGTCGTTACGCCGCCTTTCGCGTGCTCGTCGAAGAGCGTTTACCGGGAAGCGTTCGTGACGTCAGCGACACGGTCACGCTGCGCGTCGCCGACCCGCAAATTGCTCGTGTCGCGGACGGGACGCTTTGGCCCCTGCGCGACGGCGACACGGCGCTCACCGCACGGCTGAAGGGGCGCACGGTCATTCTTCCCATTCGCGTGCGCGGCGTTGCCGGCGCGACGCCGCCCCGGTTTGCGACCGAGGTCGTGCCCGTTTTGACGCGAGCGGGCTGTAATCAGGGCGGCTGCCACGGCGCGGCGGCTGGCAAGGGCGGGTTCAAACTTTCGCTCCAGGGTTACGACCCCGATGCGGACTACGAGGCGATCACCCGCGCCTCAGGCGCGCGCCGCGTTTCGCCCGCCCAGCCGGAAAACAGTCTGCTTCTGCGCAAGCCAACGATGGCCGTGAGCCACAAAGGCGGCAAGGTCATCGAGGTCGGCTCGCCCGCTTACCGGTTGCTCGTGGACTGGATCGCGGGCAACATGCCCGCGCCTCAGCCGACCGAACCAAAACTGGCCGCCCTCGAAGTCGCGCCGCCGGTTCGGACCCTGCCGGTCGGTCAAAAGCAGCGTTTCCGCGTGTGGGCGCGCTTCAGTGACGGAACGCGCCGCGACGTGACCCCGGAAACGCTGTTCAGCGGCAGCGACGGCACGGTCGCAAACGTTTCCCCCGACGGCACGGCAAGCGTCGTCGGCAAGGGGGAGGCCGCCGTTCTGGTGCGCTACCGTGATCTGGTGGCGACCGCTTCCGTCATCTCGCCCTTTGATACGCCGCGCCGTTTTCTTGATCCAAAAGCCGCTCCGCTCGACCGTCTCGTTTATCAGAAACTCGCCGCGCTCGGCCTGGAAGCCTCGCCGCGCTGCTCGGACGCCGACTTTTTGCGCCGCGCCTCGCTCGATGTGACCGGCACGCTGCCTACGCCCGACGCCGTGCGCGCGTTCCTGGCTGACCGCGACCCGAACAAGCGCGAAAAATTGATCGAGACGCTGCTCGCGCGGCCCGAATACGTGGACTACTGGACGCTGCAATGGGGCGACATCTTGCGCAGCACACGCGGCGCGCTGGGCGAAAAGGGGCTGGTCGCCTTTAACCATTGGCTCCGGCAAAGCGTCGCCCAAAACAAACCCTGGGACAAACTCGCGCGCGACCTCGTGCTGGCGCGCGGCAGCACGTTCGACGACGGGGCGGCGAACTATTTCCGGGCCGCGAACACTCCCGAAACGCTCGCCGAAACGACCTCGCAGGTTTTTCTGGGCGTCCGGATGCAGTGTGCGCGCTGCCACAACCACCCCTACGAACGCTGGAAGCAAACGCAGTACTACCAGTTGGCGGCCTTCTATGCGCGCGTGCGCACCAAGCCCGGCGAGGCCGCCGACGAGCGCATCGTCTACACGGCCGACTCCGGTGAGGTAAACCATCCGAAAACGAAACAGGCCGTGACGCCGACCGCGCTCGACGCCGCGCCCCTTTCGGCGGCCTACACGCACGACCGGCGGCAGGCGCTCGCCGACTGGCTTACCGCTCCCCGGAACCCGTTCTTCGCAAAAATACTTGTCAACCGCGTGTGGAAACATTTTATGGGGCAGGGCCTGGTCGAGCCGGTGGACGACATGCGCGTGACCAACCCGCCCACCAACCCAGCCCTGCTCGACTACTTGGCCCAGGATTTCGTGCGCGGCGGCTACGACGTGAAGCGCCTGATGCGCACGATTCTGCGCTCCGACGCCTACCAGCGCACGGCGGCGGCGATGCCAGGCAACGCGGCCGACACGCACTACTATTCGCACTTCTTTTTCAAGCGGCTCGCGGCCGAGCCGCTTCTGGACGCGGTCGGCGCGGCGACCGGCGTGGCGGAAAAATTCGGCGGGTACCCCTCCGGCCTGCGCGCCGTGGAACTTCCCGACACGACCGCGCCATCGTATTTTCTTGATCTTTTCGGCCGTCCCGCTCGCAGCATCGTTTGCCAGTGCGAGCGCATAGACGCTCCGAACCTCGGTCAGGTGCTGCACTTCATGAACGGCAAGGACATCAACGCCCGGCTCGCCGCCAGTGACGGCCGGGTCGCCCGCCTCATCGCCGCCAAAACCCCCGACGCCAAACTAATCGAGGAACTGTATCTCGCGGCCCTGTCCCGGTTTCCCACCGACGACGAAACGATGGAGGCGCTGATGAACTTCGGGCAGGCAACGGACCGGCGCAAGGAAGCGGAAGACCTGCTGTGGGCGCTGCTGAACTCGAAGGAGTTTCTTTTCAACCACTGACCACGAGGATTTCAACGATGAACTCGAACGCTTACCCGCTCCGCGCCGTGCCGGGCTATGCCGGCTCGCACCCCGGCATCCAGATCGGCACCTACATTTCCTCCGACGCCTCCGACGAGGACTTGCAGTTTTTGCAGCAACTCGGCGTCGAGTGGGCGATGGTGAACGTGAGCGACCCGACGCATCACAGCGCGGAACACTACCTCGGCTTCAAGGCGAGGCTCGCGCGCTACGGCGTCCAGATTTACCGCATCGCCAACCACGAAGTTCACAACGTTCCCGAAATCACGCTCGGCCTGCCCGGCCGCGACGAAAAGATCGCCCAACTCTGCGCGTTCATCCGTAACCTGGGGGCGGCCGGGATTCGTTACCACACCTACGCCCACATGGGCAACGGCATCTGGAGCACGGGCCACACGGCCGGGCGCGGGGGCGTGTCGGCGCGCGTCCTCGACATCGCCGATGCGAAAGGCTACTGGAGCGGCAAGGTCTTCGAAGGCGAACTGACCCACGGCCGACCTTACAGTGAAGACGAACTCTGGGAAAACTACGAATACCTGATCCGCCGGCTCGCGCCCGTTGCGGAGGAAGCCGGCGTGTTCGTCGGTGTCCACCCCGATGATCCGCCCGTCTACGCACTCGGCGGCGTGCCGCGCTGTATTTTTGGAACGTTCGCGGGCTATAAACGCGCTTTGGATATCGCGGGCAGCCCCAACATCGGCGTTTGTTTGTGCGTCGGGTGCTGGCTCGAAGGCGGCCCGGCCGGCATGGGCAACGACGTGATCGAGGCAATCCGGCACTTCGGCGGGCAGGGCAAACTCTTCAAGGTCCACTTCCGCAACGTCAGCAACCCGATGCCCGAACCGTGGCGCGAAACGTTTATTGACGACGGCTATCAGGACATGCACCAGGTGATGCGCGCCCTACGCGAGGTCGCCTTCGACGGCTGCATCATCCCCGACCACATTCCCCAAATGCTTGGCGGCCACCGCCCCGGCCTCGCGTACTCCATCGCCTACATGCGCGCCCTCGTTCAGGCCGTCAATAACGAGTTCGGCGGGCAGTAACGACCAAGTCCGCCGCCAGGGTCTGCAACGTCTCAGCCGCCGCGCGTCGGCCTGTTGCGTGCCCTTCCCGGATCCGCCAGCCCGTTGAGATACTCCTCGACCCAGGTATATCCGCTCGGAGCGGATTTCGAGCCGTCTACTGCGTTTGTAGGGTCAAGCCCCCGCGCCCTCTCCCAAACGTCGGGCATCCCATCGTGATCCCGGTCCACGGGCGCAGTTCCCGGAGCAAGGACCGGCCACTGGTTGTCGCCGCCGATGCTGCCCGTGCCGCTGCGGAACTCGCGGACGAGCCGTGTGTCCACGGCGTCGCGCGCCGGCAGGATCGCGCCCGCCCCGCGCAAGACAATCTCGACGTTCCTGGCGGCGGGATAGGTCGTCACCGGGATGGGCGCGTCCGGCCATGGGGTCATCCGGCGCAGGTTGCTTGGCGCGGGGAGAGTAGCGAAACGGGGACCGTCCGAGACCCGGTAGGAACCCATGAACGCCCACTCGTCCTCAGTGGCTTTCTTCCGGTGCGGCCCGAAGTTGTCCCGGACATAGATGAGACCAGGCGGCTGCTCGAAAACATTCGTCCCGAATGCTCCGTAGACCCCAACCTCGTAGCGCCCCTTGGACGAGTCAGGACCGGCTTTGTAGGTGTTGCCGATGAGGTTCAGCATCATGCCCCTGGCCCTGTTTTGGAACTCGCCGCCGGCCGTGCCCCAGTTGTAGATCACGTTGTTGATGAGGTGGGTGGGGCCGTCACCGACGATGTGGGGGTTGCGCATGAAGTTGCTTGTCAGGAAGTTGTGGTGGAAAGATAGCCGGCCCAGGTCCTTCCCCTCGCCCGCCAGGAACGCTTTGCCCGCCACCCCGTTGAACGCGTCCGGGTTGTTCCCCTCGGCGAAGATATTCCACTGGAAGGTAATGTCGTAGGTGCGATACCAAACGTCATTGTCGTCCTGTTGCCATGCGAACGAGCAGTGGTCGACGATGACGTTGTAAACGGGCGCGGCGTCGTTGCCGATAGTTATGCCGTGCTTGGAATTCCCCCCTTCCGCGCCGGTAAAGCCAGGGCGCAGGCGAAGGTGGCGCATCACCACGTCGTGGACGCCGATGATGAGGGCATGATGGCGGAGTTGGATGCCGCCTCCCGGTGCGCTCTGCCCGGCGATGGTCACGTAGGAGCGGGCCTCTCCGGTGATGTTGATGTCCGACTTCAGGTCGATTGTGCCGCCGACGCGGAACACGATGATGCGCTTGCCGGTCGCCTCCAGGGCGGCCCGGAAACTGCCGGGGCCGCTATCGTTGAGGTTCGTGACTTCGAGGACGCGCCCGCCGCGCCCGCCCGGCGTGAGCGCCCCGAACCCCTCTGCTCCCGGGAACGCGGGTAACGCCTTGACCTTATCGTCCACGGCCACGCGACTCTGACCTGTTGTAGTGACCAGGAGGAGCAACGCGGCTGCCCCGACGCCCTTCAAGGGTGGGAAACGAGTCTTCATTGCGGTTCCTTCCCGGATGTGGTTGGATGTCCCTTCGCAGCGGTAATCGGGGCCGGGTCTTCTTTTGCGACGGTCAGCGCGACCGGGGGAGCGGCGTGGTCGCTGAAGTGGAGTTCGTCCACGACGCTGCGGCCCAGGATCGTGATCGTCACCTCGCCGACGGCTGCGTTGCCCTCCGCCTTGAGCGTGAGCGTCGCCTCGTTCTTGTTTTCCGGGATTTCTGCGCTGGTGATGCTGACCCCGGCCGGCAGGCCTTGAACGATGAGGGGAATCTTCGCCGTGAAGCCCGTTTTGCGCTGAACGCTTACCTTTAACTCTGCCGTTTTGCTCACCGAAAGGGTCAATCGCTCCGCGCCGGTCGTAACGATCAGGTCGGGTGGGCCAGTGACGGCGGCGAGCGGGAGCGGGACCGCGCGGGCAGTCTCCTCGATCTTGTCGTTTTTCTTGACGTAGTTTCTCTCGCGGCTTTCGGCCCGACGCACGAGCGTGTTTTTGTCAATTGTCGCCGTGCCGGTCACGCGCAGCGGCAGGGCGGCCGAGGGGGACGTGTTCGCGTCGGCGGTGACGAGCAGGGTGAGGACGCTCTGTCCCTTGCCGATTGACGGCGTGTTAATTAAGCGTACGCCGGAGGGCAGGCCGTCGAACGTGAGCGCGATTTCGCCGTCGAAGCCGTTCTGGCGAGTCGCGGTGACCACAAACGGCATGCGGTCGCCGGGCGCGACGGCGAGGCAGTCGGGGCTGAAAACAAGCGCGAAGTCGGGGAGGGCGGGGGCGAGGCGCAGACGGTAGCCGAACGCCTCGCCGCCGCTGCCGGAAAGGTCGCGGATTCGGGCGATGTAGTCGCCGGCTTCGGGCGCGGAAAAGGTCAGGGCGGCGTCGCGGCCCCGCGCGTCGTCGTTCGCGGCCAGTTCCTTTCCCGCCGCGTCCAGCACGCTCAGCACGGCGTCCAGCGGCGAACCGAGGCGCGCGGCGGTTACTTCCAGAGCGAAGGTTTGGCCCTTCGCCGCCGTGAACCGAAAGTGGTCCAAGTCGGGCTTGGGCAAGGCGGGGGAGTAAATGCGCCCGTTGATCGTGACCGGGAGCGTGACCGGCTGGGCAGTGCTGGGTAGATCGTTTGGTTCGGCCTCGACCACTTCGGGAAGCGTTCCGACCTCCAGACGCCGGTTGCCGGCATCGGGGAGTGAAACCGGCGCGACAGTCGGCTCGGTCGGCAGAACGACGACGCGCTCCGGGGGCGATGGCAGGTTGACGCCGGATAAGGTCACGGAAACGGCTGCGCCCGCCGCGCCTCCCAGCGGGAACACGCTTGTTAGCGCGGGAATGCGCCCCACGGTCAGGCGGTAAAAATAGGCCGGGCCGCCCGCGTAGCGCAGGTCGCGCAAAAAAAGAAAAAAGTCGCCGGTGCGGGGGGCGGTGAAGGTCAGAAGGACGTCGGGGCGGCTCAGGGCGGCGGCAAAGGCCAGTTCCTGAGCATCCCCGTCCCGAAGCGTCAGGACCGGCTCCACCAGGGAGCCGATGCCGCCCGCCGCGGCCGAAAAGACGATGGTTTCACCCTTCGGGATCGTCACGCGGTAAACGTCCACATCCTCCGCGCCGTCGCTGCGGCCGACGAGGGTGACGGGCAGGGCGAGCGTCTGCGCCTGTTCGCGGGTGTTGTTCGGCTCTTTTTCGGCAAGTTCCGGCCACTCGCCGACCACGAAGTAGCCGACTTCGGAAGGGCCGAGCGGCGTCAAAATCCGGAACGGGTAGCGTCCGGGCAAAGCGTCGGGCGCGATCTTCACCCGCGCGACGATCTTGCCGTCGGGGTTTTTCGCGTTCGCGGGCGGCGGCTCCGGCGTGAACGCCTCGACGGTTAATACGGGCGCGTCCACGATCATCTGCGTGCCGTAGCCCAGGTTGACGCCCGTCAGCGTGATCGTCGCCGTGGTTCCGCGCTGCCCGCCGGACGGGCTGACGAGCGTGATCCGAGGCCGCAACGTTTGCCCTCGTGCAACACCGGCGAGGAGCAAAAGAAGAAATAAACTGCTGCAAACCCGCTTCATCGTTCGGGCCGGGGCCGCGTCGAAAGCGCGCCCTCGATCTTTTGCGTTTCGACGTTCCACAAGATCACGGCTCCGTCCCAGGTTCCCGCCGCGACGCGCTTGCCGTCCGGGCTGAAGCGTACGGAATAGACCCAGTCCTTCGCGTCGGAAAGCGTTGCCGTGTTCGCCCCGCTGCCCACGTTCCACAGTTTGACGGTTTTATCCGCCCCTGCGGTCGCCGCAATCTGACCGTCGGGCGAAAGGGCAGCCGACAAAACGCCCTGACTGTGCCCGCCGAGCGTGCGCGCCGGACTGCTGCCGTCGGGGCCGAAGTTCCACACCTTCGCCGTACGGTCCGCGCTGGCGGTAACGAGCAGTTTGTTGTCGGGCGAAAACGCGACAGTTGTCGCCAGGTCATCATGTGCGCCGATGGTGTACAGCCGCCGCCAGGTAGCCGTGTCCCATATTTTGACGCTTTTGTCCGCCCCGCATGAGGCGAGGAACTTTCCGTCGGGGGAAAAGGCGACGCCCAGAACCGCGTCGGCGTGGTCGCGCAGGGTTTGGAGCGGCCGTACCGTCGCCGCATCCCAAACCTGAATGGTTTTGTCCATACTGCCCGTTGCGAGCGTTTTGCCGTTCGGGCTGAAAGCGAGGGCGCTGATTGCATCGCTCTGGTTACCGAAAACGCGCGCCGCGCGGCCGGTTGCAACGCTCCAAAGGCTTACCTGGCCGCGCGCCCCGCTGGTTCCGCCGCCCGCCGCGAGCCATTTCCCGTCCGGCGAAAAGGCAAGGGCGCGGACCGCGTCGGGGTGCCCGTTCCAGGCAGTGGTCACGATGCGCGCGGCCGGGTCGCAAAAAAGCACGCGCTGGTAGGTTCCGATGGCGAGCGTTTTGCCGTCGGGGCTAAAGGCGAGTGATTGAACGGGGGGTGCGACGTTGCCCCTCAGCGTTCCGAGCGCGGCCACGGCAGCGCGGGGCGCGGGCGCGGCAGCGGCGAGCCGTGTCGCCGACGGCTTGCTGGACGAGGCGGCCGGCGCATCGTTCTTCGCGCCGGCATCCACCCAGCGGCGAATCGCGTCCACGTCGGCCGGCTTGAGCGCGCCGCCGGGCGGCATCTGCGGCTTGACGGCCCCGGTAAGCACCCCAACCAAACGGCTCGCGCCGCTTTTGCCGGGCATGACGGCCGCGCCGCTTTTGCCGCCCTTGACCAGATCGGCGTAGGAGCCGAGCGCAATGCCGCCGGCCGGGGTCGGCGCGCTGTGGCACCCCAGGCAGGCGGTGCGCAGAATGGGAAGAACGTCGCGGTGAAACGAGGACGGCGGCGCGGCGGCTGCCCCGGTTGCGGTGAGGGCGAGAACGAAAACGAGAACGGCCGCGACGACGCGCGCGAGGCGCATCATACCAGTTCGCGGATCGGCTCGTGACCGGCGTACAGGTAGTTGGGCCGGCCCGTGATGTCGGGAACCGGCGTGTTAATGATGTCTATGCCCAGGTTCTGATACAGCGTGACGAAAACGTCCTTATAGTCAATCGGACGCTCGTCCGGCTCCTCGCCGAAGCGGTTGGTCGAGCCGATCACCTGCCCGGTCTTCATCCCGCCGCCCGCTAAGAGCGCGAACGACGCGCGGGGCCAGTGATCGCGCCCGCCGTCCTTGTTGATGCGCGGCGAGCGGCCGAACTCGCCCCAAACGACGACCGACACGTCCTTGTCCATTCCCCGGTCGTGGATGTCCTGGACGAGCGAACTGACGGCCGCATCGAACATCGGCAGATACGACTTGAGCTGGCCGAAGTTGTTGCCGTGGTAATCCCAGCGCCCGTAGCCGATAGTGACGCAGCGCGCGCCGGCCTCCACCAGCCGCCGGGCGGCGAGGAACTGGTCATTGATCATCGGCAAACCATCGTCCACCGGCTCCATGCGCCCCTTGCCGTAGCGCGCCCGTACCTTCGGGTCTTCTTTGGTCACGTCGAGCGCCCGCACCAGTTTGCTGGAGGTCAGGATGTCGAAGGCGCGCTGGTTGAGCGTGTCCATGCCCTGGAGCGAGTCCGCGCCGCGCCGGAAGCGGTCCAGGCTGGCAAGCAGTTGCCGGCGGTGGCTCAAGCGGTCCAGGCTGATGTCGCCCAGCGTCATGTCGCCGATGATCTCGCCCTGGGGACGCAGCGCGGCGTGCGCCAAACCGAGGAAGCCCGCATCGCCGGGGTCGGCCCACTCCATGTGACCGGCCTTGCCTTGCAGCCCGATAAAGGCCGGCACGGTTTTTTCGGCCGGCCCTTGCAAGCGCGAAAGCACGGAACCGAGGCACGGGGCGTGGTTCTGGTTGGACTCGGCCACCGAGTAGCCGCTCATGCAGATGTGCGAATCGTGCTCGTCGCGCGTGCCGGTAAGCGAACGGATAATTGCGAACTTGTCCATCATCGCGGCAATGCGCGGCAAGTGTTCGCAAATCTGGATGCCGGAAACGTTCGTTTTGATGGGCTTGAACTCGCCCCGGATGTCGGCGGGCGCGTCCGTTTTCAAGTCAAACATGTCCTGGTGCGGCGGGCCGCCGGGCAGGTAGATCATGATGACGGCCTTGTGATTGTTGCGAACGCCCGCTCGCGCCTCGGCGGCAAGAATCTGGGGCAGCGAAAGCCCACCCAGCGCCAGCCCGCCGATGGTCAAAAACTCGCGCCGGGAAATGCCGTCACAAAAGGGGTGCTTGTTGCCGCGAATCGTCAGCAATGGTGTGGTTCCTTCCAGCCGCTTCTTTGGCCGGGCGATTTCTTACCGCAGTGTACCGCGTCCAGGAAGGCCGCTTGCTCAACCCAAGGGGCGAGCGGCAAAAAACGCGTTACCACCTGCCTTCTTTTGCGTTTTCCGCGAAGTGCTATAATACGCCCGTGTCCCAATCTTCGCCGAAAACGGTGGCCCTGGTCGGTGCGGGAATCGGTGGTCTCGCGGCGGCTATCCGGCTGCGCGTGCTGGGCTGCGACGTCACCGTTTATGAGAAAAACGCGCGCGTCGGCGGCCGGTGCAACCTGCTCGAAGACGGCGGTTTTCGCTTCGACGTGGGGCCTTCCCTGCTGCTCATGCCCGACGTGTTCCGCGAACTGTTCGCCTTTGCCGGCGATGACCTGGACGCGCGACTGCGCCTGGTCAAGATGGAGCCGAACTACCGCGTTTCCTTCGCGGATGGCACGCACCTCGATATGTCGTCCGACCTTGCCCGGATGGTTCCCCAGCTCGAAGCCATCGAGCCGGGCGTGGCGGCGGGCTACTACGCCTTTTTGCGCGACGCGGGCCTGAAGTATCGGCACGGCCGCTTCGGGTTCGTGGAAAAGAACTTCATCAAGGCGACCGACTTTTTCACCGCGCGTAACCTGTCGCTGCTGGGCACGCTGGGCGCGACCAAAAAACTCTACGCGCACGTCAGCAAATTTTTCCGCGACCCGCGCTTGCGGCAGGTTTTTTCCATGCAAAGCATGTATTTGGGCATCTCGCCGTTCGAGGCGCCCGCCGTGTACACGCTGCTGTCGTACACGGAGATTGCCGAGGATGGCTTGTGGTTCACCATGGGCGGAACCTACGCCCTGCCGCGCGCGATGGAGGCGCTGGCACAGGAAAAAGGCGTGGTGATCCACACGAACGCGCCGGTCGAGCGCATCGTCGTTGAAAACGGAAAAGCAACGGGCGTCATGGTGAACGGCGCTTTTGCGCCCGCCGACATCGTGCTGTCAAACGCGGACCTGCCCTACACCTACCTGGACCTGTTGCCGCCCGAAGCGCGCGGGCCGTACACCGAGAAAAAACTCGACAGCCTCGCTTACACCGCGTCGGCCTTCATGATGTACCTGGGCACGGACGTGCGTTACGACCATCTACGGCACCACAACTTTTTTCTGGGCAAGAACTACAAGGCGAACTTCGACGCGATTTTTCATTCCAAAACGCTGCCGACCGACCCCTCGTTTTACGTTAACTGTCCGGCCCACACCGACCCCACTCTCGCCCCGCCCGGCGGCGACAACGTTTTCGTGCTCGTGCCCATCCCGCACCTGTCGAGCGGCGTGGACTGGGAAACGGAAAAGGAACGGTTCACGGAAAAGATGTACCGGCTGCTGGAAGAGCGAGCCGGCATGACCGATTTGGGAAAACACGTGGTCGTCGAGCACATTAAAACGCCCTTCGATTGGCGCGACGAGTTCAACCTGCGCCACGGGGCCGCCTTCGGGCTGGCGCACGGCATGACGCAGGTCGGCTATTTCCGGCCGCCGAACCGTTGCAAAAACGTGCCCAACCTGTACTTCGTCGGGGCCTCGACCACGCCGGGCACGGGTCTGCCGCTCGTGACCATCGGCGCGCGGCTGGTTTCCGAGCGCATCGCGGCCGAACAGGGGATCGGAACGTTATAATGGACGCACGCGACCAAAACGAAACAGAAAGTACGACCGTCATGCGGATTGACCAGTTGTTTGGAATGGACCAGCCGACCATTTCGTTCGAGTTTTTCCCGCCCAAAAACGAGGCTACGGCCGCCCAACTTTACAAAACGATTGACCGGCTCCGGCCGCTTCACCCCTCCTACGTGTCCGTCACCTACGGCGCGGGCGGCAGCACGCGGCAGATGACCGTGGACCTGGTTTCGCGCATCCAGAACGAGAGCGGTTTGCGCGCGATGGCGCACCTGACCTGCGTGGAGCACACCCAGGACGAGATCGCGGCTATTTTAGACCAACTCTGGGACAGCGGCGTGCGCAACGTGCTCGCGCTCCGGGGTGACCCGCCCGGCGGCGGCCCGTTCGTTCCCACCCCCGGCGGCTTCGCCTACAGCGGCGAACTCGTTTCCTTCGTTGCTCAGCGGCACCCGTTTTGCGTCGCGGTCGCCGGCTACCCGGAGGGGCACCCGCAATGCCTGAACCGCACGCGCGACCTGGAACACTTGAAGCGCAAACTGGACGACGGAGCGAGCGTCGTTATCACCCAACTCTTTTTTGACAACGTCGAATTTTTCCGCTGGCGTGACGCGGCCCGACAAATGGGCATCACCGCCCCGCTCGTGGCGGGCATCATGCCCATCGGGAACGTTTCCCAGATCAAGCGGTTTGTAACGATGTGCGGCGCGAAGATTCCCCATGCTTTGCTGGAAACTATTGAGTCCGTCGAGGGCGATCCGGACGCCGTGTACCAAGTGGGCGTCGAACACGCCGTCCGCCAGTGCCAGGAACTATTGGACAACGGCGTGGACGGCCTGCACTTTTACACGCTGAACCGCAGCCGGGCGACGGTTGAAATCTGCAAGGCGCTCGCCGCCAAACTCGCCGGGTAAAGAGCGCGCGCGCATACCCCTCGGCGATCCTCGTTTGTGTGCGCGCTTAGAAAGTGGAGGCGTGGCCCCCACGCATGTCAACGAAATTATTCGCGCGCTACCGCGCACGAACGGCGATGAAGGCGGCGTTTGGCGCGGCGAAGGCGCGGGGCGGCCGAAAAGAAACGATTTTTCTTCCGGGCGCCGCCCGTTTTGTTCGCGGCGGCGTACCCGCCGACGCCGCGCTTCCCCGCGTTGCTCCCGGCCTTGGAGCGGCCTACGAGCATTGCCGCCGGATCAACCGGCATTACGGCAAGACGTATTACTTTTCGACCTGCCTTTTCCCGGCTCATCTTAGGCCGGCCGTCCATGCGCTGTACGCCTGGGTCCGCTACCCCGACGAGTGGGTGGACAATCCCGGCAATCTGTCCCTGTCCGCCCAGCGCGACAAACTCCACGAGTGGCGCGACGCCACGATGGACGCGCTCAAGTCCGGCGAGTCCGGCCACCCCGTGCTTGCCGCGTGGGGCGACGCCGCCCGCCGCCACGAGGTTCCGTTCGTTTACATGCGCGACTTTCTGGACGCGATGGAAATGGACCTCACCGCCGCCGCCTACGAAACCTTTGACGACCTGCGCAAGTACACCTGGGGATCGGCGAGCGTGGTCGGGCTGATGATGTGCCGCCTGATCGGCGCGACCGACGAACGCGCAATCCCGTACGCGGCCGATCTAGGCCTCGCCATGCAACTCACCAACTTTTTGCGCGACATGGGCGAGGATTGGCGCGAGCGGGGCCGCATCTACCTGCCCCTCGAAGATTTGCGCCGCTTCAACGTGACGGAAAGCGACCTCGCCCACGGCCGACTGAACGATAACTTTTGCGCGCTCGTGCGCTGGGAAGCCGAACGCACCCGTAAAATCTACGCGCGCGCCGACGAAGGCTTTGCCTTTATCCCCGACGAGGGCCGGCTGCCCGTTCGCATGGCCCGCGTGCTCTACGCGCGCATCCTGGACAAGATCGAGCAGAACCGCTGCGACGTTTTGACCCGCCGCGCCCGCGTGCCCACCTGGGAAAAACTGGCGATTCTCGCCCGCGAACGCCGCACCGGTACCGCCGGTTGACTGCGCCGCGCACCGGGAGCGCGGAAAAAGGAACGAACGTGGATGGCGCTCAACTTTTCAGGGCTGACTCTCAAGCAGGCGATGCAACTTGTTCCCGCCGAGGATTTGCAGCCGTGGAAGATCGAAGCGGGACCTTTTGCGCCAAGCGACATTTTGAACGCGAACTTGCTCCGCCTGGAAGTTTTCGACCTGACGAACTCGGAAGCGGCGAAAATTCTCCTGATTGACGTGGTCTTCGCCGAAGTCGTTCCCCACCATGCCCCGCTGAAAATCTGGAAATCAGAGCTGCTGGAAAGCGATCTTCTCGTCGGAATCGCCGATTACCTGATCGCCCCGAAGCGCGCCTACGTCGCTACTCCGCTGCTTTGCGTTGCCCACGCGAAGCGCGACGATTTCGTTCAGGGACGGGCGCAGTGCATCGCGGAGATGGTGGCCTGCCGGTGGAACAACGTCCGGGACGGTTTGGAAATCGTGGTCCACGGCATCGTTTCCAATGGGAACGACTGGCAGTTCTACAAACTGACGCCGACGAGCGACGTTTACGAAACCGCGATCTATTCCCTGCGCGACCTGCCCGAATTGCTCGGCGTGCTGGACTACGTTTGCGCCGAATGCGCGAAAAACATTCCGTGAAAAGGGACCGGCGAACGGCCGCCTTGCCCATGAGTGTGGCGCGGCCACCCGGCTGTCCTTGTAAAACGCAACAGCGGTCGCGCAATTTTCCCTCGGTATACTGAACTCAAGATTTCCGCCCGATTCTTGAGGTATTTCGTTCCAATGACTGCTCCCCAAATCCTGACCGCGCTTTACAATAACTGCGACCCCGCCCGGCCTGCGGAAAAAAACTTTTACGTGGACTGCACCGAGGTGCGCGGCGCGGCGGCATTCGCCGGCAAACTCTGCACCGAACTGTCGCAAACGACCGGGCGCATCCGTTCCCTGTTCACCGGGCACATCGGGTGCGGGAAATCGTCCGAGTTGCAGCACTTAGCGGACACGATGAGCCATAAAACGCCGCTGCCGGGGCGCAAACGGTTCTTTCCGGTCGTGGTGAACATGTCGGAATACCTCGACGAATACGACGTGGGCGCGACCGACATTCTGCTTGCCGTCGTTACCGAACTGGCGGACGCGCTGCGGGACGGGGCAGGGATCACGCTTTCCGATTCGTATCTGAAGCGTCGCTGGGAAGAGTTAAAAGGCTACCTGGGAAGCGACGTGGAGGTGAACGAAGCGGAGGTAACGGGCGGCTGGTTCAAGGCAAAGGTGCAGCGGCTCCGCACGGACCCGACTGCGCGCAAAGAAGTACGCGAAAAACTCCTGCCGCAAACCAGCGGGCTGCTGGAAGAAATCAACCTTGCCTTCGTGGGCGCGCGCACGGACCTGAAAAAGACGGCGCCCAAGGACGGCGGGCAAAAGTATTCCGACTTCGTTCTTATCCTGGACAATCTGGAAAAGATTCAGCGTCTTGCCGGAAACACGGCGGGGGATGCATCGCAGCGCGCGCTGTTTGTCGAGGGTGTGCCGCAGCTTACCGCGTTGGATGCCCACGTCGTTTACACCGTGCCGCTTTCCCTGGTTCGCAGCGAGGGCAATCTTCTCGCGCAGCACTACGGACGAGATTCCTTCGTGCTGCCCATGATTAAAACCGAGCACCGGGGACGCGCGCATCAGCCTTTTGTAAAAGGCCGCGCCAAACTCGAAGAACTGTTGGGCAAGCGCGTTCCGTCCGGCGTCGCCCTTGCCGATGTGTTCGACGCGGACGCGCTCGCCTTTTTGATCGAATACTCGGCGGGTCATGTCCGCAACCTGATGATGTTCGCCCGCGAATCCACGCTGTACGCGGGCCAAAGCCTGCCGATCCCGCTGATCGCCGTGCAGCGAGCCATCGCGCAAACGGTCAGCGTTTTGGAACCCTCGCTGCGTCCCGGTGACTGGGCGCTGCTGGCCGAACTCGAATTATCCGAACGGCAGAAATGGGACAGCAACAGTCCCAATCAGCGCCGTCTGCTGGAAAATTTGTGCGTCATGGAGTACATCAACGGCGGCGACGAGAACCCTTTGAAAAAGGCGACGCCGTGGTACGCGGTCAACCCCATCCTGCGCGTTCAAGGCGCGTTCGAGGACGCACTGGAAGCCGAAAAGGCGAAACTGGCGGCGGCGAATACCGCCGCGTCGTAGCGGGAGCGCGCTTCTTTCATGCGAAAGCCCTCCCCGTTCGACCTGCCGCCCGACCTCGACGGGCAAAAAAACGCCCTGACGACCGCCCTGCAAATCGTGCAGGGCTTCGCGCTCTACTTCGTCGTTTCCGAACCGTCGCGCGTTCGCCCGCGTTTGATGGACGAGGTGGAAACAAGGCTGACCGGCAAAACCACCCAGCGCGTCGTGGTCCCGCCGGGAAGCGTGAACCTGCTGCACGTTTTGCAGGAGCGGCTGTCCGACCCGCTGCCCGACGTCGTTTTTGTGTACGGCCTGGAAAGCAGCGTTTACGGGGCGGCCGAAGCCCGCTCGCATCCGCTGCTGCTCAACCTGAACGCCACGCGAAACAACCTGTACGCCGTGCTTCCGCGTCCGGTCGTGCTGTGGGTTCCTTTGTTCGTACTGAAGGCCATCACCGACGCCGCGCCGGACTTCATCTCGGTGCGAAGCGGCGTTTACTCGTTCCCCCTGGACCGCGAAGAGCGCCGGCAGATGGACGCCGCCGCCGCCGCTTTGGGGCAAACGCAGGTGCTAAGCCTCGGTCATTCGGAACGGGCCAAGAGCATCGCCGAGATGCAGGCCCTTTTGTCGGAATATCGTTCTCTTCCCTTGCGGGAGCGCGACCCGCTTGACGAAGCGAGAATATTGAACCGGCTGGGAGAGTCCCACAATATTCTCGGCGGCTACGCCGAAGCGGAGCCATTGCTTGTCGAGGCATTGGCGATCCGCCGTAAATTGTTGCCGGTGAGACACCCGGATACCGCAACGAGCCTGAACAATTTGGCGGCGCTGTACTACAACCGGGGTCGCTACGCCGAGGCGGAGCCGCTGTACGTTGAAGCATTGGCAATCTATCGTGAAACCTTGCCGGCAGGCCACCCCGACATCGCATCAAGCCTGAACAATTTGGCAGGGTTTTACAATAACCAGGGCCGCCATGCGGAAGCGGAGCCTTTGTACAATGAGGCGTTGGCAATCTACCGTGAAGCCTTGCCGGCAAGCCACCCCTACATCGCATCAAGCCTGAACAATCTGGCGGCACTTTACGAAGCCCAGAATCGCCATGCGGAAGCGGAGCCATTGTCCCTTGAAGCATTGGCGATGCGACGTAAAGCCTTGCCGGCAGGCCATCCCAGCATCGCAACAAGCCTGAACAATTTGGCAGGGCTTTACAATAACCAGGGCCGCCATGCGGAAGCGGAGCCTTTGTACAATGAGGCGTTGGCAATCTATCGTGAATCGTTGCCGGCAAGCCATCCCAACATCGCATCAATCCTGAACAATTTGGCAGGGTTTTACAATAACCAGGGCCGCTATGCGGAAGCGGAGCCTTTGTACAAAGAGGCGTTGGCAATCTATCGTGAATCGTTGCCGGCAGGCCACCCCAACATCGCATCAAGCCTGAACAATTTGGCAGGGTTTTACAATAACCAGGGCCGCTATGCGGAAGCGGAGCCTTTGTACAATGAGGCGTTGGAACTGGTTAGGAAAAGTCTGGAAGACGATCATCCAAACAGGAAGATTGTCGAGGATAACGTAGCAGAATTCAAGTGGAAGAAAACAACCCGTGACGAAAGCCTGAGATTACCCTCGCAGAATTAGTCAGCACCTGGCACACGGGGAAAACGTCGAGGTGATTCTAAGTAAGGTGATGAGGAAAGAACAGCAGTAAGGAATATGACTTTCGCGCAAAGTATTTTGCTGCGCGCGCAGTCTGTTTTCGGAGAGACGCACAAAAACGAATGATCGTCGCGAGGTATCAAAAGCCTAACACGAATGATTGCTGGCTTACCGTATACTATTTAGAGTTCGCTGACAATTATTTTTAAGAGCGCGCCAAGAATCTTTAACGGCGATTCCGGTAAGGAACGTGCCGGGGTAACATGGAGGCACCACTACCCCGCGACGGAAGGGATTTCCATGCCCATCACGACCATCGGCTCCTACGCCCCGACGCTTCAGGAATTCATCAACCATTGGACGGCGGTCAATGCGACGCTCGGAAACGCGCCGCTGACCCTCAAGGGCGGCTACACCCTGGCGAACCTCGTAGCGGACCGGGATGAAATCACCGCCGCCATCAACAGCGTGATCGCGCGGAACAACGCCGCCGCCGTCGCGTCCGGGGACCTTGTCAACCTCAAGACCGCCGCGCGTACGCGCGTGATCCAGTTCCGCAAATGGGCCGCCGGCTACCTGCCCGGCACCGGCTACGTTCGCTCCCTGCCCGATACGCCCACCCCGACGGCGGTCGAAAGCCGCTTCGTGGACCCGCTGCAAACTCTGCTCAGTCTGTGGACGGCTATCAATGAGGACCCCACGCTGAGCGGGGTTCCCCTGCCCGTTACGCTCGCCGGGGATTACGTTCTCGCCGACTTCGCCGCCGACCTGACCGCCCTTCGCGCCGCCTACAGCGTGTCCAAAGGCGCGCAGGAGCAGGCCACGCTGCTGCGCAAGCAGCGCGACACCCTGCTCAAGCCCGCCATGGAGCGCCTCAAGCAGTACCGTGACGTGGTCCTCGCACGCTTCGACGCAAACAGCGCCTTTGCCGCGTCCCTGCCCGCGCTGTCGCCCCCGCCCGGCGCGACGCCCGATCCGGTCGAGGTCACGGCTGTTTGGGACGCCGCCACGGGCCGGGCGGTTTTGAACTGGACCGCGTCACCAGCCGCCACGCTAGCGCGCTATTCGGTGCGGGCCTGCATGGGTGCGCGCTACAAGGCCGCCGACGAATTCATCGTGGCCGACCTCGCCCCGGACACGCGCACGCTTTCCACGCTCGACGGCCTGCCCGTACCCGGCACGTTTGTCGTCTACCGCGTCTACGTGGTCCTGACGACGGGCAACGAGCGCGGCTCCAACGACGCCCCCGTCACCCGCCCCGCCGCTTCCTGACGCGAACTTTGTTCAAAAAAGCCGTCGCGCCCGCAGACGGGACATGAAGTCGTCGAAGGGCAGACTCAGGCCGTTTTCGAGAACCGGGTCGCTGCCGCCGCGAAGGGCTACCTCGGATGCGCGCCAATCGGCAAGCCGCCGGGCCATCTCGCCCAGCACGTCGGGGCGCGCGGCGCTTAGGTCGTTTTTTTCGGCCGGATCGTTTTCCAGATCGAAAAGAAGCGGGGCCGGATCGCGCGGCCGGCCGTAAATGTTCACCAGCGGTTCGCCGCGCATGTCGTGGGTGATCGGCTGAATGAACTTCCATTTTCCCGTACGCACGCACAGCGACGCCTGCCGCGTGGACTCGACGCCGAAAATAACGTCGCGGCCCGCGAAGGATTCATCCCGCAGAACGGGCGCGAAACTGCGGCCCGTGAGCGAATAATCGGCCGACCCGTTCCAGCCGCACCACTCCATCAGGGTCGGCAAAACGTCCTCCGTGGACACCATCGCGCCGCAGCGGGAGGGCGGCGTTTGGGGCGCGCGGCACATCAAGGCGACGCGCAGCACGGCGTCGTACAAGCCGTGGTGGTCGAAGTACACGTCGCCCTCGCCGAAGCACTCGCCGTGATCGCTCATCAGGATAACGAGCGTGTTTTCCCACAAATCCCGCTTCTTCAGGTGAGAGACGATGCGCCCGATTTGCGCGTCCACGTAGGAGATTTCGCCGTCGTACTGCGCTACGACGTCGGCGTAGTCGTCGGGATGGCGCAGTTTCATCTCGGCAAGAAACGCTTCATAGTATTCGGGCGAGATGGCTTTAACGTCGGCCAGCGTGGGCGTGTTTTCCTGTCCGGGCTGGTAGTGCAGCGTGTCGTAGGGCGGTGGCGGTCCGTAGGGCGTGTGCGGGTCCCACAGATGCAGGAACAAGAAGAACGGCTTGTCGCGGAAATCCGTCACGAAACGCAGCGCGCGGTCGGTGAGTTGCTCGCTTTGATTGCTGAACGGCTTGAACAAAAAGCCGGAATAATAATCGAAGCCGCGCGAAAACCACGAGCCGCGCCCGTTCCCCTGCACGGCCAGGTTATCAATTCCGACCGTGACGCAGCCGGCATCTTTTGCTAATTGAGGCATCGGCCGAACGATTTCGCTCACGCGCTGGTCGCTGCCGTGGGCCGTGATGCCGTGCCGGTACGGGTGCAGCCCGGTCAGCAGCGTGGTGAACGAGGGCATGGTCGGGATGCCCGGCGCGAACGCCCGATCAAAGACGACGCTTTCCCTTGCCAGCGCGTCCATGTTCGGCGACGTGTTTTTGTGATAGCCATAGCAGCCCAAATGGTCGGGCCGCAAACTGTCAATGGCGACGAGGACGACGTTGAAGCGGCGGTTCATGAGGGCGCGGGCGTTTCCACGTATCCGTGCAGGGGCGTGCCGGTGTTTTCGTCCGGAGTGACGTTGGCTGCCGCCTCGCCATCGCCCGTCGCGGGCGGCGGCGCGTTGAGTTCTTCGGGCGCGGGGATGTTGGCGGCCTGTTGGGGCTTGCGAAGGTGCAGCGGAGTGGCCCCCGCGCCGGGCGTTTCGCCCTCGATGGCCGTCCCGATGCGCGTGCCGCAGCGTCCCTGCGCGGCGATGGGGTCAACCGTGCGCCCGGTCTGGGCCAAACGCCTGGCGACCCAGGCGTCAAGCCGGCCTTTGAGTTCCCGAACGACTTCGGGGTGCGTTTCGGCCAGGTTGTTCTGCTCGGTCGGGTCGGCCTTCAAATCAAACAATTCCTGCATCGGGCGGTTGTGCGGGTCCGGCTCAAACGACTGGATGAACTTCCAGTTCGCGCTGCGAACGCCGCGTTTTACTTCCCAGGTCGCCTCGCTCAGATACACCTCGTCGTAGTTGCCGCCGCGCTCGCCATTGATGCAGGGGACGAGGCTGCGGCCCTCGGTGTTTTCCGCATCGGGAATGCCGGCCATTTCAAAAAACGTCGGCAGAAAATCCACGTTCTGCACGAAGCCCGGCACGCGCTTGCCGGCCGGGAGCGCGCCCGGCCGGAAGAAAATCAGCGGGACGTGAACGTTGCCCTCGTACAAACCGTGGTGGTCGTAGAAGCCCAATTGCTCGTCCAAAATCTCGCCGTGATCGGCGGTGATTACAACGAGAGTGTCTTCCTGGATCGGTTCGAGCGCGGCGAAAACGCGGCGCAGTTGCCCGTCCATGTAGGCGGTTTCGGCGTCGTACAGGGCGTTTACGTAGGTCGAGTCCGTGACGCCGGGCATCCATTCGTGGAAATACCAGCGGAACATCTCGTCGTTCCAGGCCGGGTCCATCGAGTGGTTGTTTGGGTCATACGGATCACGGTTGGGCGGATAAAACATCGTGCGGAAGTCGGCGGGCGGCAGGTAAGGCGTGTGCGGGTCCCAGTAGTGCAGGAAGAGAAAAAAAGGCTTGTCGCCTTTTTTCAAATCTTCGATGAGCGGCAGGGCTGCCTCGGTGACGTGCTCGGCCCGCCGGAGCGTGAGCGGGTCGCTGCGGTCCCATTCCGGCGACACGTACTCGTCGAAGCCGCGCTTGAAGTGTCGGCCCATCGTGTCCACGGCCGCGGTTTGCCAGCCGCGCTCCTGCAAAACCTCTTGAAAAAGCCGCACGCCCGGCTTGATGGGAACGCCGCCGCCGATGTTGACGACATCATGCGTGATGGCCTCCTTGCCCGTCAGCATCGTGGTAAACGAGGGGTGCGTGGGAATGTTGGGCGCGTAGCACCGCTCGAACACGACGCCCCGCGCGGCAATCGAATCCAGAAACGGCGACGTGTTTTTGCCATAGCCGTAGCAGCCAAGATGGTCCGCCCGCTGCGTGTCGAGCGCGATGAGAACGATGTTCATAAGTCTTTTGGGTTCCTACCGCGCCCCGCATCCCTGCAAGCACGCCTGCATGTGGCCGCGCGATTCGGCCGCGATGACTGCGCACCGCACCAAATCATAGTCTTTGGCCCCGATGATTTCCAGGTCAACCGGGCCGTCGTAGCCGTTTTCGTGGAGGACGCGGACATAGCCGACAAGGTCAATGTCGCCGCGACCGTTCGCCTGATCCTCCGGCTTGCCCGGACTTTGCTGCCGCCCCTTGCAGTCGCGGATGTGAACGTGCCGAACGCGCCCAATCACGGCGGCGATAGCCTCGACCGGGTTCTCGCCCGCCCGCCAGATGTGCGACGGGTCCATGTCAATGCCGAAGGCCGATGAGGTGATCGCCTCCATCGCGCGCAAGGTCGTCGGCGTATTGTAGATACTCGCCCCGACGTGCGCCTTGACGCACAGCGTCACGCCGTACTTTTCCGCCATCGTCGCAAGGTTGCCGAGCGCGTCAATGGACTGCTGCAAACTGGCCTCGTCGCCCGACTTCCCGCCCGGCCCGCAGTTGACGAGCGGGATTCCTATTTCCCCTGCCGCCTGGAACGCCTGCTCCATCTTCGCCGCGTCCTGCGAGGGCTGCTCCATCGCCAGAAGTTCCAGGCCGTACTCGCCCGACAACCGCTTGATTTCCGGGGCAACCTCGCGCCACCGCCCAAGCACCAAATGCTCGCTCATACCGTCAATGGCCGACAGTTCGATCCCGTCGTAGCCCGCGAGAGCAATCTGCTCGAAGGCCGTTTTCATGTCGAACCCGCCGAACAGCACCGAATTTGCGCCGAGTTTCATGGTGTTCTTTCTGCCTAACGAATGTTCCGCGCGGTCTTTGCCGGGCCGTGGACGACCAGGTTCGCGTCCATGCGCGGCACCTGCCAGGCAGCGACGGATTGTGCCGCTTGCGTGTTCGAGGTACGCGCTCAGCGCGGCGTCAGCAGGAAGGCTGAGCCAGCACCCTTGTACCTGCCGCTGCCGATGATTTGCCCCTTGTTGTTGATGTCACAGGCGTAACCAAGCGTCCAGCCGGAACCTTCCGGCAGCGTCTGCTCCAGGCGATACAGTTTGCCGTTCCGATACAAAAAGGGCCACTGTCCGACTGTCTCCGGGACCAGCACGCAACCGACGATGTGGCCCGCGTTGTTGATGGACAAAGGCCCGGTGACCGGCTCCTGGGCGAGTTCACCCAGGTCGAGCGTTTTTCCGTTCCGCCAAACGAACGCGTGCGTAACACCGATGCCGAAACCTTTCTGGTAGATGACTTGGCCCACGATGTCACCCCGGTCGTTGATGTCGTCGCCGTTGCTGTACCATGCGCCGGGCACGTTAATACTTTGCGTCGCACCGTTCTGCCAAATAAAGGCGCGGCTCGGCGTGTCTCTAAAATCGTCCGGGTGCCGCTCCTGCACGCCAATGAGCGGGACGGCGAGCGTCTTAGACCGACCCACGACTTGGCCCGCGCGATTGATCGCACTGGCCCTGTCTCCGAAACTCGTCATCTGCGGGTCCAACTTGCGGAACCCTTTACTCCTGCTCCACAGAAAAGGGTAGGCCCGGAGCACGACGCGAACGCCGGTCTTTTTGTCCCGCTCGGCCAGCAGGTAGCACCTGCCGACGATCTCGCCCTGATCGTTGATGGCGTCGGCTTCACTGACTTCATCCGGGGGTGTCCCCAGGTCGTGCGGCTCCCCGTTCTCCCAAAGCACGGCCCGGCGCTGCTCGGAAGATGACATGGGGCCGCCGCCCGAAACCAGATTTTTGCCAAGAACCGTGCCGGCGACTTGCCCGCGATTGTTAATAGCGCGGGGGTGTACCACGGGGTAGTCGAGCAACGGCCGCAACTCGCGGAAAGTCCCTTTGTCCCAGACGAAGCCGCGCTCTGCTCGCACGTTATGAACGAGCACCTGCCCCCTATCGTTGAGGGCGACCGGGAACAGGCTGCGGTCATCGGGGTGCGCCCCCATACGGTTATCCGGGTGTGGCCCGATGCGGGTGACGGTGTATCGCGGCACCGTCGCTTTCTCGTTCGTGCCATCACGGGCGACGGTCGTGGCGGGCCGGGTGACGAGCGCCGCCACCGTAGCCGCGACGCAGAAAATGCGAGCGCGCTGGAGCGTGCCGAAAAGCGATTTCTTGTTCATGGCGTGGCTCCCGGCCCGCCTCCCACGGGGAAACGTGCCGCCATGATTGCAGTCCAACAGCAAATATTCACAGAACCTTCACGACCGTGCCCGTTTCCAGTGATTCGATGGCGGCCTGCAAGACCTTCTGGGCGGCCAGCCCGTCCGCGCCCGCCCCGTCTATGTCGTTCGGCGCGACACCCTCGTTGACCTGTTCGAGGAAACGATGAATGCGGTCGCGGAAGGTGTCCTCGAAGTCGCGGAAGCCGCCGAAGAGCGGGTTGGTATAGACCGTTTTCTCCAGATTGCCCGCCGGGTAGAGCGTTACCTCGCGGTACATGTCGTCAATCACGAAGCGCCCGCCCGTGCCCCCTACCTCGCAGCGTTCCATAGGGTGGCCGCGCTCAATGTCGTAGGAGCCGGTCAGCCCGCCGACGACGCCGTTCTTGAACTTCATGGAAAAGTGGGCGGTCGTCCAGATCGTGCGGCCGGGCGCCTTCGTGGCGAAGCACTGCACGGCCTCCACGTCGCCGCAGAAGTGGCGCATGACGTCCACGGTGTGCGGGTGGAGCGCCTTGATCTGGAAGTAGGGCGAACTCTCGGCCGGGTTCTTGATCCACATGCTCATGTTGACGAAAAGCAGGTGGCCGAGCCTGCCCTCGTTCTGCCAGCGTTTGGCGAGCCGGGCGGCGGGCGTGAAGCGGTGGTTGAGGTTGATGCCGTAGCAGACGTTCTTTTCGCGGGCGAGAGCAACCATCTCCTCGGCCTTCGCTATGTCGTTGGAGATCGGCTTTTCGCCTAGAACGTGGCAGCCGGCGGCGAGCGCCTGCATCGTCGGCTCGTAGTGGTCGCTGCCGTACTCGTAGCCGCCGGTCGTGACGCTGACCACGTCGGGCCGCAGGTCAGCCAGCATTTGCTCGGCGTCGGTAAAGGCCGGCACGCCGTGGCGGGCGGCGGCCTTGTCCACCTTGTCCTTGAGGAGGTCGCAGACGCCGACGAGTTCGGCGAGCGGGTCCTCGCGGTAGATGTCGGCGTGGCGGTTCCCGATGGGTCCCATGCCGATGACGCAGACTCGGAGCATACGTTATTTGCCTTGCGCGAGGGCGGCGCGGACGGCTTTTTCCAGGGCGTCGGTCGGGCCTCCGTAGCCGACGAACGAGGCGCGGATGACGCCGCTCGAGTCAATGACGTACTGCGTGGGAATGCCGCTGACCCGGTAGAGTTTGCCGGCGATGTCCGATGTCTTCTGGTCGGCGTGGGCAAAGAGGATGGCGTTGAGTTCGGGGCGCTTGTTCACCCACGTTAAGAAGGCGTCGCGGCCTTCGGAGTTGTCGAGGGCGAGCAGGATGACGGGCAGGTTCTCGGCTTGCAGTTTCTTGGCGACCTGCTGGTTGTGGGGCATGGAGGCGACGCACGGCCCGCACCAACTGGCCCAGAAGTCCAGCACGACGACCTTGCCCCGGTGGTCGGAGAGTTTGACCGGCGCGCCGTTTTTGTCCGTTGCCGTGAAGTCGGGGGCGTGCGTGCCCTTCGCCAGCAGCGGCGGCTCCTCACGCCGGTTCTGCGCTTCGCTCTTGACGCCCTTCGGTGGTTTGTAGGCGAAGAGCGTGGCGCGGGAGCGAACAGGCGCGTTGACGCGGATGTTGCGCAGCGTGGCGTCGCGTGTGTAACCGGATTCGTCGCCGAACCCGACGTGCTCGACCTTGCGGCGCACCAGGCCGTCGCCGGCGATGTACCAGGTGGTGTGGTATTCCTGCGGCTCGTCCCCGAAACTGGTCTTGATGTGGACGAAGACCTTGTCGCAGGGCGTGCCGTCCACGACTTCGCGCCCGTGGCGGCGCACTTCGAGCAGGCCGCCCTCCTTTCGATAGTGAGCGACCTCATGATACGGTGAACCCTCGGCGCTGTAAAAGCCGACCCAGGGTTCCAGAATCGTGCTCAGTTCGCGGCGGGCCGTCCGGTTGTCCTTGCGGTACATCGCGCCGAACTGCCGCCAGGCGGTCTTGCCGTCGCTGACGAAGGTGTATTTGGGCGTTGCGCTTTTCCGCTTCCAGGTTTTCCAGGCGTCGTTCGGCCCACTCACCGTCATGCTCCAGGCGTCGTAGCGCATGAGGTTCGGCTTGACGGCGGTGAGCGTCGCCATCTCGTGTCGTGTCGGGCCCGGCTTGCCGTCCTCTTTCGGGGCGTAGGTCAGTGTCGTCCAACATTCGGCGCGGTAGGTTCGGAGGCCGAGCATGGTCGTCTGGACCTTTTTCAGCAGCGCCATCGCCGCCTCGTCAATAACGGGTTTGGCGGCAGGCGGGCCGGCAAGCGCCAAACGCGGCGCGGCGACGGCCACGATGCAAAGGGTCGAGGCAAGCAAACGACGGCGATTCATCATCGGGTTTTCCTCGAAAGCGGCTCGCGCAGTGGGGGCAGGGCAGCCTCGATGGCGGCGCGGTCGGGGTCCAGCCAGGGTGGCAGGACCAATTGCTCGCCCAAATGCTCCATGTCCTCGTCCACGCCGAAGCCGGGGCCATCCGTCGCCAACTCGAAGAGCACGCCGCCCGGCTCTTTGAAGTAAACGGACTGAAACCAGAACCGGTCAATCAGCGGCGTGGGTTGAAGGCCCGTTTGCTCGATTATCGCGCGAGTGGTCATCTCTTCGGGAACGTCGTTCGTGCACCACGCGACGTGATGCACGCCGCCGGTCCCCCAGCGTCCGCGCCGCTCATTCGGCAATTCGCGCATCTCGACCAATCTACCCGACCCGCCCCCGTCCACGCCGTAGCGTCGCCGCCCGTTTTCCTCTCCGATAAGGGTGAAGCCCACGCGCGCGAGCAGCGTTTCCGTCGGGCCGATTTCGCGCTCCCAAAGCGTGACGGTGTGCATTCCTCGTATCTGGAACTCTGAGGGAACCGGGCTGCGCTCCCACGAAACGAACGGCCGCTCGTCGCTGGTCTCCACCAGGGCCAGCCGCAGGCCGTGCGGGTCCGAAAAGGGCAGCGTCGTTTCACCGAAGCGCGTCTCGGTCTCGCCCGTTTGCACGCCGCCTTCCTCGAATCGCTTCCGCCAGTAAGAAAGGCTTCCCGGCGGCACGGCAAGCGGAACCTCCACAATGGCGCCGGTCCCGAGCCGCGCCGGCCCCATCGCGGGCCAGGGAAAAAACGTCAGGTCGGTTCCTGGCGTGCCCGCCCCGTCCGCGTAAAACAGGTGGTAGGTGTCGGGCGCGTCCTGGTTGACGGACCGTTTCACCAGGCGCATTCCCAGCACGCCCGCGTAGAAATCCAAATTCTCCTGCGCGTCGCCCGCAATCGCCGTGACGTGATGAATGCCGTGAACCGAAGTGTTCATCGCCTTTGAACTGCTTTCTATGCTATGCCCAGGCTCATCGGAGGCGCTAATTTCGCGCCCGGCGCGGTGACGAGTTGGGCTACTTCTTTATTCACTTTGGGTTTAGGAACTTGCTCATCAGAATCATCTTGGAACTGACGTAAAATCCACAACTCGTGTAGAAGGCTTGAGCAGAACTGTCACGCGCAGTAAGTAGGTAAATCTTTTCTATCCCTTTGGCTTTCAAGTCTGCTTCCAAAGCATTCATCAAAGCCGCACCGATGCCGCGCCGTTGCTGCTCGGACGCGATACACATCTCCTTGAGGTAGAAGTGCGTGCTCTTGCCCCACTGTTCCATGTAGCCCAGCACAAAGCCGATAGACCCGACTCCGGCTTCGGCGATGAGGCCGTAGAACCCTGGCGTGTGATAGCAATCTTCCAGCCGTTGCGAGACGGCTTCACTCCGCCAATCTTCGTTCCAAGGCGGGCTGTTGAATACGTGGACAAACAAGGAGACGCACTCCGGCAAGTGCTGCGTTTCGACGGGGCGGAAGTTCATGCTGTTGATTCCTTATACTCCTGTACTGCCCGCCGAGGCGTATGTAGCAGCCAAACTACACCGTGACCATCGTTCCGGTTTCTCAGGAGCGGATGATTCCCTCGATGAGGCGCTGGAAATGCAGAGCACCAATTGCGTCGGGAGCGACCCCGGCGACGTGCTCCTGCGTGTCGCCTGCACCACGTGCCACCCCGATGCGCGGCGCAGGGTCGCTAATCGTTTTGCGTGTCGTCCTCGGCGGCCTTTTCGGCGGCAGGGCGGAAACCGCCTTCCATGATGGACTCCTGGATCGGGCGGCGATTGCTCGGAACTTCACGCTCTTGAAGGTTGGGCGGCAGGGTGTTCTTATCGCCGCGCTTGCCGATGGCGAAGACCGCGAGGGGGTCGAAGTCGTTGGGGATGTGGAGCGCGGCGCGCGCTTTGTCCCGGTCGAAGCCGGCCATGCCGTGGGCGACAAGGCCGCTCAGCGACGCTTGCAGCGTCAGGTATCCCGAACAGGTGCCGGCATCGAACGCGAACACCGCGTTCGGCTGGCCGTTGTGACTGAACGTTTTCTTCGACACGACGAGAACGAGAACGGGCGCGTTTTTGGCCCATTCCTGGTTGAAGGGCGCCAGAAAGTCGAGGAACGTTTCGCGGTCCGCTTCGGTGCGGGCGAGGAGGAAACGCCACGGCTGTTCGTTGAAGGACGAAGCCGCCCAGCGCGCGGCCTCGAAAACGCCCCTCAGGGTTTCGTCATCTATCGGCTCCGGCGAAAAGGCGCGCGGCGACCACCGGCTCACAAAGGCCGCGTCTATAGCGTGCTCGGCTTCGCGGTAGAGCGTCACCTCCGGGTTCAGTTCGTCTTGCATGGTTGTCCTCGTGCCCGTCGTCGCGCCGTGAGTCCCTCTACACCGTCACGACTTCCCCGGTTTCCCAGGAGCGGATGATTCCCTCGATGATGCGCTGGACGTGCAGGGCCGCCGCGCCGGAAGCGTCAATTTCGTCGGGCGACACCTGGGCGATGTTCTGCTCGACCCAGACGCCGATGCGGCTGCCAAAGGTTTCGTTGAAACTCTTCATGCCGCCCAGGTAGTCGTGGGTCTCGGTCTCCTTCGCGTGGCGCGGGTAGAAGGTTAGGTGCTCGCAGGCGTCGAGCAGGACGAAGCGGCCCTCCGACCCGACGACTTCGAGGGTTTCTAGGCCGTAGGAGCCGCCCGCGTCGTAACTACCGGTCAGGTGGCCGATGATGCCGTTCTTGAAGAGCAGGTTCACCTGAACGTTCGACCAGCAGACGCGGCGGCCGTCCGGGCCGTCCTTTTTCGGGCCGCGCTTGAAGAACGCCTGCACCTTTTCCACGTCGCCGCCGAAGTAGCGCATGACGTCGAGCGAGTGCGGGTGGAGGGCGCGGATGTGGAACCAGGGCGACGATTCGTTCGGGTTGTTGATCCACATCGTCATGTTGATGATATTGAGTTCGCCCAGCCGCCCCGCCGTCACCCACTCCTTCGCCTTTTCGGCGGCGGGCGTAAAGCGGTGGTTCAGGTTAATCCCGTAACGCAAGTTCTTTTGCTTAGCCAGCGCGACCATCTGCTCGGCCTTGTCAATCTCGTTCGAGATCGGCTTTTCGCCCAGCACGGGGATGCCGCCGTTCAGCAGTTCCATCGTCGGCTCGAAGTGGTCGCCGCCGTTCTCCTTGCCCGCCGAACAAACGCTGGCGGCGTCTATTTTTATCCCGCTCGCCAGCAGGTCCTTGACCGAGTAAAAGGCGGGGCAGTTGTAGCGTGTGGCCGCCTTGTCCGCCTTTTCCGGGATGATGTCGCACACGGCGACTATCTTGCAGTCCGAACGCTTTTCATAAACCGGCCCGTGCGTGTTCCCGATACCGCCCATGCCGACGATGGCGACGTTGAGTGTCATTGTTTTCTTTTCTCCGGAGCGGGTTCTTTCCCGTACGTATTCAACAGCGTGCGCGCTTTGTCCCATTGGCCCGCGTGCAGTAGGGGGAGCGCCGCACCCAGTTTCGCCCGGACGGCGGGGTTTCCCTGGTACTGCTGCCGCAGGCGGAACCAGTGGATGGGCAGGCGCAGGTCCTGGGCCGTGTAACGGAAACGCGGCTCAACGTACTTGCGGCGCAGTCGCTGCGTGGTTTCCAAATCCCGGTAGCCGAACTCGACCGATGGCTCGATCATCGTGCCCTCGCCCCAGTCGTTCCAGGTGACGAGTTGGACGACGGCGGCGTCGCTCTTCAGCGCCCGTTCGAGCGTTTCCTCGTAGGTCTTGCCCCCTCGGTCGTCAATCGAGCCGTAGGAGTCATGGACGCCCGCTTCTTTGTAAATGTCGTGGAACCGGGGAAAAGCGGCGGGAATTTGCTGCGGCCAGTTTTTCGCGCGGGCGTAGTAGGCGTCCAGTTCGCGGAAACTGTTCTCGGTTCCCCCGTTGGGAATGGGCCAGCCGAAGCCGCCCACGGCCGAGGGCACGCGACGGTCCAGTTGCGCGAAGAACTGGGGCTTCCGGGGCAGGCCGGCGAACATCTGCTCCCACTGCTCGTTCTTGTAGTACTGCGGCCCGAAGACAAGAAAAACGGGTCGCCCTTCCTGTGTCAGATAGGCGGGCGAGGCGAACCATTCCTTGCTCAGCCCCCTCAGGAGCCGTTGCCCGCGCGCGACGGCCTCCGCTTCGGGGAACCGCTTTCCGGCAATCAGTTTGGGGACGGTCTGGTCCTCATAGCAAACGGCGAACTTCAGCCCGGCCTTTTCCAAAACCCGAACCAGGCGGCGCGTGTTTCGGTGAATGAGGCCGTAATCCAGAAAGTCCTCGGTCCCGTACCAATCAACGATAACGCCGTCCACGCCGGCCAACTTCATCAGCAGAACGTGGCATTCGAGCGTGTCCGCGTCGTTCGAGTCGTATAGCCCGATGAGCGGCCGGTAGTGCGAAGCGGCTTCGGGCCGCCTGTTCGTTACCCGCTCCGGCCGGTAACGGTTCATCGTCCAGTGCCAGCCCCAGCGTTTAGCGGCCGAGTCGGCCTCGTACCAGGGCATGTAGTGGGCCATCAGGAAGCGCATGGAGCCGCCCTCACGACCGCTCTCTTGCCTGTCGCGGCTTCGGGGGCGCGGCGGCCGGCGCGCTGCGGTCACGGCGGCGCGAGATGTGGTTCTTAAAAATGGGCGTCTACCATGCCCCTGCGAGTTCGCGCCCTGCCCTGGCCGAAGAAGCGCAAAGGGAGCGGGGGCAGCGCGCCCGAAGACAACGTTTTCACCCAGTCTCTTGGTGACGATTCAATGACGATGCTCACCAGCGTGCGGTTCTTTCTCCGCTGCCGCCGCACCGGCGGAGGTGGGGCGGTCTTCGACGTTGGCGGCGCGGCGCAGTTCGTCCGGCGTCAGGCGCAGTTCGGCGTCGGTTTCCAGAAAGTCCACGGCTCCGCTGCTGATCTCGTAGAACGCACCGATCACGGCGATCTGGCCGCTCTTGATCGCCTCAGCGATGACCGGGTTCTGCTTCATCCGATGCACCTGAAGGCGAACGTTGGCAATCACCGCCTCGCGCATCTGGGCCTTGCGGTCACGGAGCGGGGCCAGACCCGCCACGGCAGGCCGGATTCGGTTGAGCAGGTAGCGCACGTTCGCCGGCTCGCGGTTCTGCTCCTCGGCGGGCAGCATCGCCGCGCTGACCGCGCCGCAGCCCTCGTGGCCCGTCACCACGACGACGTGCGACTTGAGATGCCGGACGGCGTACTCAACACTGCCCGCCGATCCCGGATCAACGACGTTCCCGGCGACGCGCACCACGAACAGGCTGCCCAGCCCCTGATCGTAGACGATCTCGGTGGGCACGCGCGAGTCGGCGCAGCCCAGCACGACCGCGAACGGCGTTTGCGAAAGGATCTGAGCGCGCCGTTCGTTGGCCGACATTTCGGGCCGCCGGGCGACGCCCCCGTAGAAGCGGGCGTTGCCGGCCTTCAGGGCGCGGATGGCCTCGGCGGGCGTCCGTGCGATGGGGTCGCGCAGGCGGGCGATCTCTTCCATGGTCGCGCCGCGTTTGACCGCCGCGGCAAGCGCGCTGTCCGGGTCCGGGGGCGGCGCTACCGGTTGGGTGCGCTGGCTGCTGCCGGCCTGCGGGGGCGGCGCGGCCGGGACAGGAGTCTGCTCGACCGGGGCGGCGCTGACAGCCGCGCCGCCTGCCGATAGTGTCAGCAGGGCGGCGGCGGCAACCGCAGCAACAGGAAAGCGCGTTGCGCCGAAGCGGTGGGATTTCGGCGTTTGTGGCGGGGTCATCGTTTCTTTCATCGTCTCCGTCATCGTTTCTGCACAGAGTTTGGCGGGAAGTCGAGCAAGGCGGTGATTCGCCTCCCTCGTTTATAGCCGTTCCCGCAAGTATTCATCCGCGCCAGAGCCAGATTCGGCGTCGGCCTGCCGTTTTCAGCACAGGCGGCGACGAGACCAGGAAACGCCGTACCTACTTCCGCGACTCAGCCTGTAACTTGGCGGCTGCCTTCGGGTCGCCGATGTGCAGGGTGTCGTAGGCCTGCTGGGAGGATTGGAACGCGCCGACGCCCTTGTGCCCGTGCCAGTCGCCCTGATGGTAGATGGGGTTGGGAAGGCCGGTCTCCTGCTCGCGTTTGTTGATGTGGGCGTCCATGCGGCCCTTCAGCAACGCAACGATGTCCGGGTTCGCGTCGGCGACGTTGTTGTTTTCCAGCGGGTCCGCGATGAGGTTGTACAACTCGACCATCGGCTTGAAGTGGAAGTCGGGTTCGAGCGCGACGATAAGTTTCCACTGGGGCGTGCGCCAACCGTGCTTTCGCATCCAGGTGCATTCGGTCAGATAAAACTCGCTCTCGTGCGAGGCGATCTCGCCGCGGGCCATTGGGAGCAGGCTGCGCCCGTCAAAGGGGATGTCCGTTGGGATGTCGGCAAGGTCCAGCAGGGTCGGCACGAGGTCCTTGTGCTGGGTGTAGCCGGAAACGCGCTTGCCGGGAGCGACCTTCGCGGGGTAGCGCAGGATGAGCGGGACGTGCAGGGTCGGGTCGTAGATTCCGTGGTGGTCGAACCAGCACTCGTGGTCGTACAGCGTTTCGCCGTGGTCGGCATTAAAGGCGATGATGGTCTCGTCCAAGATGCCGCGCGCTTCCAGGGCGGTGAAAATCGTCTGGATGCAGGCGTCCATGTAGGCGACGGCCCCGTCGTACTGCGCAATGACGTAGTCCTTGTCGGTGATTCTGGGCGGCATCCACGAGGCGAAGAAGTCGCAAAACGGCTTGAAGTCCATCACGGGCTTCATGGACTTGTTTTTGGGGTCGCACTCGTTCCCGCCATAAAACATCCGCTCGTAGGGCGCGGGCGGCAGGTACGGCGCGTGCGGGTCCATGTGGCGCAGAAACAGGAAAAAGGGTTTGCGGCCTTTCGCCAGCCGGTCGAGTTCGGGGATGGCCTTGTCGTTGAGGTTCTGCGCCTTCGGGCTGCGGCCCTCGTTCCAACTGCCCCACCCCGGATAGTCGAGATACGTGTCGAAGCCGCGCGAACTGGCATTGCCGGAGAAGCCGACGCAGGACGTGTCATAGCCGGCCTCGCGCAGAATCTCCGGCAGCGTTTTCACCTCCGGGCGCAGCGGCCCCTGGTGACGCAGCGCGACAACCTGCGTCGAGAACACGTCCATGCCGGTCAACATCGAGCCGTACGCGCTCGTCGTCGGGATGTGCGCGCTGTACAGGTTCTCGAACAGCGTCCCTTCGCGCGCGAACCGATCCATGTGCGGCGTCGTCAGGTGCGGGTAGCCGTAGCAACTCATGTGGTCCGCCCGCAGTGAATCCACCCCGATGAGCAGGATGTTCGGCTTTCGATTTTTACGCATTGGTTCTCCGAAGCGTGGGTTCAAAAACGGCGTGCGGGCCGATGGATTTGCCCGTCACGGTTTATTCGCGCTTGTCGTGGCCTTTTGCCCGTTTCGGGCGTAGGCGCGAACGTAGTCCACGAACATCACGGACGGGTCGGGCGTTTGCGCGATGGGCCAGCCGCCGCCGAGCGCGAGGTCAACGAGCAGGTACAGGGGCGTGTGCGCCTCCGGCGGCGTCGGCTGACGCCACAGTTCCACGCCGTCGAAGTACCAGATGAGGTTTTTTTCGTCCCACAGCAGGCCGTAGTTGTGAAAGCCCTCGGTCATGTCCGAAACGGTGAGGTGGCTGCCGACGGCATCGTGCCCGTTCTTGTCGCGCCACCAGTGCAGCGTGGCGAACAGCGACTGCCGCGCGTGGCCGTATTGTTCGACCACGTCAATCTCGATTCCGGTGCGCGTGGGGTCCTTGAGTTTGTCCACGCTGAGCAGCCAGAAGGCGGGCCAGGTGCCCGGCCCTTTGGGAAACCGAGCGCGCATCTCGAAGTAGCCGTAGGTTTGTGCGAAGCCGTTGCCCTTCGGGTCCACGGACGACAGCAGCCCGGCCTTCCAGCCGTCCGCGTTCTTTTTCGCCTCGATGCGAAGCACGCCGTTGGAAACGGTGAACGGAAACCCGTCGGCGGGGTCGGCGAAGCGCGCGTCCCCGAAGTCCCCGAAATACGGCGTGTGGGCCATCCAGCGCGTGCCCGGTCCCCGCGCCGAAACGCTCAGGTCGTTGAACTCGTCCCGGAAGCTCAGTTTGTAGCCCTTCAGGTTCAGCGTGACCGGACCGGCGGAATCGAGAGGCGGCGGGGGCGCCTTCGGGTCGAAGGTGACGGTACCGACCTGATACCGGTTGTCCTTGCCGCCCACCACGCCCTTTCCGGCAAGCAGCGCCTCATTTTCCCAGCCGGCATTGTTGGGCAAGGCGGCGTACAAACCGGCGAAGATCGTATACCTGCCTGACGGGGCCGTCGCGGGAACGTCCACGGTGCGCGTGTAGGAAACCGGCCCCGCCCACTTGGACGTGGCGACCGGCGGCGCATGGTCGTCCTGGAACAGCGTCACCCCGTTGGCGTCGGCAATATGCACGAAGACGGAGTAATCCCGATCCAGCGGCACGGCCCGCCAGTTATAGGTGATCTTGAACGCCTTGCCCGGCGCGACCGCCCCCGGCCTAACCTTCGCGGCCAGGATCGTCGGCGTGGGAACTGTCTTGAGCGGTGCCGGGTTCGCTTGCGGAAAGACAGCATTCGTCAAGGGTGGATCGGCATGGCTGATGCTGCCTGATAAAGTCCCCAACACCAAAGCGATTGCAGGGACGATCAATTTTCGCAGTCGTGTCTTCTGCATTCGTCCTCCAATTAGAGCAGGTCAAAGGCGGTCAGTATGCCTACCAGATCTTTGGTATCTTCGCGCCTGCATACAAGAATGGGACGGCCACTAAAGGTAGGCAGCTTTAAATCGCCCACATGGCAGAACTGCGCTCCGTCCAGCAAGGAAGCATCAAAATCCACCGCCCTTTGGAGGGTTTCAGCAAGACGTTCATTTCGATTGCCCTTGCGCAGATACAAGGCCAATTTTTGATCTGAAATCAAGTGCCACTTGTCCTTCCAAAGCACCGGAAGGTAGGAAAAGGAGTTGGCAAGCATTTGCTGGCGGATGAAACTGAGGGGTTGCCAAAGTTGAGCGCAAGCCGGGTCACGCACCATGAAGTCACCTATTTTCGTGGCTTGGCTCATCAGAGCATCCTCCAGAACTATCTCAAGTTGAATAGCATGTGTGGTCAGGTGACGGGCAAAAGCCCCTTGATGCAAAGCATCGTTGCGTGCCTCTCGAACACTATCGTAAAGGTCGGAGGAACGCGTATGCCAATCGCGGTGCTTCTTCGGAACATGGTCAGCGAGGTCAGATTCGCGGGCGAAAGACAGAATGAAACGTTTGTAGTCGTCGAGTGCGCCAGATTTCCCGCTGAGCACGCAGCCAAGCCGCTCGAATGCGAACAGCAACTCGTCATAGGCTTCCGCGTCGTTGATGGCATGTTCACGCGCTTCCCGCAGTTGGTCACGAAGCGTGACCTTAGCCGCACACGGCAACATTACTCCCGTCTGTTGATTCTCGCGCCTCGACATCTCGGACTATTCCTGTCCCATCAAAACGCGGCGGCCTTCGCGGGCGCTCTGGTAGGCGGCAAGGCACATTTCGACGCTGGTTTTGCCGTCGCGAGCGGTGACGGTGGGTCGCGCGCCCGTGAGCAGGTTGTTTATCCAGGGGCGGGGGACGGCGGCGATGCGCTCGCCGTGATTGGCGGGGAGCGGATGGTCGAAGGTTTCCCACGCGCCCGTGCTTTTGCGGAAGAGTTTAAGGGCAGGTGCGCCGGGCGGGGCGTGGGCGACGGACACGCCGTCGTCGTAGTTCTGGATGATGACGCCCTCGTCGCCGTAGATTTCCGTGGTGTTCTCGCCGGCCAGGGTGACGGACGAGTTGAAGAGCACGCCCATCGCGCGATTGGGCCAGCGGTAGACGGCGATGCCGGTGTCGTCGGGCGCGACGGTGGTGAGCACGTTGTCTATCTCGGCCATGACGCTTGTTGGGCGGCCCATCAGCCAGTACATAAAATCGGCGGCGTGGACGGCGTCGTCGAAGAACATGCCGACGTTGGCGACGGGGTCTACGTGCCAGGCGGTCGCTCCGGTCGCCACGTCGGGGTTGAACAGGAAGTTGATGCAGTGGCGGCGGCGCAGCGCTCCCACACGCCCGACCGCGCCCTCCGCGACCCATTCCTTGATCTTCTGGTTGAGCGGGTCGCAGCGCATCTGGAAGGCCATCTGGAAGTGGACGCCGCTTTTTTCCACGCCCGCGATGATGCGGTCGCAGTCGGCCAGCGTGGTCGCCATTGGCTTCTGGCAAAGGACGTGCTTGCCCGCGGCGCAGGCGGCCTCGATCAGATCGGCGTGGCGGTTCGTTTCGCTGGTGACGATCACGGCATCCACGTCGGGGCGGGCGAGCAAGGCGTTCACGTCAGGCACGAACTCCATGTTGTAACGGGCCGCCGAAGTGCGCCCGCGCTCTTCGTTATCGTCCCAGGCGGCGACAAGATGCGCGTCGGGGAACGTTTGGATTTTTGCGCAGTACGCCTGCACGTGGCCGTGCGCGAAACTCAAAATGCCGATGCCTACTCGTTCCATTCGGATTCTTTTCCTCGCTTTTGTGCGGCTTGCGCCGGGCGGTTCGTTCGCAATCGCGGCGCGTTTTTCCTTCTTTCGTCGCGCGTGTCCAGGGTCATTGCGTGTTTGCTTGAGGCAGCCCCCTCCCCCTTCCCCAAGTGGGAAAGGGACCCACGCAGGCGGGAAAGGGGTGCCTGTAGTTACAGATCGGTCAGTGCTCCGCGCGAAGCCCTTGAGCCTTTCTTGTCAGACACCCCTCTCCCGTCGCGGGGGAGGGGGAGGGGGCTGGCGCGTCTCAAATCAGCAGAGCGGGCAGGCGCGCGCCCGCCGGATAATCGCCGTGGTCCTCGTGGGCGATGAGCAGGGCGTTTGCGCCGGTGAGCGAGGCGAGGCGGTGCGAGGTTTGCGCGCCGGTTGGGGTGGCCTGGTAGGCGTCATTTTCCCAGATGAGGTGGGCGCGGGCGAACTCGCGGCGGCCGGGCGCGTGGGGGAGCGGGGCGGCGAGAAGAACGGAAACCGTCGGGCGCGAAATGACCGCGTGCCCGGCCAAGCGCCGCAGCAACGGGCGCACGAAAAGTTCAAAGGTGACGAGCGAGGAAACGGGATTTCCGGGCAGGCCAAAGAAAAGTGTTTCAAGAACTTGGCCGAACGCGAGCGGCTTGCCGGGCTTGATGGCGATGCGCCAAAAGTCAAGCGTGCCGGCCGAGGAAACCACGGCTTTCACCATGTCGTAGTCGCCCACGGACACGCCGCCGGACGCGAGGATCACGTCGCAACTGGCTTCGGCGCACGCATCGAAAGCACGCCAAACTTCTTCTTCGCTGTCACGAGCATGAACGTGTACGGCTGCTTCGGCGCCCGCTTCAAGGATAGCCGCTCGGAGTGCCGGTCCGTTGGCGTCTCGAATCTGGCCGGGCGCAAGTGGCGTGCTGCTTTTGCTGGGTGGGACGATTTCGTCGCCGGTCGTGACTAAGCCAACGCGCGGACGGCGGTTACAAGATGGGGCTGCAACGTTCAGGGCCGCGAGCAGGCCGAGCGCGCCCGCGTCGAGGGTCGTGCCGGCGGGAAGCGCGAGTTCGCCGCGCCGGAGGTCGCTCCCGGCTGCGCGGACGTGCGCGGCGCTCGCGGCTTCCAGAACGCGAACCGTTTCGCTTGCGCCCGCTTCGGTGTCCTCGACCATGACCAGGCCGTCTGCCCCCGGCGGCAGGGGCGCACCGGTGTAGATGCGCGCGGCCTCGCCCGGCCCGACGGCCCGCGTGGGCGCGTGGCCGGCCGGGATAGTTTGCCTGATGCGCAACGTCACGGGTTGGGTGGGCGTCGCGGCGAGCGTGTCGGAAAGTCGCGCGGCGAAGCCGTCCACCGCGCTGTTGGCAAACGGGGGCAGGTCGGTGGGCGCGACGAAGTCGCGGGCGAGCGCGCAACCGAGCGCGTCGCCGAGCGCAACGGGTTCGGCGGGCAGCGGATGGGGCGCGGCGGCCAGAACGCGCGCCAGCGCGTCGTCGTAGGAAAGCAGCGTCGTTTTCCTTCAGTCTTCTTCGCGCCGGTAGGTTCCGCTCCGGCCGCCGGTTTTTTCGAGAAGGCGCACGTTTTCGATCACCATGTTTTTGTCCGCGGCCTTGCACATGTCGTAGATTGTGAGCGCGGCCCCGGTCACGGCGGCGAGCGCCTCCATCTCCACGCCCGTGCGGCCGACGCAAACAGCCGTCGCCACTATGGCGACGCCCGTTTCGTCGAGGGACAAATCCACCTGAACGTCGGACAGCGGCAGCGGGTGGCACAGCGGGATGGTTTCGGCCGTGCGCTTGGCGGCCAGAATGCCGGCAATGCGCGCGACCGTGAACACGTCGCCTTTGGGCAGGGCGCGCGCCTCCACCAGAGCGCGGGTTGCGTCGGCCAGGCGGACGCGGCCGGCCGCGCGCGCCGTGCGGCGCGTTTCGGCCTTTTCAGACACGTCCACCATGCGGGCCGTGCCGGTCGCATCCAGGTGGGAAAACGGCGCGCTTTCGTCAGGAACAGGTGCGTCGGCGGTTATCACGAAGCGATTGTACCTGCGCGCCGCGCCCTGCATTTTTTGCCGCGCGCTTCCAACACTATCAGGGAAGTCTTCCCTGTTTACGGGTCGGAAAAAAGGGTCCATCGTGCGCAGTATGCCCGTCGGGGCGCGAATCTACGTGGTTCTGGTTTACCTGCTCGGCCTGTCGGCCGCGGCGGGGGCCGCGTTCGTGCCCGGCCCGAACGTCCAAACGCCGCTGTGGGAACTGGCGCTGTTTCTTTGCCTGGGGGCGGTGGCCGGCAGCAAGCACGTTCACCTCATGCGCGGCAAGGGGACCGAAAGCGACGCCGGCTCGATGTCGCTCGGTTTCGTGCTGACGTTCGCGGCGATGCTGCGTTTCGGGCCGACCGCCGCCCTCCTCGTGGGCGTGAGCGGGACGCTGCTCGGCTGTTTGTACGACCGCTTGCGTCACCCCACGCACCAGCCCATCCACCAATTGGCCTTCAACGTGGCGGTATCGGCCGTCGAGACGTGGGTGAGCGGCTGGGTCTTTCTCGCGCTCAACCACCACACGCTTTCGCTCGACGCCGTGCGCTCGTTCCCGGCCGTAATCGCGTCGTGCTTGTCGTATTTTCTCATCAACACGGGTCTGGTCGCACAGGTCATCGCGCTGTGCATGAACCGGCCAGCCTTCGCGCTGTGGCGGGAAACGTTTTCCTGGACCGTGTTCAGCTACTTCGCCGGGGCGTGCGTTTCCACGCTGGCGATTATCGTCTCGGGCAACCACGTCGGCGCGGTTTTGTTGTACACCGCCCCGGTCGCCATCGCCGGCTTTTATTTTTACACCGTGTACACGGGCCGGACCGAGGACAAGGAGCAGTACATCGAGGACTTGCAGGGCAAAAAGGCTCAACTCGCCGACCTGTATCTGGCGACCATCAAGAGCCTCGCGCTCGCCATTGACGCCAAGGACCAGTACACGCACCAGCACATCGTGCGCGTCCAGCGGTACGCGGTCGCCACGGCGGTCGAGATGGGCCTGACCGGGGACGAGCTGGAAGGCGTCAACACGGGCGCGCTGCTGCATGACATCGGCAAACTGGGCGTTCCCGAATACGTTCTTTTAAAGCCCGGCCGCCTGACCGATGAGGAGTTCGCCAAGATCAAGGAGCACCCGCGCATCGGGGCGGACATTTTAAGCCCGGTCGAGTTCCCGTGGCCGGTTCTTCCCGCCGTGAAGTACCACCACGAAAAGTGGGACGGGACCGGTTACCCCGAAGGTCTGGCCGGCGAAAACATCCCGCTTCCCGGCCGCATTTTAGCCGTCGCCGACGTGTACGACGCGCTGACCAGCAGCCGTTCGTACCGCAACGCGTGGACGCACGAAAAGGCGATCCAGACGATCCGCGAGGGCGCGGGCAGCCACTTCGACCCCCGGATCGTCGCCGCCTTTTTGCGCGTTATTGAAGGCGTGGTCGCCGAAATGGCGGCGGAAGGCTGCGGGCCGCTCGCGCCCCGCCGCGAGGCGGACGGGTCCGGGGCGACGGCGGCAAAAAGCGCAAGCCGTGCCGAGGAGGTCGCCCGCGACATCCAGCGCGCGTCGGGCGAGCTGTGGGCGCTGTACGAGGTGGCGCAAACGCTGTCCTCCAGTCTGGGGCTTCAAGAAACGCTCGACATTTTGGCCCGCAGGTTGGAAGCGATTCTGCCGCGCACCGCCTGCCTGTTTTTGCTGAGCGAAAACGAAAACGACGCCGTGCTGACCGCGCGCGCCAGCGTGGGCGTGAACCAGGAGTTTTTCACGGGCTGTCGCACGCTCGGACCCAACAGCACGTCGCGGCTCGTTGCGACCCGCCGCGAAACCTTCGTGGGCGACTACGACCCCGATGACCTGATGCTTACCGGGGCGCAGGGCGTGCCGTGGACGCCGCTCTGCTCGTCCCTCATCGTGCCCATCGTCCATCAGGAGCGCGTTCTAGGAACGATCAACCTGTACCACCCCGAACCCGACGCCTTCGGCCCGCACGACCGGCAGCTGCTGGAATTGATCGCCGAGCGGGCGGCGATGGCGCTGTACAACGGCCTGCTGTTCGACCGCACGCGCAGCCACGCGCTTACCGATCCGCTCACGGGTTTGTACAACGTGCGCTACCTCACCCAGATGGTGGACGATTGCTGCCGCCGGCCCGACGCCGCCGACGCCCCGTTCGCCCTTTTGTGCCTGGACCTGGACAGTTTCAAGCCCATCAACGACAACTTCGGCCACCAAAAAGGCGACGAAGTGCTGTCCGATTTGGGTCGCCTGTTCCGTGCCACGGTTCGCAAACAGGACGTGGTCGCGCGCTACGGCGGCGACGAATTTTTAGTCCTGCTTGAGGAAGCAAGCCGCGATGAGGCGGCGGCGATGGCCGAGCGTCTTTCGCGCGCGGTCGAGAACTACGATCCGGGCCTGTTCCATCCGCGCTTGGGCGCGCTCCATTTGGACGTTTCCATCGGCATCGCCTGCTTTCCGGCCGACGGCGGGGACTGCGCCACGCTGATTTCGGTCGCGGACGCGAACATGTACCGCATCAAGACCGAGCGCAAGCTGGGCCGTCTCGCCGACCTTTCGGCCGCGCAGCGGGGCGCGGCGGGCGTGTCCGTTCTGCCGCGCGCGGCCTGAGCGGAGCGCGTGCGCGCGCGCGCCGCGTTTGTTCTTGCCCAACCGCCGGGTAATTCTTGGCGAACCCTACACACGAGCGAGGAGCGAGCGCGACCATGAACGAAGCCATTTACGGCGTTTTTGCCAGCATCGAGGATGCCGAGCGGGCCATCTCCGCCTTGAAAGACCATCACGCGAGCGGCAACGAGGTTTCCGTGCTTCAAAAGCACAGCGGCGCGGGCCTGCCCGGAGTGGAGCGCGCCGCGGACACGGGCATCACCCCGACCAGCGCGGGCGACGTGACGGCGGGCGCGATGAAGGGCGGCGCGGCCGGTCTCGCGCTCGGAATACTTGCCGGCGCGATCGCGCTCACCATTCCCGGCATCGGGCCGATCCTGGCGGCCGGCCCGATTGCAAGTGCAATCGGGGCGGCTTTGGCAACCACGGCGGCCGGCGCGATCAGCGGCGGAACCGTGGGCTATTTCGTGGATCAGGGCATCCCCGAAGAAGCCGCGCACAGTTATCATTCGGCCCTCGACGAAGGCAACATTCTGGTCGTCGTCCGTTCCACGCACCTTGCCGCATCCGAGGCCGCTTTGCTGCTCGAAAAGTACGGCGCGCTGAGCGTCACCCGCCACCCGGTCGCCGACTTCGTGCGCGCGGACGATCCCAATGCCGTGGACACGGTTGCCGCCATGAACAGCAGCGCGACCGCTGCCCTGAACGCGGCCGAAACCCGTGAGCGCATCGTATCGGGCACGCCCCTCGTGGCAGACCCCGACGACCTGTCCGTCATCACCCCAGTGGCGCCCACCGTGACAACTACCAGCACGACCACGACGACCACCACGACGGAGCCGGTCCTGCCGCCCGCTACCAGCGGCGGCGCGCGCTCCTTTTAGCGGAAACGCGGTTTCCTGAAATGCGGAACGGGCCGCCGGCAACAATGCCGGCGGCCCGTTTTTACGTTTGCCTCGCGCGTGTGCGCGCGTTCAGTTCGCGCCCAGGCCGGAAAAGCGCAAGTACCACCCCACCAGGTCCTGCCCGAACAGCAAAACGACGATGGCGCCAAACGCCATAAAGGGGACGAACGGCAAACCGAGGCGCATTCCCCGGCCGTGAATCAGGATCAGCGCGACGCCGACGATGGCTCCCGCGCCCGCCGCGACAAGCAGGGATAGCAAGGCCGGGCCGGGTCCCAGCAGCGCGCCGATGGCGAGCGCGAGTTTCACGTCCCCCAGGCCCATGCCGCCGTGCCGCCCCGTTTGGGCTTCGCGCGCGAACTGATCCGCCTCGGCCGCCAGTTCCGCGGATCGCCGGCCTTCCTCGCTCGCCCCTTCGCCTTCAAGGATCGCGGCCTCCGGCGTTGCTGCTGCGGCGGCGGCATCTGCCGGTTCCGGCCCAAAGGCTTGATCGTTGGAGCGGAAGAAACGGCCGGCCGCGCTCGCAAGCGGCTCGTTCGCGCGCCGGCTCATCGCCACGAACGCGGCCAGCGTGAGGGCGAAGACCAGAGCGGCCCATCCCCTCAGCGCGGGCGCGAGCAGCAGGGCGGCGACGAAGGCCAAAAACGCGGGGCTGAATTGGATACGGACCGGTTCGCCCTCCGCTTCCTCTTCTTCGTCCTGGACTTCGTCGTTTTCGCCGTTTGCGGCCGGCGCAGGGACGAAAATTTTGGGGGCGGAATAAACGCGCGCGCCGCCGCCGGTCGTCATCGTCACCGGTGCGTCGGCGGGCGTCGCGGAAAGGTCGGCTTCCGGCTCGGTTTCCTCGAAGACGAAGAACCGGCGGGCCGTTTGGCTGACGGATTCGTCTTCCTCGCGCGCGTAGTAAAGAAAGGCGACAAAGGAAACCGCGAACAGCAGGCCGCCATAAACCGCCGCCCCGACCAGCGAGCGCGGAAGCCAGCCGAAGTAGGAAAAGGTGCGGACCGTATCCGCGAAAACGTACGGACCGGCCTGCCAGGCGACGGCGAGGCACGCCAGGTCGCGCGCCAGGCCGAGCGCGAAGCCGACCACGTTTAACTCGTCCGGCACGAAAAAACAGTCGAGGTCAATGAAGACCAGCGCGACCAGAACGGACACGAACAGGGCGCACGCAACGTAGTTCACCCACGAAACGCCGGTGTCGCCCGACAGCCGCCAGAACAGCGTCACCCACAGCGCGCCGGTCAGCAGTTCAACGCCGAAGTAGCGCCACGAAATCGGTATCCGGCAGTAGCGGCACTTCGCGCCCAGCGACAAAAAAGAAAGCAAGGGGACGTTGTCCCACCAGCGCAGCAGCGTGTTGCAGTTAGGGCAGTGCGACGGGGGCCGCGAAACCGACAGTTCGAGCGGCATTCGGTAGATCAGCACGTTCAAAAACGAACCGACCATCGCCCCGTAGCCGAAAACCACCAGGTACCAGAACCAGCCCCAATTCTGCAACGCTTCAGGCAACGCGAAAAAACTCCTCGAAAAAAGACGGCGGGCGCCGGGGCCGCTGATCGGCTCCGACGCCCGCCGCCATTGTCGCTGATTGTATCGGAAAGTCGCCGAGGGGCGATTACTCGCCGCCGCCGTCGTCGTCGCCGCCGCTGGACAGGCCCTGGATGGCCGAAAGAAGCGGCATGAACATGGCGATCACGATGAAGCCGACCGTGACGCCCAGAAACACGATCAGGACTGGCTCGATGGCGGCCGTCAGACCCGCGATGGCCGCGTCCACTTCCTGCTCGTAGAACTCAGCGATTTTGCTCAGCATCGTGTCGAGCGACCCCGATTCCTGGCCGATCGCGATCATCTGCACGACCATGGGCGGGAACATTTTCGACTTTTTCAGCGGCTCGGAAATCACGTCACCTTCGCGGACGCGGGCGCGGGCGTCTAAGATCGCATCGCTGATAACGTCGTTGGAAACCGTTCCCGCGACCGTCTCCATCGCCTGCAAAATCGGTACGCCGGACGCAAGCAGCGTGGACAGCGTGCGCGCGAACCGGGCCAGGCAGACTTTGTGGTTCAGTTTGCCGAACACGGGCACCTTGAGTTTGAAGCGGTCATAGGCCCGCTTGCCGAACTTGGTGCGCGTAAACATCTTGAAGGCGAACATGAACGTCCCGACGATGATGAGCGCGAAGTACCACTTCGACGTCAAAAAGTTGCTGGTATCCATCAGCATCTTCGTCATCACGGGGAAGTCCGAGTCCTTCAGCCCCAGGTCCTTGAACAGCGTGATGAACTTGGGCAGGATGAACGTCACCAGGAAAAGCACGATGCCGACGGCGACAAACGAGACGATCGCCGGGTAAGTCATCGCCGACTTGACCTTGCGCCGCAACTCGACGTCCTTTTCCAGGAACGCGGAAAGCCGCTGGAGGGACTCTTCGAGCACGCCGCCGACCTCACCCGCGCGCACCAAACCGACGAACAGGTTGTTGAACACGGACGGGTATTTGCTCATCGCCTTCGACAGCGTATTACCGGCCTCGACCTCAGTGCGCAGGTCCTGGATGATGCGCCGCAATTTCGGACTGGTGGACTGCTCGCCCAATACGTCCAGGCAGCGGATCAGCGACACGCCCGCGTCAATCATGGTCGAGAACTGCCGGCAAAATAGCGCAAGGTCTGTTAGTTTAACGCGCGACAGGTTTTCCAAAAAGTTGGGCTTGCTGCCGGCCTTTTTGACCGCCTTGGCGGCTTTTTGCGCCTTGACCGTTTTGACCGAAAAACCCTGCTCAACAAGGCGTTGCCGGAGCATGTCCTGCGAATCGGCCTCGCTCGTGCCGGTGCGGGTTTGGCCGTCGGCCCCCGTGACCGTGTAGGCGAATGTGGGCATGGTAATTTTGCCTTCCTATGTTGCGACCCGATTCGTCGCGCGGTTGATATGCGAAGAACGGTCGCGGGCGGCGCGCGGTTACGCCGTCGTGTCGCCGCGCGCCCGCCAAAAATGGTGCCTTATTATAAGGCGGCGCCCGAACCCCGTCAAACCGGCCGCCGCGCCTTTTCTTGTGCGACGAACTCGCGCCCCGCCCGGTTCCTTTGCGAAGCAACCTTGCCCGGCTATAATGAGGCCAATCAAGTTTCCGCCACGCGCGGGCGTACGCGGACGGAGAAGCAGGAGAACGATCTTTTGGCAGCGAGTTGGCAGCGGACGGTGGATTCGGGGGCGCTGCGCGCCTCTGACGCGGGGCGGGAAGTGGTGGTGAATGGCTGGGCGAACAGCGTGCGCGACCACGGCGGCGTGACCTTTATTGACCTGCGTGACCGCACCGGCCTGGTGCAGATCGTCGTGGACCCGCAGCGCAACGCGACCTCCGAACAGGCCCATGTCGAAGCGCAAAAGGTCAAAAGCGAGTTCTGCCTGAGCGTGCGCGGCGTCGTCACCAAGCGGCTGTCCGGCGCGGAGAACCCGAATCTGGCGACCGGTGACATCGAAATCGAGGCCGCCACACTCGAAATCCTCAACCCGTCGCGCGCGCTTCCCTTTCAAATTGACCAGGAAAGCAATGCGCCCGTCAACGAGGAAACGCGCCTCAAGTACCGCTACCTGGACCTGCGCCGCGCCGCCATGTACGAGAAACTGCGCCTGCGCCATGAGGCCGTTCGGCGAATGCGCGCGTTTTTGTACGAGCGCGACTTTCTCGAAATCGAGACGCCGGTGATGACCAAAAGCACGCCCGAAGGCGCGCGCGACTATCTGGTCCCGTACCGCTTGCAGCCCGGTTTGTTCTACGCGCTGCCGCAGGCTCCGCAGCAGTTCAAGCAGCTGCTGATGGTTGGGGGCATCGAGCGTTACTTTCAAATCGCTAAGTGCTTCCGCGACGAGGCCCAGCGCGCGGACCGCCAGCCGGAATTCACCCAGTTGGACCTGGAAATGTCCTTCGTTACCCAGGACGACGTGCTCGATTTGATCGAAGCCATGACGATTGAGGTGTGCGCGGCTTTGGGCGACAAAAAGGTGCCCGCTCCGTTCCCGCGCCTGACCTACGACGAGGCCCTCGCCCGCTTCGGCTCGGACAAGCCCGACCTGCGCTTCGGCCTGGAAATAGTGGACTGCGGCGACGCGCTCAAGGGAACCAACTTCGCCGTTTTTCGCGGCACCCTGGACGCGAACGGGCAGGTCAAGGCGGTTCGCTACCCCGGCGGCGCTAAACTCGCCCGGCGCGAAATGGACGAACTCGTTGCGCTGTCCAAAACGCCCGAATACGGCGCGAAGGGCATGGCCTATCTGCTCGTGGACGAAGGCGGTGGCCCGGCGCGCGGCCCGGTCGCCAAGTTTTTGACCGAGGATGAGGTGAAAGCCGTCCTCGCTCTCGCCGAAGCCGAGCCGGGCGACATGGTCTGCTTCGTCGCCGACAAGCCGGAAATCGTGGCCCGCGCTTTGGGCCGGCTGCGGCTTGAAATCGGCGGACGGCTCGGTTTGCGCGACAAGAACACGCTCGCGTTTTGCTGGATCACCGACTTTCCTGTGTTCGAGTGGGACGAGGAAAATAAAAAATGGACGTTCGCGCATAACCCGTTTGCGATGCCCAAGGACGGCCACATGGACTGGATCGAGTCGGACCCCGGACGGATGCGCGCGTACTGCTACGACATCGCCTGCAACGGCTACGAGTGGGCGAGCGGCTCGATCCGAATCCACAAGCCCGACATCCAACTCGCCATTTTGCGCAAGTTAGGCCACACCGAGGAAAACATCCAGGCGAACTTCGGCCACATGCTGCAAGCCTTCGAGTTCGGCGCGCCGCCCCACGGCGGGATCGCGCCGGGCGTGGACCGGCTGATCATGTTTTTAACCGACGACGACAACATCCGCGAGGTGATCGCCTTTCCGAAAATGGGCGGCGGCTTCGACCCGCTTATGGATGCGCCCGCGCCCGTTGACCCCGCGCAACTCAAGGAACTTGGTCTCTCCATCACGCCGCCCGCGCCAAAGAAGGACGCTGGTTCGTAGTTTTCGCCGCGTTTCGGCCGGAGCGATGAATGCCCCGGACCGCCGCGCACCTGCTTCCGCAATTTCCGCGTTAGGAGTCCTCGTGCCCAATCGTTCCCTTGCCGCGCGCGTTTGCGCCGCTTTTTATCTCGTCGCTCTTTTGCTGGCCGTCGTTGGCGGTCTGCCCCGCGCTTCTCGCGCCGACGCGCCGGACGTGTACGCGATCACCAACGCGCGCATCGTGCCGGTCGGTGGCAGCGTGATCGCCAAAGGCACGATTGTTTTGCGCGACGGCCTGATCGAATCGGTCGGCACGAACGTCCGGCCGCCGGCCGACGCGCGCGTGCTGGATGGAACCGGCCTGAGCGTGTATCCCGGCCTGATTGACGCCATGAGCCGCGTTGGGATGCCGGCCGCGAGTGACTACCCGCAAACGCCGCGCGGCGACGCCTACGCGGTTGCGACCGTGCGCGCGGAAAACAACGCCGCGTCCCTGCTGCGCCCCGACACGGCCGGCTTCGACGTGCGCCGCCGCGAAGGCTTCGTGGCCGCGCTCGCCGCCCCGTACGTTGGCGTGCTGTCCGGCACGAGCGCGCTGGTCAGCCTGGGCGAAGACACAAATTCGGCCGCGCTCGTGCTCAAGTCGCCGGTCGCCGCGCACCTAAACTGGGACGCGAGCGATGTCGGCGTCGGCTACCCGTCCTCCTTGATGGGCGAGATCGCCGTCAGCCGGCAGGCCCTGTACGACGCGGGCGCCGCGCAAACTCGCCTTGCCGGCTACGAACGGGACCCGAAGGGCAAAACCCGGTCGAGCGTCAGCCGGGCCGTCGTCGCGCTCGAACCCATACTGGACAAGAAACTGCCGCTCGTCATCCACGCCGACTCCTCTCAGAACATTTTGCGCGCGCTGAACTTGGCCCGCGAATTCGGCCTGCGGGCGATTGTCGAGGGCGGCGCGGAGGCGTACCGCGTCCCGAGCGAGTTGAAGGCGGCGGGCGCGACCGTTCTGCTGTCGGCCGACTTTCCCGAACCGCCGGTCGTGCGCGCGGGCGAGGACGACCCTTCGACCCTTCAAGGCCTGCGCCGCCGCGCGCTCGTGCCCACCTCGGCCGCCAAACTTTTCCGGGCCGGCGTCCCGTTCGCGCTTTCGACAAACGGCATGGAGCGCGTCGCCGACTTCCGCAAAAACGTGCGCAAAATGATCGCCGCCGGCCTGCCCGAACCCGCCGCCGTCCATGCCGCGACGCTCGGCGCGGCCCGCCTTCTGGGCGCGGACCGGCAAGTGGGCAGTTTGGAGCCGGGCAAGATCGCCAGCATTGTGGTGATAGAGAACGGCAGCCTGTTCGACGAAAAGGCGAAGGTCAAATACCTGTTCGTGGACGGCAAGCGCGTGAACCTGCCGCCCGCCGCCGCCGTTGTGCCGGCCGCTTCGCCCGGCGGCGGTCGGCGCGGGCCGCGCGGATCGGCCGCGGCGCCAACGCCGCCCGTCACGGAAGCCGCGCCCGCCGATGCCGCGCCGGACCCGAACGCGCCGCCTAGCGATCCGGCCGCCCAGGCAACGCCGCCCAAGCCGCCCGTTCAGGCCAAGCCCGGCGACAACCCGAACGCGCAAACCGACACCACCGACGCGGCCAAGCGTCTGCCAACCCGCACCCCGACCGACCCTAACCCGGCCAAAACCGCGCCCGCCGCGCCGCCCGAAACCGTCGTGGACGGCCTGTTGCCTGCCCTGCCGCCCGCGCTTCCGGCCGCCTTCGTGCTCCGCCACGCGAGCGTGTGGACCGTCGGCCCGCAGGGTACGCTGCCCGACGCCGATGTCTTCGTCCGCAATGGCAAAATCGTATCCGTCGGCAAAAACCTGAGCGTTCCGGCCGGCACGCGCGAAATAGACGCGCACGGAAAACACGTCACGCCCGGCATGATTGACTGCCATTCGCACACCGCCATCGAGGGCGGCGTCAACGAGGGCACCAACAGCGTGACCGCCGAGTGCCGCATCGAGGACGTGCTGGACGCCGACGACGTGAACATTTACCGGCAACTGGCCGGCGGCACGACAGCGGCGAACCTGCTCCACGGCTCGGCCAACGCCATCGGCGGCCAGAACGCGGTCGTCAAGTGGCGCTGGGGAAGCAAGCCCGACGACCTTCTTTTGCAGGGCGCACCCAAAGGCATCAAGTTCGCGCTCGGCGAAAACCCGAAGCGTTCCAACTCGCTGCGCGTGTCTGAAGCCCTGCCGCGCTACCCCGCCACCCGCATGGGCGTGGAAAAAACGATCCGCGACACCTTGGTAAAAGCGCGCGAATATCAAGGAAAATGGAAGGCGTACCAGAGCGGCAAAACCAAAGTCGCCCCGCGCCGCGATTTGCAACTGGACGCCATCGTCGAAATTTTGGACGGCAAACGGCTCGTACACTGCCACTCGTACCGGCAGGACGAGATTTTGATGATGGTACGCCTGGCCGACGAGTTCGGCTTCCGCATCGGCACGTTCCAGCACGTTTTGGAAGGCTACAAAGTCGCCGACGAAATGGCCCGCCACGGGGCCGGCGCGTCCACGTTTTCCGACTGGTGGGCCTTCAAGATCGAGGCGTGGGACGCCATCCCCTACAACGGCGCGCTGATGGCCGAGCGCGGCGTTGTCACCTCGTTCAACAGTGACTCGTCCGAACTCGCGCGCCGCCCCAACCTCGAAGCCGCAAAAGCCGTTCACTGGGGCGGCCTCGCGCCCGGCGAGGCCATCAAACTCGTCACGATCAACCCGGCCAAGCAACTCGGCATTGACAAAATGGCCGGCAGCCTCGAACCGGGCAAGGACGCCGACATAGCCGTGTGGAGCGGCGACCCGCTTTCCACCCTGACCGTTTGCGAAAAAACGTTCGTGGACGGCAAACTGGTCTTTGATCGCGCCGCGGACCTTGCCGGCCGGCCCGCCATCGAGGCGGAAAAGAAGCGGCTGGCGGCGGCGGAGCGACGTGCCCCCTCCCTCGGCCCCTCCCCCGCGGCGGGAGAGGGGAGGCCGAATACAAAGCCGTCTGCTGCTCCGCGCGAAGCCGCAGCCGTTTCTGTGCCCAAACTCCCCTCTCCCGCCGCGGGGGAGGGGCCGGGGGAGGGGGCCGTCATCGTCCTCACCGGCGCGACCATTCACCCGCTCAGCGGCCCGGTTATCCCGAACGGCGTGCTGCTCGTGCGCGGCGGCAAAATCATGGCCGTCGGCGCGGCGGGCAGCGTCGCCGTTCCCAATGGCGCAACGCGCGTTGACGCGACGGGAAAGCACATTTACCCCGGCCTGATTGACGCCGACACGACGCTGGGCCTGACCGAGATCGAAAGCATTCGGGCGACCAACGACAGCCGCGAACTCGGCGACTTTTCGCCCGAACTGCGCGCGGCCGTCGCCGTCAACCCCGACAGCGAACTGCTGCCCGTCGCCCGCGCGAACGGCGTGCTGCACGCGGTCACGGCCCCCTCAGGCGGGACCATCAGCGGCATGGGCGCGCTGTTGCAACTGTCGGGCTGGACCTGGGAAGATTTGGCCGTCGTTCCGACCGTGGGCCTGTACGTCAACTTTCCGGCAATGGGCCAGCGCCGCTTCCGCGAAACCGCCCACCGCTGCGAGGAAACCTTCGGCGACAGCGACGCAAGCGACGATCCCGCTTTTCGCTCTAACGGCTACGTTCCGGCCGGTTCGCGCGATACGCAGGCGCTTCGCCTCGGCCTGCTGCCCGAAACCGCGCAGGGCCAAACGCCCCCGCTGGCCCGCCGTGTTCCCGGTGCGGCCGTCAACACTCCCGTCACCGACGACGCGAACAACCCGGAGACCATCCTGCGCCCGCTGAACGACGTTCTGGACGACGCGCGCCGCTACCAGACCGCGCTTGCCGCTAAGGGCAAGAACGTGCCCGCGCACGAGCGCGACCCCAAGTTCGACGCCCTGCTTCCCGTCCTTGAGGGGCGCGTCCCGCTCTTCATCCGGGCCGACCGCGACCGCGACATTCGGGCGGCCGTTGCGTGGGCCAAAAAGGAAAACCTGAAAATGGTGCTCGTGGGCGGTCAGGAAGCGGATAAGGCCGCCGACCTGCTCGCGCGCGAAAACGTCCCCGTCATCCTCGGCCCGACGCTGAACCTGCCCGCCCGCTTCGACTCGCCCTACGACGACCCGTACACGCTTCCGGCCCGTCTCCACAAAGCGGGCGTGCGCTTCTGCCTTTCGACCGGCGACGCCTCCAACGTGCGTCGCCTGCCGTACCAGGCCGCGATGGCCGCCGCGTTCGGCCTTTCGCCCGACGAAGCCCTCAAGGCAATCACGCTCTACCCCGCTCAGATTCTGGGCGTCGGGGCGCGCGTCGGCAGCCTCGAACCCGGCAAGGACGCCACGTTTATCGTCACCACCGGTGACCCGCTGGAAATTACCACGAACGTTGAAGCGGCCTACATCGCCGGCCGGCCCGTCAGCCTGGACAACAAGCACCGGCGGCTGTACGAAAAGTATCGGGCGCGGCCGAGGAAGTGACCGGGTGAAACTCGCCACTCGTGGTTCCGCGCTCGCGCTCTGGCAGGCCAACCACGTCGCCGATTTGCTGCGCGCCCACGATCCCAGCCTCGCCGTCGAGATCGTCGTTGTTAGGACCAGCGGCGACGTGCGGCAGGACGTGCCGCTTCAGGCGGTCGCGGGTAAGGGTGTTTTCGTGCGCGAAATTGAGCAGGCGCTGCTGGCTGGTCAGGCCGACATCGCCGTTCACTCATGCAAGGATTTGCAAAGCGAGGACGTGCCCGGCCTCGCGCTCGCCGCGTTTTGCGAGCGGGGCGATCCGTGCGACTGCCTAGTCTCGCCCCATTTCGGCACACTGGACAACTTACCCCCCGGCGCGCTTGTCGGGACCGGGGCGCCGCGCCGGATTGCGCAGCTGCTTCACCGTCGGCCCGACCTGCGCTTCACCGAGATCAGGGGCAACGTGGACACGCGCCTTGCCAAACTCGCGCGCGGCGACTGCGACGCGCTCGTCCTTGCCGTCGCCGGTCTGGAGCGGCTGAACCGGGCAAACGTCATCACCGAGCGGCTGAGTATGGAAGAATTCGTTCCACAGGTCGGGCAGGCGTGCGTCGCCGTGCAGTGCCGCGCGGACGATGAGCAAACGGCGACTCTGGTCCGTGAGGCGTGCGATCATGCGCGCACGCGGGCGGCGGTCACGACCGAGCGCGCTTTTTTGGCCCTGCTTGGCGGCGGCTGCACGGCTCCCGTTGCCGCCCACGCGCGTGACAATGACGACTTATTCACGTTCGCCGCGCTCGTCGCCCGCCGCGATGGCGCCATCCTGCTTCGCGCCGAACGGCCTCTCCTGCCCGGTGACGAACGTCGGCTGGCGCGCACGGTGTTCGATGACCTGCTCGCTCAGGGCGCGCGCGAACTTTTAGACGCCGAATCGCTCGTCACCATCGAGCCGCCGCCGGAGGGCTGAGGTCTGCGCCGCCCATTCCGGGCCGTAAACGACCCGTCCACGCCCGAAGCGGGCAAAGCCCGGTGAACCGGGCTGGGTTTGCCGGCAGGGAGTCGCGTAACGAGCAGCCCCGTTCACGGGGCTTGTTGCCCGCAGGGCGCGGACGGGTCGTTTACGGCCCGGATCGAACACGCCCCGTACACACGCCGCCGGGTAAACTGAAGGCGAAATGACTTCTGCAAACAGCGCCGACGTTGCCGGCACCCTCACCTTCGACTTCGTCGTGCTCGGCTCTGGAATTGCCGGACTGACGTTCGCACTCGACGTGGCCGATCTGGGCACGGTCGCGCTGGTCACGAAAAAAGACCGCACGGAAAGCAACACCAACTTGGCGCAGGGCGGCATCGCGGGCGTGATGGCCCCCGACGACAGTTTCGATCTGCACGTCGAGGATACGCTGGTCGCCGGGGCCGGCTTGTGTCACAAAGACGCCGTCGAAGTCCTGGTGCGCGAGGGGCCGGATCGGATTCGGGACCTGATTGACTTCGGCGCGAACTTCGACAAGGAGGTCGGCGACGACGGCCGCGAACACCTAAAACTGACGCGCGAGGGCGGCCACTCGCGCCGGCGCATCGCCTACAATGCCGACCTGACCGGCAAGGAGATCGAGCGCGCCCTCGTCGCGCAGGCCAACGCCCACCCCGAAATCACCGTTTTCGAGGACCACGCCGGCATTGATCTCGCCAAATCGCCGGGCGAGGAAAACACGGTTTGCGGCGTGTACGTTCTCGACACGGGCGGCGGCGAGATTTCACTCTTCCTCGCGCGCCGAGCCGTCATGCTCGCCACCGGCGGCTGCGGCCACGTCTACGCCCACACCACCAACCCCGCGATTGCCACCGGCGACGGCGTGGCGATGGCGTTCCGGGCCGGGGCAAGCGTGGCCGACATGGAGTTCATCCAGTTCCACCCGACCACGCTGTTCCACCCGGCCGCCCAATCGTTTCTCATCAGCGAGGCCGTGCGCGGCGAGGGCGGGATTTTGCGCGACAAGGCCGGCCGCGCCTTCATGGACGATTACGATGCGCGTGGCAACCTGGCCCCGCGCGACATCGTGGCCCGCGCGATTGACGCCGAAATGAAGCGGCAAAACGCCCCGTGCATGTTCCTCGACGTGACGCACGTAGACGCCGCCGAAGTGAAGCACCGCTTCCCCAACATCTACGCGCGCTGCCTGTCGTTTGGCATTGACATGACGCGCGAACCGGTCCCGGTCGTGCCCGCCGCGCACTACTCGTGCGGCGGCGTGGTCACGGATTTGTATGGCCGAACGAGTTTGCCGGGCCTGTTCGCGTCCGGCGAGGTGTCCAGCACGGGCGTTCACGGCGCGAACCGATTGGCGTCCAACTCGCTTTTGGAAGGTCTGGTTTTCAGCCACCGCGCGGCCGAGTTTTTGAGGGGACAAAGCGAGGCGGAGCCGAGCGAAGCGTGCGCGAACGTGCCCCCTTTCCGGCCATACCGGGGCCGTGTTCGGGTGGCCGAAACCGCCGCCCTGAAGGCGCGCATCCAGGCCGCCATGACGCGCTTCGTTGGCATCGAGCGTACCGACGAACGGCTGGCGCAAGCCGAAGCCGCCCTGAATGTCATCGCCGACGAAGTAGACGCTTTGTACGCGACCTGCCGCCCGACCGAAGATTTGCTCGAACTGCGCAACCTGTACCTGGTCGCTCAACTGATCGTGCGCTCCGCCCGGCAGCGCAAGGAAAGTCGCGGCCTGCACTTCAACACCGACTACCCGGAAGCGAAAGAAACCGAGCGTCACGACACTGTTCTCGTGAAAGAAAAACGGGATGGAAAGCGGCCCGCGATGGTCGTAGTAAGGCCGGCGTGAGATGGCGTCGCCCGGCGGCGTCCTGCTCGGCCCGTTTTCGCTGGACCGGGCCGTGAGCGCGGTGGAAAAAGTCCGCGCGCGTTTGCTGCGCGCGACAGCCGCGCTCGAAAATGCCGGCCTCGCCTACGCCGTCGCGGGCGGGAACGCCGTCGCCGCCTGGGTCACGCGCGTTGACGAAGCCGCCGTCCGAAACACGCGCGACGTGGACATCTTACTGCGCCGGGCGGACCTCGACGCGGCGCGGATCGCCCTCGAAAATGCCGGTTTCGTGTACCGGCACGTTGCCAGCTTGGATGTATTCCTCGATGGTCCGGACGCGAAAGTGCGCGACGCCGTTCACGTCGTCTTCGCGGGCGAAAAGGTGCGGGCGCACGAAGTCCTGCCCAACCCCGACGTGAGCGAATCCGAGGACGCGGACGAGTTCCGCATTCTGACCCTGAAAGCCCTCGCGCAAATCAAACTAACCGCGTTTCGGGACAAGGACCGCACGCACCTGCGCGACCTGATCGATGTCGGTTTGCTCGACGAAACGTGGGTGGCCCGCTTCCCACCCGAACTCGGCGCACGCTTACAACTTCTCCTGGACACGCCCGAAGGCTGACCGCCGCGCTACAATAACGGCGTGACAACTTCCCCTGAAACTTTATCGCCGCGCCCCGGAACCGTTTACCTGGTCGGGGCCGGGCCGGGCGATCCGGGTCTGCTGACGCTCGCCGGGCGCGACGCGCTTGCGCGGGCCGACGTGGTCGTGTACGACCGGCTCGCGCACCCGTCCTTGCTCAACCACGCGCCCGCGTCCGCCGAACGGCTTTTCGTGGGCAAGAAATCCGCTCAGCACTTCGTCAAACAGGAAGACACGAACGCGCTCATGGCCGAGCGCGCACTTCAGGGCAAAACGGTCGTGCGGCTCAAGGGCGGCGACCCGTTCGTGTTCGGAAGGGGCGGCGAGGAGGCCGAGTTTTTGCGCGAACGCGGCGTGCCGTTCGTGATCGTGCCCGGCGTGACGAGCGCGATTGCCGCGCCCGCGTATGCCGGAATCCCCGTCACGCACCGCGACGCGGCCTCGTCGTTCGCGGTTATCACCGGCCATGAGCGCGATGACGACCGGGAAAGCGGCACGCGCGCGCCGGGCGAAGCCGAGCAGCGACGACGCTGGGATCGCATCGCGTATGCGGCCGACACGCTTGTTTTTCTCATGGGCGTCGAGGCCCTGAGCGAAATCACGGCCAAGTTGGTGGAAAACGGCCGCGCGCCCGAAACGCCGGTCGGCTTGATCGAGTGGGGGACGTGGCCCCGGCAACGCGTCGTGACCGGCACGCTGGCCGACATCGTCGAGGTCGCACGCGCCGCCGGCATTCGTCCGCCCGCCGTGACGGTTGTCGGCGAAGTCGTGAAGTGGCGCGAACGCCTGCGTTGGTTCGACACTGGCCCGCTTTTTGGAAAACGCATCCTCGTCACCCGCGCGCGCGAACAGGCGTCGGCCTTGAGCGACCGCTTGCGAAGTTTGAGCGCGGAGCCAATTGAGTTCCCCACCATTCGCATCAAGCCGGCCGATGATTACGAGCCGCTTGATGCCGCGCTTGCGGGCCTTGCCGCTTACGATTGGGTGGTCTTTACGAGCGCGAACGGCGTCGCCCACACGTTCGCGCGCCTGGAGGCGACGGGCCGGGACGCGCGCGCCTTCGGGAGCGCGAAGGTCGCCGCCATCGGGCCGGCGACGGAAACGGCTTTACGGGAGCGCGGCATTCGGGCCGACTTCGTGCCCGCCGAGTTCGTCGCCGAAGCGGTCGCGGCCCAGTTCCCCGAACCGGTTGCCGGCAAGCGAATTTTGATTCCGCGCGCCGCCGAGGCCCGCGAAGTGCTGCCCGAAACCTGGCGCGTGGCCGGCGCAAACGTGAACGTCGTTGCTGCCTACCAAACAGTTCTGGAAACCGACGGGGCGGACGAGGTACGCGACCTGCTCACGGCCGGCGACCTCGACGCGCTTACCTTCACGTCGTCCTCGACTGTCAGGAACTTCGTGGAGGCCGTGGGCCGCGACGTTGCCGTACCGCCCGCAACCGTGCTCGCCGCCATCGGGCCGATCACCACCCAAACCTGCCGCGAACTGCTGCGCGAGCCGGACATCGTCGCCGACGCCTACACGATTGACGGTCTCGTAAACGCCCTCGCCGCCCGCTTTCACGCCAACGACAAACGATGAGTGAAGTTTTGGAACTCACCCCGTACCCGCTGCCGGAAGGCGTGCGGCAAACGCTGCTGGACCTGGCCGGGCAAAGCGAAGTGCTATTTTTCGGCGAAATGCACGGTACGCAGGAGCCGCCCCAACTCGTGGCCGGGCTGCTCGAACCGCTGAAGACTTCAGGCTACGGCGCGCTCGCCCTAGAAATCCCGCACACCACGCGCGCGCCGCTCGTCACCTGGGCCGAAAGCGAGGACGCGGAAGCCACCACGCCGCCCTTTTTCGCCAATCCGGGCCTGGACGGACGCGGCAACGTGCAAATGTTTGCCCTCGTCCGCGCCGCCGTTCGCTCCGGCTGGCAACTGCTTTGCTTTGACCTGGACGTGACCGACCCGTTTGCCGCGTGGACCGAACGGGACCGGCGCATGGCCGAAAACCTGGCCGCCCAGGGGGAACAGTTCGCGCCGGGTAAAAAGGTTGTCGCCATTTGCGGCAACATGCACTCGCGCGTTTTCCTGCCTCCGCGCCACGCCGACCCGTTTTGGCGCGAACACTGGCCGTCCTGCGCCGCCGTTCTCCAAGAACTTCGCCCCGACGCGCGGGTGAACTCGGTCAACCTCGTGTTCCACGGCGGTACGTTCTTCAACATGACCCTGCGCGACCTGGACGACCGACCGCTCGTCGCGCCCGAAGTTCGGCACCCCGACGATGCTCACCACACGCTGTACCTGCACCTGCCGCGCGCCACGGCCGCGACCTTTTTAGCCGAACCCGCCGACTCGTAAAAGGGTCCCGCGTCGGTATGGGCTACAGCACCGCGTCGCCCGCGTCGCCGGTGCGGATGCGGATGGCGTGGCTGGCCGGGAGCACGAAAATCTTGCCGTCGCCCGGCTCGCCGGTTCGGGCGTGGTCGAGAAGCAGGGTGACGATGGCGTCTACCTCCTCGTCGGGCGTGACGATTTCGAGTTTGATCTTGGGCGGAAAAACGCTTTCACCCGTGCCGCGCCCGGTCCCGCGAACGTCGGTCACAGTCATGCCGGTGATTCCCTGCTCCGCGAGCGCGGCCTTGACGGCATGGAGCCGGACCGGCCGCAACACGCACTCGATCTTTTTCACGAATTTTCTCCTACGCGCACGGCGATGAACGCGCCCATGCGGCCCGTTTTGCCCCCGTCGCTGCGCCGGTGGGAGAACCAGCGGCCGGGCCGGCAAGCCGTGCAATCGTTCGCAACGTCAATTTGCGTGGCCCGCAGCCCCGTATTTTGCAACTGCCGAAGGCTTGCCGCCGAGAGGTCAACGTGCGCCTTGCCATTTTCGTCCGCCCGCACGTCGGCCGGGTCGAAGCGGGCGGCGACCTCCGGCCCGACTTCAAAACAGCACGCCCCGATGCACGGCCCGACAGCGGCAATCAAGTCGCCGGTCCGCGCGCCGCACTCCACCATCACGGCGACGGTGTTTTCGAGCACGCCGCCAACCAACCCGCGCCAGCCCGCGTGCGCGAGCGCGACGGTTCGGTTCACCGGGTCGGCGACGAACACGGGCACGCAATCGGCGAAGAATAGCGCGAGCGGCAAGCTGGGCGTGCGCGTCACCAAAGCGTCCGCGCCCGGCAGCGCGCCCGCGAGCGAGCACGCGCCCCGGCCCGCGTCGTTGTCGCCGACCAGGACTGCGTCGCCGCCGTGAACCTGCTGGGCGCACACGAGCCGCGCGGCGTCGAGGCCGAGCGCGCTTGCCGCCCGCCGCCGGTTCTCGACGACGCTTTGCGCCGCATCGCCGACGTGAAGACCGAGGTTGAGCAAAGCGAACGGGCCGGCGCTCACGCCGCCTCCACGCTCGCTGACGCCGTGAACGAGCCAGGCCAAACCGGTCAAAAGGGGAGCGCGCCAAAAGCCGACCCTTTCTTTGGAGACGGGCGGCGGCGCGGCGGGCGAAACAACCGGCAGGGTCATGTTTTCATTTTACCGAGGCGGTCGGATCGCTTGCCTTCGTCTCCTGATCGGTGTATTGTTAAAGAACTTTGTATTGCAAAGCGAGACAACATGAGGAACCGCGACCCGAAATCCCGAACGACCCGACGCACCTTTTTGCGAACCCTGATGACGCTCGCCGGGGCGGGCGCGGCCGCCGGGGCGCAGGCCCGCTGGGTCGAGCCGCACCTGCTGGACGTTTCGCGCCACGACGTTTTCTTGCCTGACCTACCGCCCGCCCTCGACGGCCTGCGCGTCGCCCACCTGACCGACCTGCACCGTGGCCCGATCACGCCCGACGACGTTCTCGTGCGCGCCCTCGCCGCCGCTCGGGACCTGTCGCCCGACGCCGTGATGCTCACCGGCGACTTCGTCCACGGCCACCATCGGGACGCCGCCCCGCTCGCTCGCCTGATCGCGGAAAGCGGCCTGTCGCCGCGCCGGGGTTTGTGGGGCTGCCTGGGGAACCACGATTACAGTTCGAGCGCGGACGAGGTCACGCGCGCCCTCGCCGACGGGGCGGGCGTGCGGATGCTGCGAAACGAGGCCGCCGAACTCGCCCCCGGTTTGTGGGTCGCCGGCATCGAGGACACGCTGCGCGGCCGACCCGACCCCGCCAAAGCCGTTGCCGCCATACCGCCCGCCACCGCCGCCGTTTACCTGACGCATAACCCGGTCGGCGTTTTCGGTGTGGACACGCGCCCGTGGCTCGTGCTCGCCGGCCACACGCACGGCGGCCAAATCGTGTTGCCCGGCCTGCCGCCGCATTTCCCGCCCGGCATGGACGGCTTTCCCCTTATCGCCGGCTGGGGCGTTTTTGATCGCGCCCGGCTCTACGTCAACCGGGGCGTCGGCATGGGGATGGTCCCGCTTCGCCTGAACTGCCGCCCCGAAGTCGCCCTGTTCACCCTCCATCGCGGCGACGCCCTGCCCGGCCGCGAGCCGGGTTTGGCCGTGCGCGCCCTCTGCCGCGCGCGCAGCGTGGCTGGGAAAGTGAAGAGCCGGATTTAAACGCAAAGGCGCGGAGGAACGCAGAGGCCACGGAGAGTCTTGGAGTTCTGATTTCCCCGGCGTACTCTGATTTCCCCGGCGTACTCTGCGTTCCTCCGCGCCTTTGCGTTTAAATCTTCTCCTCGTCCGCAAGGCGCTCGAAGGTTTCGACCTGCGTTTCTAGGACGGCGAGCGCGCCGCGCCAAAAGGCCGGATCGTTCAGGTCCACGCCGAGCGGGGCGACGAGTTCGGCGGGCGACTGCGAGCCGCCGAGCGACAAAAAGGCGAGATAGCGTTCGGCGAAGTCGGGTCCCTCCTGCGTGTAGCGGTGGTACAGCGCGAGGGCGAGCATTTCGCCGAACGTGTAGGCATAAACGTAAAACGGCGTGGCGACGAAGTGACGTACGTAGGACCACCAGAGCGCGTGGTCGGGCAGCATCTCGACCGCGTCGCCGAACATCGCCCCCACGTTTTCCTGCCACAGTGCGCCGAATTTTTCGACCGTCAGTTCGCCGGATTCGCACCGGGCGTGGTGAATGGCCTGCTCGAAGCGATACAGCGCGGCCTGCCGGAAAATCGTCGCCGAGGCTTGCTCGATCTGCTCGGCGTACAAAGCGCGCAGGGCAGCCCTGTCGTCCTTGACCTGCGCGCGCTGTTTGTCGAAAACAAGCATTTCGGCGAATGTGGACGCGACCTCGGCGATGGGCAGCGTGCCGTGGAACGACAGGTAACTCTGGCCTCTCGACAGGTAGGAGTGAATGCCGTGGCCGAGTTCGTGCGCGAGCGTGCGCACGTCGCCGGCCTTGTTCAGGTAGTTGAGGAAAATAAACGGGTGCGTGTCGGGCGTGACGTAAGAGCAGAACGCGCCGCCGCGCTTGCCCGGCCGCGCTTCGGCGTCAATCCAGCCGCCCGTGAAAAAGGCGCGGGCGGCCTCCTGGTAGCGCGGGTGGAAGCCGTCGAAGGCGGCAAGGATGGTGTCGCGGGCATCGCCAAAAGGAATATGGGTCTCGCTTGTCGTGATGGGCGCGTAGCGGTCGTAGTGGGCGAGGGCGGGCAGGCCGAGCACGCGCCGCTTGGCCTGGTAGTAGCGCGCGACCAAGCCGTAACCTTCGGTCGCCGTTTGCACGACGATCTCAACGGTTTCGGGAGCGAGTTCGTTGCTCAGGTGCCGGGCTTGTTCCTGAAAGACGTGGCCGCGCAGCCGATCCTCGGTCGCCTTGTCCTGAAGCAGCGTGTTAAAGATGGTGGCGATGGTGCGCGCGTGGGGCGTGAGGCCCGTCGTCAACGCTTCCGAGGCGGCCCGGCGCACGTCACGGTCGGGGTCATGCTGAAGGTCCAAAATCTCGGAAAGCGTGAGCGGTTTTTCCCGGCCCGGACGAGAAAAACGCATCTCGCTCAACATCTGGTCGTACAGCCGCTGAAAAGCGCGGCGGCCCGTGTTCGCTTTTTCCTCGAAAACGCGCTCCTCGGCCTCGCTCAGCCGGAACGGGGCGAAGGCGCGAACGCGGTCAAGATAGTGTTGGTAAGGGGCGAGGGCCGGGTCGCTTTCGCACAGCGCGCGCAGTCGTTCCCCATTTGCGGCCATCAGTTCGAGTTCAAAAAAGAGCAGCGGCAGCGCGGCCTCGGTGGTGCGTTCGCGCACGCGCTGGAGCAGGCTGCCGTTTGCCTCGCTCGCATCGGCCGCGAAGCGCAGGGACGCAAACGCGCCCGGCTTGGCGACCTGTTGCTGAATGGCCTCGTAACCCATGACCGCTTCGGCGAGTTCGGATGCCGGTAAATCAAGCGCGGCAATGCGGCCCTGGTATTTTCGGGCGAAAGCAAGCGCGTTCGTTTTCGCGCCGGCAAGCGCCTGCTCGATGCGGGGGTCGCCGGGATCGGCGTACAGGTCGGAAAGGTCCCAGCGCGGCGGCGTGCCGGGAGAACCGGGAGAGGATAAGGCGTTCAAACGCAAGACTCCTTCGTTTTCGAGTGCGCTTTGTAGGCGACGCTTCTTCAAGACGGCGGCAAGCCCGGTGACGTTCCCCAGCAAACGTGCTGGCCGACCCCGGTGCGTGTCCGTCTTGACACCGCAAACCGCGCACGATAAAATCCGAGCGTTCCCGGCCTGTTGGTGAATCGGTTATCACGCGGCCCTTTCAAGGCTGAGTGAGGGGTTCAACTCCCCTACAGGCTATACGAAACAGCGAAAAGTCCGCGCGAAGCACCCTGCTTCGCGCGGACTTTTTTGTTTTCCCTTGTTGCTTCGCCTGAAGGTCAAAATCTGCCTTTGCGTGGTATCGCGGCGATCTGGTAATGGTCGGCGTACACGATGGATCCGGGACTTCGTGTTTTCTGCACCTCTACCAGCAGACCGTGAAGACGGAGCAGATGTACCAACTCCCACGACTTCTTGATGTAAGCGTGCGCGCTGGGCCGAAACCAGAAAACTGCGCGGCGACTCAGCACACGGCGGCGGGCCTCGTCAGGGCAGGGCATGTGAGCGTTGAACCAGTCGAGCAGGTTTTGCAGGTCGTCGGCTTCCGCGTTTGAAAGATCGCCGCTCGTCAACAAGCCGTGCGCTGCCATGAACACACCTTGCGGCTGGTGTGAATCCGGGTCGAGGGCACAGGTGGCAATTCGCAGGAACATTCGCCACTTTGTCGTTTGAAGCAGGCCGTTTATTAACCTGCCGGCTTAAACACCAGGCACGAGTTGATGCCCCCGAAGCCGAACGAGTTGGACAGAATTGGGCCGGGCGCGAATGGGCGTGGTTCGTTTTCGGTGATGTAGTCCAGGTCGCAGTCGGGGTCGGGCGTGGTGCGGTTCAGGGTGGGGGGCAGCAGGCCGCGCTGAAGGGCGAGGCAGCACAGCGCAGCCTCGAACGCGCCGGTCGCGCCCAGCGCGTGGCCGTGCGCGCCTTTGGTGGCAAAGACCGGCGTGCGGCGGGCATGGTCGTCGCCCAGAACTTCCTTGAGGGCGCGCGTTTCCATCGCGTCGTTCAGGCTGGTGGACGAGCCGTGGGCGGACACGGCGACGATTTCCTCCGGCGACACGTTCGCATCGCCCAGGGCGCGGCGCATCGCGCGGATGGCGGCCGAGCCGTCGGGGCGCGGCGCGGTCATGTGGTAGCCGTCGTTGGTTAGCGAATAGCCGGCGATTTCGGCGTAGATTCGCGCGCCACGTTTTTCCGCATGGCCCCTCGTTTCGAGCACGAGCAGCGCGCCGCCCTCGGCCATCACGAAGCCGTCGCGTTCCTTGTCAAAGGGGCGGCTTGCCCGCTGGGGGTCGTCATTGCGCTGGCTCATCGCCCGGATCAGCGCGAACGCGCCGAAGGCGAGCGGGTACAGCGGCGCTTCGGCCCCGCCCGCGAGCATCACGTCGGCATCGCCGCGCCGCAAATAAGAAATCGCGTTGCCGATAGCGATGGGGGAACTGGCGCACGAATCGCCGTTCGCGGTCGCCGGGCCGGAAAAGCCGTGTTCAATGGCGATGTTGCAGCTTCCCGCGCCGGCGAAGATAGAAAGCGCGAGGATGGGCGACACGCCGCGCGGCCCTTTTTCCATGTAGGCCGCGTGCTGCTCCTCGCCGAAACCGACGCCGCCGAGCGCCGTCCCGACGCACACACCGACGCGGTCGCCGGAAACCGTGCCCGGTTCCAAGCACGCGTCTTGAAGGGCGAGCCGGGCTGCTGCGAGCGCGAAATGCGAGTAACGGTCGAGCCGCCGAACGCGCTTGCCCTCGATATAGTCGGCCGGGTCGAAGTCGTTGACCTGCGCGGCGATGCGGGTGATAAACGGGGATGCGTCGAAGCGGTCAATGGTTTGGACGGCCGAGCGACCCGAAAGCGCGCCGCGCCACAAGCCCTCCACGCCCGTCCCGATGGGCGTGACGGCCCCGATGCCGGTCACGACGATGGCGTCGCCGGGATCGTTGTTTGCGTTGGTCTCGTTCAAGACGAGCCGTGCCTTTCTGTCTCCGACTCGACGATCTCTTTCACGCGCGAAAGCGTCAAGCCGGCGATGTGCTGAACAAAAAGCGCGCCGACGACGCTTCTGGCGAACCAGTTGGTGAGCGGCGCGGCGGGGTAGGTGAGTTCGTGCGAAATGGTGACGAGCACCTCAACGTCGCTCACCCATCTCAGGTTCCACTCAACGTACATGCCGCGCGTCACGCCGCCGGTGTGAAAGAACAAAATTCGGTTTTCGTGGGGCAGCACAACCTGGGCCGTGCGCCACTTTACCGGAAATCGGCCCCGCCGCGCGGCCATTTCGGCCTGCTTGACGCGCCCGTCGTCGGACAAAACGCGCACCCAGCGATAGTGGGGCAAAATGCGAGGCCATGCGCTGATGTCAGCGGCGATGTCAAAGATACGGCCAACGTCGCCGCGAATCGTGATCTGGTTTTCGGTATGCATGGGGGCTTGAGGGCAGCGTTATTCTATCCGCCGCCCTCTTGCCGCGCCCCATCTGCCGCGCCCAATTACACCTGCACGCCGCGCGCCGTCCTCCCGACAATTACCAGCGTAGCCTTTTTCTTTTCGGGGGATAGACGACGTTGATTGACAGTTTGATGGGCCGGAGCAAGTTCGGCGAAATCTGGGTGCAAAGCGGCCGAATCACGCGCGAGCAGTTGGAAGACGCGCTTGCCGAGCAGCACCGAACCGCGAAGCGGCTGGGCGAAATCCTGATCGGGCGCGGCCTGATTACCACGCGCGACATCGAGGAAGCCCGCGCCAGCCAGATGGACGTGCCGTTTTGCGACGTGACCAACGTGCTGGTGGACGAGCAGGCCGTTGCGCTCGTGCCGCCGCACATCGCGCGCTCGTACGGCCTGCTGCCCATCAGCGCGGGCGGCGGGCGGCTGCGCGTCGCCATGCTCAACCCCGTGGACCTCGAACCGCTCGACCTGCTGCAGCGGCGCACGAAACTGCGTCCCGAACCGATGCTGGCCGAAGCGAACGCGCTGATGGAGGCCATCGAGGAGCACTACGGGGCCGCGACCGCGAGCGGCGAAACGCCCGACAAAGTCATTGACGACATTTCGATTGAGCGCATGCCGGAGGAGGACATGAGCGCCGGCGACGTGCGCGACCTGATCCAGGCGTCCGAGCAGGCGCCGGTAATAAAAATGGTCAACCTGCTGCTTGCCGAGGCTGTGCGCTCGCGCGCCTCCGACATCCACCTGGAGCCTCGCCGCAACGCGCTCGAAGTGCGCCACCGTATCGACGGCGTGCTTCGCAAGGTGCGCGTGCTTCCCAAAGCCCTTCAGGCCGCCTGCATATCGCGCCTCAAAATCATGTCGGACCTGGACATCAGCGAAAAGCGGCTGCCCCAGGACGGGCGCATCCCACTGGTCGCCGAGGGCAAGGCGCTCGATCTGCGCGTTTCGACCCTGCCGATCCAGTACGACGAGCGCGTCGTCATGCGCGTGCTGGACAAGAGTTCCTCCATCCGGGGGATGCGCGAATTGGACCTGTCGCAAACGAACCTGGATCGGTTCGATTCGCTGATCCATCGCCCGTTCGGGCTGATGCTCGTGACCGGCCCGACCGGCAGCGGCAAGACCACGACGCTGTATTCGGCCCTGAACGCCATCCAGAACGAGACCACCAACATCATCACGGTCGAGGACCCGATCGAGTACGAGATGGACAAGATCAACCAGTCGGCCGTGAATGAAAAAGCGGGCCTGACCTTTGCCAAGCAGCTGCGCGCCATTTTGCGCCAGGACCCCGACGTGGTTCTGGTCGGCGAAATCCGCGATGCCGAGACGGCCGAAATCGCATTCCGGGCCGCCCTCACCGGCCACCTCGTTTTGTCCACCCTGCACGCCAACGACGCCCCGTCCGCGGTCACGCGCCTGCTCGACATGGGCGTTCCGGCCTTTTTGATCGCCTCCGCCCTCAACGGCATCGTGGCCCAGCGGCTATCGCGCCGCCTGTGCCTTCACTGCCGGGCCGAAACCGTTCCGACCCAGGCGCAGGCGGCCTCCCTTCACCTGGAAGCCGACGAACCCATCTGGCACGCGCCCGGCTGCTCGCAGTGCGACGACAAGGGCTATCGGGGCCGCATCGCCGTTCACGAGGTCATGGTTTGCGACGAGGATTTCGGGCGGCTCATCATGAGCCAGGCGCCCGGCTCCAAACTGCGCCAGGCCGCCGTCTCGTCCGGCATGATCTCGATCCGCGACGACGCCATCGCCAAAGTCCGGTCGGGCCTCACGTCCGCCGAGGAAGTCATTCGCCTGCTGTCCTTCCGCGAAGACTAAGCCCCCGATTTTTAGCCGCGGATTTACACGGATGAACGCGGATCAGAGGGAGATTACCTCTTTCTGATCCGCGTTATCCGCGTCCATCCGCGGCTAAAAGTCCTTCTCGGTGGCCTCGGTGACGCGCGCGCCGTCGCTTTCGAAGATCAGGTCCGCGCCTTTTCGGGCCGGGTCATCGGTGCGGCGCACGAGCGCGCCGTTGTTTGCGAGCGTTGCCAGCGTTTCGCGGTGCGGGTAGCCGGCCGCGCTCGCTCCGCCCGCGCTGACGACCGCGAAAAGGGGGGCGACTTGCCGCGCGAATTCGGGCGACGTGGCCTCGCGCGTGCCGCATCGGGCGACGCGCAGCCAGTCGGCGGACAGAGTTTTTCCCTCGGATGCGGCGCGGGCGAGCAGGGCGGTTTCGCCCGCGCGCTCCAGCCCGCCCGCGAACAAAAAAGCCGTTTCGCCGTAGGTCAGTCGCAGCACGATGCTGTTGTTGGGAGCGCCCGGCGTGTCTTCCAGGAACGGCACGGCGGGCGCGAGGACGGTCAGCCGCACGCCGTCGCCCAGATCGAGCGTTTGACCCGCCCGCGCGGATTGGACCGGCACGCTGCGCCCGGCCAAAAGATCGCCCACGGTTTCCTGCCACTCGTTGATCGGCGGCGCGGGCGCGAAACGCTCCACGCCGTTCTGGTTGTCACGCCGGGGCGGCGGGTATCCGGCATCCCACGATCCGCCGCAGCGCGGAAATGCTTCGAGCACGGCCGGCAAACCGCCGATGGCTTCGGCATACGGATACGGCTGCACGACCAGGGCGATCTCGCGCGCGCCGGCCGCTCGGAGCGAGCGCACGACATGGGCACCCGCGCCGGGCGGCCCGCCCCCGATCAGGACGAACCGGCCGGACGGCGTGCGTATCCAGGCAGCCTCGCCGCTTCCGACCGCGATTACGCCCACGCTCAAAATCCGCCGGATCGGGTGCGGGCCGGGCCGGGTCAGCAAAGTGCCCGCGATCATGGCAAGAATGGCGAGCAGCATCAGCGCGCCCAGCGGCAGCGCGCGCCAAGCCAGACCCAGCAGCGGCGAGGGCGCGAGCACGTCGCGCGGAGCGGGCGAGCGTTTGGCCCGGCCCAAACGGGGCCGGAAACGCGGCGGGAGGCGGGGGAAACGGGAACGCACGATGGGACGGTCGTTGAAGAACGCGCGCGCGAAAGGGCGCGGCTATTTTTGGCCGTCGCGGGCGGGCGCCTTGGCCGCCGCCGCCGCTTGGTGGCCCTCGGTCAGGTGGTACGAGAGCACGGCCAGTTCCTGCAAAAAAGAAACGTTGCGCACGACCACGGTGCGCGGCACGCGCAAAATGATCGGGGCGAAGTTCAGGATCGCCCCGATGCCCGCCTCGACCAGTTTTTCGGTCACGGCCTGCGCGGCCTGCGCGGGCACGGCCAGAATGGCGATGCGCGCGCCCAGAACCTCGTTAACCTCGCCCACGCGCCGCAGGTCGAGCACGTCAATGTCCCACAAACGGCGGCCGATCTTGTGCGGGTCACTGTCGAAGGCGGTGACGATGTGGAACTTGTGCTCCTTGAGGCCGGGGTAGCCCATCAAAGCCGATCCCAGATTTCCTGCGCCGACGAGCACGATGGCCTGGACCTTGTGAATCTGGAGGATGCGGGCGATGCGCCCTTCGAGCTCGGCGACGTTGTAGCCCACGCCGGGCTTGCCGAACTCGCCGAAGTACGACAGGTCCTTGCGGAACTGCGCGGCGTTCACGCTGGTTTGCCGCTCGATCTGAGCCGATGAGATCGTTTCGGTCCCGTTCGCGCCGATGTCAATCAAGCAGCGCAGGTAGGTCGTGAGCCGTTCCAGGGTAGGAATGGGGACCTTGCCGGCGGCCGTGGGGGCGGAAACCGTCTCGATCTTCGGCATGGCGTATTATACCGTGCGGGCCAGCAGCAAAATTCCCGGCCGTGCGCCTTTAGCGGCCGTGCGCCTTTAGTGGCCGAGCGCAAGTTGATCGCGGTGAACGACGACGCGCGGCGGCGGTGTCGAACCGGGCGGCAGGTCCAGAGCTTCGGTAAGCGCGAGCGTCGCCAGCCCTGCCGTTCGGCGCACGTCGCCGGACGTGTAGCGGGTCACGCCGCGCGCGAAAACGCTGCCCGTCTCGTCGGCAAGCGACACCAGGTCGCCGGGCGTGAACTCGCCGCGCGCCCCGGTCACGCCCACGGGAAGAAGGGAGCGGCCTTCTTCTTCGAGCGCGCGTCGCGCGCAGGCGTTGACCACGATGGTTCCCCTGGGTTCGTCGGCGAAAGCAAGCCAGCGTTTGTGCGCGCTGGGCCGCGTCGGCTGTGGCGCGAAGTGCGTTCCCGCGCCCGGCACGCCCGCCAGGCAATCGGCGATTACGTTGGGGCGGCGGCCGTGGGCGATCCACATCGCCGTGCCCGACCCGGTCGCAATGCGCGCGGCGGCGAGTTTGGTTTGCATCCCGCCTGTCCCGCCCGGCGTGCCCGCGCCGCCCGCCATCGCCAAAACGGACTCGTCCACGGCCGCGACGTGCTCAATCAGGCGCGCGTTTGCGTGAACGGCCGGGTTTTTGTCGAACAGCCCGTTCACGTCGGATAAAAGCACGAGCGCGTCGGCTGACAGCAAACTGGCGACGAGCGCGGCGAGGGTGTCGTTGTCGCCGACCTTGATCTCGTCGGTCGCCACGGTGTCGTTCTCGTTGACGATGGGCAGCGCGCCCAGGCGAAGAAGGGCCTCGAACGTGTTGCGCGCGTTGACGTAACGCGCGCGGACGCGCAGATCATCGCGCGTCAGCAGCACCTGCCCGACCGTGACGGCGTAGTTGGCGAAGACGTCCGCGTACAGCCCCATCAAGGCAGACTGCCCGACGCTCGCCGCCGCCTGCTTTTCCGGGATCGTGCGCGGCCTTTCGGTCAGCCCCAGCCCGGCCAGGCCTGCCCGAATCGCCCCCGACGTGACCAGCACGACCTCGCGCCCGGCCACTCGCTGCGCGGCAATCTGCGCGGCCAGACTGTTGATGTACACCCGGTCCGGCCCCGCCGCTCCGCCCGAAAGCGTGGACGTGCCGACCTTGACGACGATGCGCTTCATCGGCTAAGGCTGCTCCTCGTCGCTTTCGTCGGCGTTATTCTCGTCCTCGGCGTCCTCGTCCACGTAGTCGAACTCGACGCCGCGAATGCGCACGGTGTCGCCTTCCTTCGCGCCGAATTGGGCGAGTTTGCGGAACACGCCCAGGCCCTCCATGCGGCGCTGAAGGCGGCGCACGCCGTCCTCGTTGTCCATGTTGGTCATGGCGACGATGCGCTCCAACCCCTTGCCCGTTACGACGAGGGCGGCGTCGGCCGGGTCGCGCGCGATGGAAAAACGGCGCGGGTCGTCTTCGGGGACTTTGCCGTTCGGCCCGCCGTGCGTTTGCAGCGTGATGCGCACCGTTTCCGCGCTTGCCGGAGCCTCGCGGGGCAGTTCGAGCAGCCGCTCAGCAAGGTGGTACACGAGCGGCTCGACGTTTTCGCCGGTCACGGACGAGACGGCGAACACGCGCAAGCCCTGCTCCTGCTCGAAAAAGGCGGCGAGGGGTCGAAGCGCGTCGCGGTCGGGCGCAACGTCCATGCGGGAAAGCGCGATCACCTGCGGCAAAGCGGCCAGTTCCGGGCTGAAGGCGGCCAGTTCCCGGTTGATCGTGTGGTAATCCTCGATGGGATCGCGCCCGGTCACGCCGCTCACGTCCACCAGATGCACGAGCAGCCGCGTGCGCTCCAGATGCTTCAAAAACTGGATGCCCAGACCGGCTCCCTGATGGGCGTTCTCGATCAGGCCGGGCACGTCGGCGACCACGAACGAAAATTCTTCCGTCGCCCGGACCACGCCCAGGTTAGGGACGAGGGTCGTGAACGGGTAGTCGGCAATCTTGGGCTTGGCCGCCGAAATGCGCGACAGCAGCGTGCTTTTGCCGACGTTCGGGAAGCCAAGCAACCCCACGTCGGCGAGCAGTTTGAGGACCAATTTCACACGCCGCTCGTCGGCCGGCTCGCCGTTTTCGGCGAACTTGGGCGCCTGCTGGATGCTGGACACGAAATGCGAGTTGCCGCGCCCGCCCTTGCCGCCGGGCAGCAAAATCTCGCGCTGCGGAAGACGCGACAGGTCAGCCAGCAGTTCGTTCGTGTCCGCGTCGCGCACCTGGGTCCCGACCGGCACCTTGAGCACCAGGTCTTGACCGTTCAGGCCGTACTGGTTTTTGCCCAGGCCGTCGCCGCCGCGCGTGGCGCGGTAATGCTTGCCGGGGCGAAAATCGAGCAGCGTGGCGACGTTCGAGTTGGTTTCCAGCACAATGTTGCCGCCCCGCCCGCCGTCGCCGCCGTCCGGGCCGCCGCGCGGGACGTGCTTTTCGCGCCGGAACGTCGCCGCCCCGTTGCCGCCCTCGCCAGCTTTAAGAAAAACTTCGACCTCGTCAATGAATGCGGACATTTTCAACCTTCTTTGGGAACGCAAAAAGCCCGGCCCGATCTCCGCTCGCTCACGCGCGGGACCGGACCGGGCCTCGTTTTCGCTGCCGCGCGCGTGCGTTACGCCGTGGCGGTGGCCGATTCCGTCGTTTCGCCGGCCGCGATGAGCACGGGAATAGCAGCCGGAGCCGGGTTCGGGTTTTCGGTGTAAACGCTCACGCGCCGCCGGCCCTTCGGCCCCTCGAACGTGACGTAACCGTCAATTTTTGCGAACAGCGTGAAGTCCCGGCCCATGCCGACGTTCACGCCAGGGTAGTGCTTGGTGCCGCACTGCCGCACCAGAATGTGGCCGGGGCGCACTAATTCGCCGCCGTATTCCTTGACGCCGCGCATTTTCGGGTTCGAGTCGCGGCCGTTGCGCGACGACCCGACGCCCTTTTTATGTGCCATTTTTTATAATTCTCCTACGCCACGTCAATCGTGTTGATCTTGACGGTCGTGATGAACTGCCGGTGGCCGTAATGGCGCTGATGATTCTTGACCTTGATGTAGGTGAAGCCGTGAATCTTTTTGCCCTTGCCCTGGCGCACGATGGTTCCGGTCACGCTGGCCCCGGAAACGAGCGGAGCGCCGAACTGGGGATTGTCGCCACCGAGCGCGAGAACCTCGCCGAGCGTGATAGTGTCGCCCTCAGCCCCGTCGAGTTTTTCGATGAGGATCGTATCGTTTTCCTGAACGCGGTACTGCTTGCCGCCCGTGCGAATCACTGCGTACATTGTTTCTATTCTGCCTTTGGTAAATTCGGGGCGGCATTGCTGCTTGCTTCCGCCGCACAACCTGGGGAGTATATCACAGGGCGCAAAGGGCGGCAAAAACTGCGGTTTGACCGCTCGCCGCGCGCGTGACACAACGGAAAGGTTTTGCGGAAGCGAAAGGGCGATGCGAACGGCTGCGTCGCCCTTTTTAACGACGCACCCGCCCACGCGCACGAACAGCAGGCAAGACGGCCAAGCAAAAACGCCCCGCCGCGCGCTGCTGGTGCGGGCGGGCGCGGCGGGGCGGGAGGAACACGCGGTTGTCAGCGCGCGGGTTTAGCGCAATTCTTTTTCGGCCGACGCCTTTAGCGCGCCCCGGCCGTTCGCCGCCGCGCGAGCAAAGGCGCTTTTCGCCTCCGCCGTGCGCCCGGCCGCCTTCAGGCCGTAGCCGTGGTAGAACTGCGCCACGGGCGAGTTGGGCCGCAGTTTGGCGGCCTGGGCGAACGCGGCAAGGGCGTCGTCGTTCTTGTCGCGCTTTGCCAGCGCCATTCCCAGGCCGACGTGCGCCATTGCCATAAGGTCGGCGGGGCGGCGCATTTGGGGCGAAAAGTTGGTCGGCAGCGACGGCAGCGCGGCACCCTGGCCGTCGTTCAATCGGCCGGCCGCTTTCTCGTAGACCTGTACTGCTTCCGTCCACTGGTTGGTACGGGTCAACAAAACGGCGTAGCGCATCAGAACGGAAGGATCGGAGGCTAACGTGCTGCCCCATTTCGGGCCGGGGTTGGTCAGGATACGGTAGGCCGCAATCGCTTCGGACGTTTCCCCCTGCTTGTCCAACGTCTCGGCGAGGCCGGCCCACCCTTCGGCGTTTGTGCGGTCCAGGGACAACACTTCGCGGAACACCGCTTCCGCGCCCCGCAGGTCGTTTTCGGCCAGCGCCGCCTCGCCTTGGCGAACAAGGGCGTAGCCCTTCATTATGCGCTCCCCCAGCGCAGCGCCCCTGGGATCGTGGGCGCGTTGCTTCTGCTCAACAAACCGCAGTTCGTGTTGTGGTTGGCTTTGTGGTCCAGCACCTCCGAGGACGAGCGCCAGAGCAATCACGCCAGCAACGCCGAGCAAGCCAAACAGTACTGTTGTAACTTTCATAGTCTACTCTCCCCTTTCAAAGGGCGCACCTGCCACCAGACGCCGGGTCCAAGTCGGGTGCTGTGTCCAGCGTTCCGAAAAGGTCATTGTGATGGTACCTGCCGAGTCGCCGGGCGGCCAGTTTAACCAGGAGGTACCCGGACGTGTCACGTTGACGGACCACCCCCACGCGAACCGATGAAGTGGGACCCACTGACTGTCGGAACCCGGCGCGACTGGCGGTAAATACATCATGAACACTTGGAAGGTTTCGTTGATCCTCCAAGATTTATTAGAATCTTGGAGGGTGATGGAAGGAGAATCGCCCGTACCGTGTGCGGAATCATCCCCAAGCCAGGGACCAGGTAAAGAGTTCGGGTCGGGCGGGTCGGTCGGACCCGGCTCGTATGGATAGGTGGAATCCAAGCCGGGCAGGCCGTTGATGGACCATCTCCAGGGGTCCCCGGCGCTATCCGTGTACCACCTTGCTGGTACTATCTTCTGGACAAAATGCCACTGGCCGAATCCCTGAGCGTTGCTAAACAGTCCCGGCGTGAAGACCTTACCTACCCAGTAGGAGCCTTCGGCCGAGGTACTATCAGCACCTGATATCAGCACACGGTTTATAATGGTCACGCTGCCCAGGTTGTGCCTGAAGGAGTAGTGGGGCGCCCAAATCTCGATCTGCCTTTCACCGGTCGCGGTGCCGGTGAACGAGCCGATGGTGATCCGCGCCGTGCAAGAAACCGTAACCGTTTCGTTCTTCTTCCAGTACCACTTCGGGCTGTCTCGCGTCCAAACCAAAGGGTCCAAGTCTTCGGGGCTGTTCACCACCGCCGTAGCCGCACCGCCAAGCGCAACCACGAACGAGCCGAACTTTTCGCCTGGAACGCTCCAATTGTAATTATCGAACGAGCCGACGGCACAGTTCAGCCTGCCTTGGCAGCGCTGACCGATGAGGATGTTGTGCGCATGGTTCGCGTCTATCGTGCTTCCGGGCAGGTCCACGGTCACGACATACGGCACTGCCCAATACTTGACGCTCAGGCTCGCCGACCGCTGGTAGCCGGCGGTGGCCGCGGCATTGGCTGCTGGGCTGAGGGTCAGTTCGATGTTCCCATTCGCCAGGGGCGTGACCACCTGGTAGCGCGTCCCGGTGGACGAGGCAGTTGCGCTGGTCGGTGGGGTACCGCCCGGTATCTCCGGGTCGCCCAGGCCGTTGTCGGCGTGCGCGCTCGTGCTTGGAGACCCGGCGCCCGGATATCCGTTGCTCGCGCTTGCCTCGGCCGACACGTTGCACGTTTCCTTGACGACCACCGACTTGGGGATAGGTTCCCCGGTGTAGCCGGGCACCCAGGTGAACGTCGCTTTAATCTGGCCGGAAGCGTCAAAGTTGTCGCCCGCGTACGGATTGCGGCCGTAGGAGCCGTCCTGCGACGAAGTAGCGTAGTCACCGATTTTACTACCACCCGACTTGATGATCCCACCAGTGCAATCCGGACCCGTGTAGGACCCGGCCCAGGTAGCGGGCGACAGGCACAGAGCGCAACAGAAAGAGAGGAGGAGGGCGAGGCGAAAGGGGCGCATGAACAAAACCTCCTTTGGTTTGGGAGCGCCGCGTGCGGGGTCGCTTTCTGGGCAACGTTTACCGGTGAATGCACCAGGAAAGCGGTAACAGCCAAATCTTATCTTCAACCCCCCCCCCGTTGTCAATAGATGCTGGCAACTCTTTTTCGGCGGCTCCGCTCAACGTCCTCCGCTTGGCAGAACACGCGGCGTTCGCTCCATGTCTCCGCGCCCTTAACGCCAAACGCCCAAGTGCCTTTCCTGGGCATTTTGCCGCCTCGCACCGTGCGTGGTACAACGGAAAGGTTTTGCGGAAGCGAAAGGGCGATGCGAACGACTGCGTCGCCCTTTTTAACGACGCACCCCGCTCATCAACTCGGTCCGGCGACACATCGCCCGGCCCGGCGGGGGAGGGGGCCGAGACAACAAACGCCCGGCACGGGCGCGGCCCAGAAACTGAGAAGGAAACCGTTTTCATGGCATCCATCGCAATGAAGGACCTGCTTGAGGCAGGCGTCCACTTCGGCCACCAGACCCGGCGCTGGAACCCGAAGATGAAGCGCTATATCTACGGCGCGCGCAACGGCATCTACATCATTGACCTGCACCAGAGCCTGAAACTTTTCGACGACGCCCAGAAGTTCGTCCAGGACATCGTTCTGGGCGGCGGCAGCATTTTGTTCGTCGGCACGAAAAAGCAGGCCGCCGACGCGGTCGCCGAGGCCGCGACGCGTTCGCGCCAGTTTTACGTCAATTCGCGTTGGCTGGGCGGCATGATGACCAACTTCCGCACCATCCAAAGCCGCATCGGGCGGCTGCGCGAATTGGAGCAGATGGAGCGCGAGGGCATTTTCCTTAAACTGACCAAAAAGGAAGCGTCCCTGCTGACGGAGGAGCGCGACCGGCTGGAGCGGTTTTTGGGCGGCATCAAGGACATGCCCCGGCTGCCCGCCGCCCTTTTCGTCATTGACTGCAAAAAGGAGCACATCGCCATTCAGGAGGCCCGCAAACTGGGCATCCCCATCGTGGCGATTGTGGACACCAACTGCGACCCGGACGAGGTGGACTACATCATTCCGGGCAACGACGACGCCATTCGCGCCATTAAGTTGATTGCCAACAAGATTGCCGACGCCATCATCGAGGTCAAGCAGGCCGAGTGGCAGGGCGCGGAGGTCGTGGACGACACGCCGGGCGTGGAAACCGACGGCGCGCCCACCGTGGTGATGAGCAGCGCGGCCGAAGCGCGCCGCCGCCAGATGGAAGAGGACGCCAAGGCGCTCGGCTTCACCTACGACGCCGACGGCAACGTAATTGACTCGCCGCAGGCGCTGGTCGAGGAGATCGTCGAGGGCGCGGAGGCGAAGGTCGGTGAGCCGCAGGACTCGACCGCCTTCCAGGGCACGGGCGACGCCAACGTCGGCGCGGCCGAGGCGACCCAGATCATCATGGACGAAACTGGCTCTGCTTCCGGCCCGGTGAGCATCGGCAGCGGCGTGGACGCCGGCTCGCAAACCTCGAACGCTCACGCCAGCGCCGGCCAGTCGTAAGGTAGGTAGGGGCGAGGTACGCCTCGCCCTGCTGGGTGTGACGGTATAATCCGAAGGGCGGGTTAGGAACGGCGGCGCAGTAATGCGCGCCCCGTTTTGCCCGCCCTTCTTGCCGACAGGACGAACAAGGAGAATATAAAAATATGGCAGCAGTTACCGCTCAGATGGTGGGCCAACTCCGCGAAAAGACCGGCGCGGGCATGATGCAGGCCAAAAAGGCGCTCGTGGAGGCCGACGGCGACATGGACGCGGCCGTCACCATCATCCGCAAAACAAGCAAGGGCAAGGTCGAGGGCCGCAGCGACCGCGCGGCGGCCGAGGGCCTTGTCGTGTCGGTCGTGAACGAGAACAAAACGGTCGGCGTGCTGGTGGAGATGAACAGCGAAACCGACTTCGTGGCCCGCAACGAGGACTTCCGAAGCCTCGCGCGCCAGGTTGCCCAAAAGATCGCCGCCTTCGCGCCCGGCCAGGTGCCCAAAGACAACGAAAGCCTGCTCGCCAACACGACGAGCGGCGGTGCGAGCCTTGCCGACACGATTGTGGAAGCCGCCGGCCGCATCGGCGAAAAGATCGCGCTGGGCCGCTTCGAGCGTTTCGGTGCGCCTGAGGGCAACGTGGTCGGGGCCTATGTCCACAATCCGGGCGGGTCGGGCGACGAGGGCGGCAAGATCGGCGTGCTGGTTGAGGCGACCGGCGCGGATGAAGCCGCCCTCACGACGCTGACGCGCGAGATCGCGCTGCACATCGCGTCCGCGAACCCGATGTACCTGTCCGAGGCCGATGTGGAGCAGGGCATCCTTGACAAGGAAGCCGAGATCGCGCTCGCTCAGGCCCAGGCCGACCCGAAGATGGCCAGCAAGCCGCAGCAGGTGCTCGATAACGTCGTTAAGGGCCGCGTCCGTAAATTTCTGGAAGACACGGTTCTGCTCAACCAGGCCTACGTGCGCGACCCGGCTAAAACGGTCGGCCAGTTGGTGAAAGTAACGAACGGGGCGAGCGTCGTGCGCTTCGTGCGCTTCCGCGTCGGCGAAACGTACACGCAGGTCGCGGGCGTGAACGACACCGAAGGCGGCCACACGAACGGCGCGAGCAGCGCCCAATGAACGACGCGGGCGCTTCCGATCCTGAGCAAGGTGCCTCGCTAAACGATAGCGGCAGCGCGGGCGGGGACGAACCCCGCCCGCGCTTCAAGCGCGTACTCGTGAAGTTGAGCGGCGAGGCGTTCGCGGGCGGCGCGGGCTTCGGCATTGACCCCGATACCGTCGGCAAGATCGCGCTCGAACTTGCCGACGCTCACCGCGTCGGCGTGGGCGTCGCGGTCGTGGTCGGCGGCGGTAACATTTTGCGTGGGCAAAGCGCCGAGGGCCAGGGCATGGAGCGCGCGCAGGCCGACTACGCCGGAATGCTGGCGACCGTCATCAACGCCCTCGCGCTTCAGGACAGTTTGGAAAAACTGAACGTGCCCACGCGCGTGCAGACCGCGATCCCGGTTTCGCAGGTCGCCGAGCCGTTCATTCGCCGGCGCGCGATTCGTCACATCGAAAAGGGGCGCGTGGTTATCCTCGCGGCCGGGACCGGCAACCCGTACTTCACGACCGACACGGCCGCCGCCCTGCGCGCACTCGAACTGCACTGCGAGGCGGTCCTCAAGGCGACCAACGTGGACGCCGTGTACGACAAGGACCCGAAGAAGTTTGCGGACGCCCGCCCGTACAAAACCGTCAGTTATGAGGAGGCCATCGAGCGTAAACTGCGCGTGATGGACCTGACCGCCTTCGCCGTCTGCATGGAAAACGACCTGCCCATCGTCGTCTTTGACATCGCCGTGCCCGGCAACATCAAGCGGGCGGTGCTGGGCGAGGGCATCGGCACGCTGGTCGGCCGAACCAAGTAGGAGAATTCAATGAGCGTTTCCGACAGTTTGCGCGATCTGGATGGCCGCTTGAAAAAGTCGGTTGAGGCCGCGCAGCACGATTTCGCCTCACTGCGCACCGGCCGCGCCAATCCCGCCCTGCTCGATGCAATCAAGGTGGATTACTACGGCACGGTCATGCCCATCAATCAATTGGCGACGGTGACGACCCCCGAAGCGCGCCTGCTAGTGATTCAGCCGTTCGACAAGGGCGCGATGGCCGCCATCGAAAAGGCGATCACCAAGTCCGACCTGGGGCTGACGCCTAACAACGACGGCATCGTGATCCGCCTTGGCATCCCGCCGCTGACCACCGAACGGCGCAAGGACTTCGTCAAGCAGCTGCACCAGAAGGCCGAAGCCGCGCGCATCAGTGTTCGCAACATCCGCCGCGACATTCTGGATGGCATGAAGCGCGACGAGGAGATGACCGACGACGACATCAAGCGGGCCGAAAAGGACGTTCAAAAGGCGCTCGACAAAACCATCGCCGAGATTGACGCGCTGCAAAAGGCCAAAGAGGCCGAGTTGCTGGAGAACTGAGCGTGTCCTCCGCTGCCGCTGCCCCGACTGACGGTTTGTGCCCGACCGACCGCCCGCGTCGCACGCCCGAAGAGTTGGCCGATCTCGTCACCCGGTTGCCCAAGCAGGAGCAGGCCGAACTTACCTACGACCTCGTCTTGTACGCCGCCCGCGCGGTCGCCGAGGGCGAGATCGGCGCGCTTGGCGGTTTCCTGGCCGAGGTCGAGGACATCGCCGCCGTGAACACGGACCCGAACCGGCGTTTCGCGCTCGAAGACGAGGTCGAGGAGTCGGCCGCGTCTCAGCCGCCGCTGTCGCTTTTGCTCGATACTGAAGACGACGTATGAAAGCGCATCCGGGCGACGACGGCGGCAAACTGCTCGCCCACGCGGTCGGGCGCGGCGTGGACCCCGCGCGCCTGCCGCGCCACGTCGCCATCATCATGGACGGTAACGGCCGCTGGGCGCGCAAGCGGCACCTGCCGCGCCTGCTCGGCCACCGCCAGGGCTACAAAACCGTGCGTCAGGTCGTGCGCGATGCGGCCAACTTGGGCCTCGAAGTCCTCACTCTGTACGTCTTTTCGGCCGAAAACTGGAAGCGTCCGCCCGACGAAACCGGCGGCCTGATGAAACTCATCGAGCAGGCCGCCCGCGAAGAGTTGCGCGAACTGGACCAGAACGGCGTGCGCATCCGCGTGTCCGGCCGCGTCGCCGATCTGCCCGCCTCCCTCCAGGCGGAACTTGCGCGCGACGAAGAAGCGACAGCCGCCAACACACGCCTGACCCTCAACCTGTGCATCAATTACGGTGGGCGCGTGGAAATCCTGGACGCCGCCAAACGCCTCGTTGAGATGGCGTGCCGGCAAGAGTTGTGCGAAAAGGACGTGACCGCCGAACTCTTCGCCGAGGGTTTGTACACGCACGGCCTGCCCGACCCAGACCTGCTGATCCGCACGGCCGGCGAGATGCGCGTTTCCAATTACCTGCTGTGGCAGATCGCCTACGCCGAAATCCACGTCACCGAGGCTTTCTGGCCCGACTTCTCCACCGACCACCTGATAAATGCCCTGCTCGACTACCAAAAGCGCGTCCGCAAGTTCGGCGCGGTCGTGAACTCTTAAGGAAGTCTGCGGCGTGGGAGCAACGCGATGAAAACGCTGTTCCAAAAGATTGTCCGTGCCTGGCGCGAGGAGCATCCTCTTATTCGTGCGGGCGCCGTTCTGTTCTTGCTTTGCTCGCTGGCCCAAGCCTTCCTGGACCCGGCCTTCAAGAACGCCGTGGCGGACCCGGCGCGGTCCACGCCGGCTCAGACGAGTTACGCTCTCCGCGTTTACACGGTTCTGGTGGGCGTGATGACGCTGCAAATGGTTGGTTTGGTTCTTGTCGGTATCGGCACCTCGATCAAAATCCGCCAGCGCAAACAGGCCCGTCAAACTCCCTGGTGGCGGGACCGGTAGCGAAAACGGAAGATAACCTCTCATGCCGCATATCGAAAGCAGCGTCGTCATCAATGCTCCGCGCGAGCGAGTAATCGCGGTCGCGCGCGACAACGCGCGGTTCCCCGAATTCATGTCGGACCTGCGCTCGCTTACCGTGCTGGAAACGAGTGAGGACGGCAATCAGGTCGTCAGCGAGTGGGTGGGTGTCGTGCCCAAGTTCGGCACGTCCATCAAGTGGACCGAGGAGGACGTGTGGGACCTCGCCGCTGGCACCTGCACGTTCCGTCAACTCAAGGGCGACTACAAGCAGTTCGAGGGCGTGTGGACCTTTTCAGGGGAGAGCGCCGAAACGACCCGCTTCGCATCCGTCCTCGACTACGAGATCGAAATTCCCCTCGTCGGCCCGCTCATCAAGGCCATGGTCAAAAAGGCCGTGCAGGACAACCTCGATTCCACCCTGAACGCCATCAAGAAGCGGTGCGAGGACTAACGGGGCGGACCTCCTTGTGGGTGGCCGGATAACAGAAAGGGCGGTTGCCTCGTCGCAACCGCCCTTTCTGTTTCACCGCGCGCTTCGTGTTCCGTCTCGTCAACCGCTCGGGGACCCCGCCGCTGACGCCGCTCGTCGTGTTCAATCAAGTGGCAATTGGCGCAAAGCACGCGGCATTTATTGATCTCGCGTTCCATCGTGGCCTGACATAAGCCGCTGTGTACCATGTCGGCCACGTTGAATTCTTTGCCGTTCGGCTCGTCGCGGTGAAACTATGCTATGGATCGGAGCGCGTTGTTCGAGTCAGACGCCTGCTTGCTTCCGGGTTCGTTTCCGAGCACAGGTTTTCAGATTCGGAAGCAGGCAACCTTTGCTGGTAAGAACGCGCTCCGATCCATAGCCTGAAACTAAAGCGCCCGCCAGTCCGCGAAGCCGCATCGTTCGCAGCGGAGAGCGGCTTTGTAGTCGTTCAGCCATTGCCGCAGCCGGGTGCGCCGTATGTTCGTGACGAGACGCTTGCACTGCTGACAGCGCCTGCGCCGATACGCTTTGCCGTTGACGATCCGGCAAACCTCGAAGGCTTCTTCTGGTTTATCCTGACGGCAGTAGCGGCAAATAGGCATGGCTGTTTGACCCTCAACAACGGAAAGGGCCGTAAACTTTACGTTTACGACCCTTTCTTCTTATCGGGGCGAGAAGATTTGAACTTCCGACCTCTGCGACCCGAACGCAGCGCTCTACCAAGCTGAGCCACGCCCCGACGAGGAAACGGCCGCCCGGCGACGGTGTCGCGTGCGGCCAACGTCATCTTAACACGGCGCGCGCGGCGCGTCAACCGAACGGGCGCTCATTTGCGGCCGGTCCAGCGTTCGCCCAGGCGCAGAACGTGGCAGGACTGGCCCAGGCGCTCGCATTCGGGCACGAAGATTTCGGCCGGTTCGGCGCTGTTGAAGGCGAACAGGTCGTAGTGGCAGGGAATGACGACGCCCGCGCCGATGTCGCGCGCGAGGCGGGCGGCTTCGCGGCCGTCCAGGTTGCCGGCGACGCGCCGTTCGGGCGCGCGGCCGTTGATCGGCAGCAGGGCGATGTCGGGTTGAAACGCGCGCAGGCGTTCGGCCATGCCCGCATACGGAACGGTGTCGCCGCTGTGGTAGATGGTCCACGGGCCGAGCCGGGCGACGTAGCCCAGGAACTTGCAGCGGCCGGCGTGGTCGCGCTCGACGGTTTCGTGGGCGGCGGGCACGCCGGTCAGGGCAATGTTGTTCAGGGTGATCGTCGTGCCGTCGTCCATCCCGGCGAGCGTGGACGGGTCGGCGACGCTCAGCCGGTCGGCGGCGAACGCACGATTCGCTTCGGGGACGACGAGAGTCGCGCCGGGGCTGACTTGAAGGATCGGGCCGAGCGTTTCGGCGTCCAGGTGGTCCGTGTGGTTGTGGCTCGACGTGACAACGGTGATGAAGTTGAGCCGTTCGGGGGCGACGACGCGCGCGCTCATTCGGACGTGCGGCTTGTCGGTTTGCGCGTACTTGGCCGTGAGCGCGTCGGAAAGGTAGGGGTCCAGCAGCAGGTGGCGGCTCTGCCACTGAATGAGAAAACCGCTCTGGCCGAGCCACCACAGGTGTAGCGCGTTTGGTTCGTCGCGCCCGGCGGCGGCTACGTCGGCGAGAAAGGCGTCGTCAGCGAGGGCAGGCTGAATCACAGGCCGCGTTCCTCACGAACGTGCTTCACACCCGCGACGAGGTTGGCGAGTTTGCGCTTGGCGGCCCAGCGCGCGGTCTGGCTCAGGCCGCAGTCGGGGGCGAAGGCGAGGCGGTCGGCGGGCGCGTGTTCGAGGCAGCGGCGCACGCGGGCGGCAACGTCGCCCGGCGTCTCAACGTAGTAGCTTTTCACGTCAATGATGCCCACGGCAACGTCCTTGCCTGCGTCGGCGATGGTTTTGAGCAGTTCGATCTCGGCGAACTCGCGGCTTGCCATTTCGAGGTGGATTTCGTCCACCGCCATTTCTAAAAAGGCGGGGAACATCGTCGCGTAGCGGCGCGGGCCAACCGCGCGCGCCTTGTAGTTGCCGAAGCACAGGTGCGTGGAAAGGCGGCACTTGCCCACGGCGGGCGCGACCGTGCGGTTGAAGATGTCCACGAAGCGCGCGGGGTCTTCCCGATGGGCGTAGCAACTCATCGAGGGTTCGTCCACGGTAATTTCGCGGCAGCCGGCAGCAATCAGATTTTCGAGTTCGGTTCGCACGAGCGGCAGGAGGGCCTCGGTAAGCGCCCAGCGGTCCGCGTACTGCGCGTTGGGGAGCAGCCGGCCGCTCAGGGTGTACGGGCCGGGCACGCTTGCTTTCAAGGTGGGGCCGGGGGGCGCGAGGCGTTGAAGCCGCTCGAAATCCGCGACCGCGCCTAGCCCGCGCGGGGCGGCAAGCGTTCCCGTGATCGCATGCCTGCCGCGCTGATCGTGCGCGGGCGGGCCGAAGCGGCGCGGCTGCGCGGCTTCCAATTCAATCCCCTCCAGAAAGCCGTAGAACGACAGGTTGAAGTCGAGGCGCGTCTGCTCGCCGTCGGTGATGACATCGAGGCCGGCGGCCGACTGGTCGTGGATGGCGGTGATCACGGCGTCCTCCTGCATCTCGGCTAAGTCGTCCGGCCCGAACGCGGAAAGGTTCGCGGCGGCGAACTCCAGCCAGCCGGGGAACGGGTAACTGCCGATAACGGTCGTGCGAAGCGGCGGGTGGGTCATGCGCGTTCTTCTCCCAGGTGGGCGTAGAGTTTGGCGAGCCGCCGCCCGTGTTCGTCGTAGGCGGATTGGAAAAGTTCCTCGGACCGCTCGGCCCCAACCAGCACGCTTCCGGTCAGCACACGCGGCGGCTGTCCCGCTACGGTCAGTCGAGCAGCGACCTCGGCCTTGATGCTGTTGACGAGCAGCGCGCCGCCAATTGTCGAGCCGGGCGCGACTGGCGTGTCCAGGCCGGAAACGTGAACCATCGCGTCGCCGGGCGGCGCGCCCGTATCCAACACGATTTCGGCGAAGTCCTGTAGTTTTTTGCCTCTGGCATCCTTCGACGTGCTCGCCTCCGAGTGTCGCCGGCTGATGATCGCCACGACCGGCACGCCGCGCTTTTGGAAGCCTTCGGCCATCTCAATCGGCACCACGTTGCAGCCCGACGATGAGATAATCAGGGCCGAATCGTCGCCGCCGCTCAGGTCGAAGTTGCGTAGAATTTGAGAGGCAAGCCCGCTCACGTTTTCCAAAAACATCGCCTGCCGCTGCCCGTTCGCCCCGACCACCAAGTTGTGAAAGGAAAGCGACAGTTCAACCAGCGGGTTGAAGCCGGGAAACGAGCCGTAACGCGGCCACATCTCCTCAACCATCATCCGGCTGTGCCCGGACCCAAAAACGTGAACCATGCGCCCAGCCAGAATCGTGCGCGCGAACAAATCAGCCGCCCGCCCGATGGCGTCTTCCTGCGCGGCCACCGTCTCGATCAGGCCACGGCACTTCGTTAGATAATCAAGCGTTGGCGTCAATCAAGTTCCTTCCGTTCGCCGTGTTCACCGTAGGCGGCGTAGCCGGGGATGACGGAAAAGTGGTTACTCCAGCGTGCGCCGGAAACTTCGGGAAGAAGCCGGCCGCGAGTGCCCCAGTTGGGTACGTGCAGGGAGTTCATGCCCTCGCCTCCGAGACCGTAAAGACCTTTAGCGTTGCGGGCCGGACAGTGTGCGAAAATTAGAAGGCGCTCGACACGAACTATCTGCTTATGCCATTCCTGTTCGTTCGGCGTCAGCGCACCGGACAGGCGGCCCACGTAGAACTGAACGGTTCCCTCACTGGTTTGCCAAATTTGCCAGCCCTCTTCTTGCAAGCGCGTCGCAAAGGTTCGGCGCGTTTGCCCAATGTAGAGCAACGCTCCCTCGCCATAAACGGGATAGCGGCCGTAGACCTGGTAAATGCCCCGGTCCGCAGCCGGGTTATTGAGGGTGGTTATATGTGCAAAGTCGAACGGGCCTTCCCATTGGATGTGGAGAAATTCCGGTTCCATATTAACTGCTCACGTTCCAGCCGCCGTCTACGTCAAGGACCTGGCCGGTGATGAAGGCGGCGTCGTCGCTGAGGAGAAAAACGGCGGCGCGGGCGACGGCTTCGGGGTCGAGCAGGTTTTCGGCGAGAGGTTGTTTGGTCCTCATTCGGGCGAGGATGGCGGGGTCGTCCTGGGCGCGGCGGCTCATCGGGGTGCGAACCAGGCCGGGCGCGAGGACGTTGACGCGGATTTTATGCGGGGCGTAGTACGCGGCCATGCTTCGGCTCAGGCCGACGATAGCGGCCTTGCTCGCGGCGTAGGCGTGCGTGGCGAAGTGGGTCGGTTCGGGAAACGCGGCGAGCACGCTGCCCATGTTGAGAATCGCGCCGCGCTGCCCGTTATCGCCGACGGGCTGGGCGAGCATCTGGCGCAGGGCCGCGCGGCAGACGAGAAAGGTGCTGCGTGCGTTGCTCGAAAGCGTCACGTCCCAGCCCTCGTCGGTGCATTCGTGGACGGGGCCGTCGCCGAAGCGACGCCCGCTCAGGCCGGCGACGTTGAACACGGCGTCTACGCGGCCGAAACGGGCGACGCAACCGGCGAGGGCATCGTTCGCGGTTGCGGCGAGGGTCAGGTCGCCCGCGTGGAAGGCGACGGCCGCGCTGCCCGTTTCTCGTTCGACCGTGGCAGCGAGCGCGCGGCAGTCGTCCTCGTGCAGGCTGGCGACGAAGACGCTCGCGCCTTCGTGCGCGGCGAGCACGCAGGTTTCGGCCGCGATCCCGGTCGCGCCGGTGACAAGAACGATTTTGCTGGCGAGCCGCCCCGCCTCTGCGCTCATGTTACGCGCCCGCCAAATCTTTCTCGTGGCGCGCGGCGACAAATTCCAGACGGTTGCCCCACGGGTCGCTCGCAAAGAAGCGGCGCACGCCGGGCAAGGCCGCGTCATCGTTTACCAAAATGCCGCCCGCCGCGACGAGCCGGGCACGCAGGCCGTCCAGGTCGGCGACGCGAAAAGCGGGATGCGCCTTGCGGGCGGGAGCGAAGCCGGCCTCGACCCCGACGTGCAATTGCTGATCCGCGCCGCCCAGCGCGAACCAGACGCCGCCGCGCGCGCGCAAGGCTTCGGGCTTCTCGATCTCCGGCAGGCCGAGCAGATCGCCGAAAAAGGCCCGCGCGGCCGGCTCGCAGCCGGGCGGCGCGGCGAGTTGAACGTGGTCCACGCCCAGAATGTGGTTCACGCGCTCGCTACCGAACCTTGCTGCCGGCCGGCACGCTTTGTTCGGGCGTGAGCAGGATCGCGCGGCCGTCCGCATCGGTCGCGGCGAGAAGCATTCCCTGCGACTGCACGCCCCGGATCGTGGCGGGCTGCAAGTTGGCGATCACGACGATCTTTTTGCCCGGCAGGTCGTCGGGCGAATACGACTCGGCGATTCCGGCGACGAGTTGGCGTTCGTCGTTCTCGCCGACGCGAATCTGTAGGCGCAGCAGTTTTTTCGCGCCCTCGATCTTTTCGGCCGAAAGGATGTCGGCGACGCGCAATTGAATGCGGGCGAAATCGTCAATGGTGATCGTGTCGCCGGTCGGCGCGGCGGCGGGCGAGGTGCTGGTTTCGTTCACGGGCGGGGATTTTTCCTTGATGGGGTTGGCGGCCGGAGCCACGGCAGTTTTCGTGTCAATGCGGGGGAACAGCGGCGAGGGTTCGCCGGCCGGCGTGCTGGGGACGAGGCCGCCCCACGCGGTCGCGGCTTCCCAGCAGCCGTCGGCGGCGAAGTCGGGAATGCCTAATTGACGGGCCATTTCGCGCGCGGCGTGCGGCAGGGCAGGCGAAAGGAGCAACGCGACGATGCGGGTGGCTTCTAAGGTGTCGTACAGCGTGTCGTGTACGGCTTTCGTGTCGCCGTTCTTGGCGAGAATCCACGGTTTGCGCTCGTCCAAAAACTTGTTGGTCGCGCCCACGAGGTTCCAAACGGCTTCCAGGGCCGCGCCCCAATGGACGTGTTCAAGCGCGGCTTGGTAGGCGGCCACGGTCGTTCGGGCGGCTTCGCGCAGCGTCGGGTCGCTTTCATCCGGCCGGTCGGGGATGGTGCCGGAAAAGTACTTGGCGCGCAGCACGCGGTTCAGCACATTGCCCAGGTCGTTTGCGAGGTCGGCGTTGTAGCGCGCGACCAGGATGTCGAGCGAAAACTCGGTGTCGGACGAAAATTGGATGTCGCGGAGCAAATAGTAGCGCAGCGCGTCCACGCAGATCGGCTGCGGTGCGTGGGAACGCTCTTCCAGGTAGGCGACCACGTCCTCAGCCCGCGGGATGTTGCCCTTCGACTTCGCGCCCTTTTCGCCCCCGACCGTCCACCAGCCGTGCCCGATGACGTGGCGCGGAAGGGGCAGATCGAGCGCAAGCAGCAGGGCGGGCCAGAGCGTGGCGTGAAAGCGCGTGTAGATTTCCTTCGCCATCAGGTGCGCGTCGCACGGCCAAAGGGTGGAAAAGTTCGGGTCGTGGGGCCAGCCGGTGGCGGTTAGATAGTTGATAAGCGCGTCGAACCAGACGTAGATCACCTTGCTGTCGTCGCCGGGCACGGGAATGCCCCAGCCGGCCGTGCGGCGCGTGATGGCGATGTCGCGCAGGCCCTGTTTGATAAAGGCGAGGACTTCGTTCCGTCGCGTTTCGGGCAGCAAAAAGTCGGGGTGGGCGCGAATGTGCGCCTTCAGCCGATCGCTGTAGGCGGACAGCCGGAAGTAGTGAACCTCCTCCTGCACGCGCTCGACCTTCGCGCCGCTTTCCCTGACGAAGCCGCGCTCGTCCACGTCCGAGTCGCGGTAAAACGTCTCGTCGCCGACCGAGTACCAGCCCTCGTACGTCCCCAGATAAACGTCGCCGGACGCCTGCAAGCGGCGGAAGACTTCCCCGACGACGGCCTTGTGTTCCGGCTCGGACGTGCGAATAAAACGGTCGTAGTCGCAGTCGAGGAACCGCCACGTTTCGACGAACCGCTGCGAAACCTCGTCCACGAAGACTTGGGGGGCTTTGCGGGCCGCCTGCGCGGCGTCGGCGACCTTTTGGGCGTGTTCGTCGGTCCCGGTCAAAAAATACGGGTTCGCGCCCCGCAGCCGCTGGAAGCGTTTGGTCGCGTCGGCAAGCAGTGTGGTCGTGGCCGAGCCTACGTGGGGAGCGCCGTTGACGTAGTAAATCGGCGTGGTGACGTAAAAGCGTTTTGGGGGCGGCGAAGGGTCTTGGGCCATGTCGTTTCTATCGTACCGCACGACGAAAAACGAAAACGCCCGCGCCGGGCGGGTGCCGGCGCGGGCGTTTTGCGCATGGGTTCGAGGGAGCGCAGACTACGCTCGTTTCACGTTCGGCGGCGCTCACCCGCCCTGGAAGCAGGCCCCCGCAGCCTCGTTCCAGCCGCAGGCGCCTCCATCGGAATTTGCCGGCGCGGCGAACACGGACAGCAGCCGGCGCGTTTCGCCTTCTCCGCAATGCGGGCAGGCGGCCGGCGCGCGCCCGTCCTTGAACGAACGCAGCAATTCGAAGCGGTGCCCACAGCCGGGGCAGTGATACTCGTAAATAGGCATGACGTGTTCGTTATACCGCAAGGTCCGAGTCCGCCTGCAAGCCTAAACAGTACCGTACCGCGTCCTCAACCTGTTTCAGTACGGAACCGCTGATCCTGCCGGCGGGCGCGGCGGGAAACCGGGAAGCGTCCAGGGAGCGCAACTGAAAACACAAAAGGACGGTTTCCAGCGGCAAGCCGCTATCCTCAGAGGCGACGCGAACATTGGTTGGGTAGTCGCGCGGCAGGTTCGCGCCCTTCGTTCCCACGACGACCGTGACCACGAGAGGCGAGCGGTTGATGGCATCAACCGACAACACCAAAACCGGACGCTGCCCCGATTGCTCCCGCCCCTGAACCGGGTTCAAATTAACGAAGTAGATTTCGCCGCGCTGAATGTTGCTCATGCGGCTTCATCCAGCCCATCCCATTCCGTTCCCGCGAACTCCGCGTTGATACTGCGCAGTTCCCGCTGAACGTCCGGGTCCTGGGCCATTGCCGCGATCAGACGCTCCTTTTCCGTTTCCGAAGGCGGTTCCGAAGAGGAGGGGACCGCCTGCTCGCGGATACGTCGCGCCAGCCGCTCCATCAAGTAGAGTTGGTCCGCCAGGGGAAGTTGTCGAATATCGGCTTCGATGCGCTGAACGCTCATGTTTTGCCTGCTCGTGTGTTTGTTTCGATGTTGACGCGCCGCGCCGGGCGAGGTGGACCGCAGCAAAGGCGAAGCAATCAGGCCACGGCCTGAAAGACGGTGGCCTCGTTGCTCGGCTCGCCGACTTGTTCGTCGTCGCTGTCGCCGCGCACGGGCACGACGTAGTAGGTGTAAACCACGCCCACGCCCGCGTTTCGGTGGGTGTGGTCCGCGTCGGTCACAGCGTCGAGGAGTTGTTGGGCAACAATGGTTCCGGCCTTCAGGGCGTACTCATGGAACCGCTGATCCTGCCCGCGAGCGCGGCGGGTCATCACCGGGCGCAGCGAAAGCCGAGGCCAATAGGAGGCTTTTCCCAGCGCCAACCTGCGATTGTGAACCGCTTCCAGGCCGCACTGGTCCGGAGGGGAACGCCATTGACCTGGGACAGACGACTCTCGGAAACGGAAGCGGCCCGGGAATAAGGGCGGAAGAATTTGTATTCGCGGATGGGGTCGTACAAGGCCGCAAAAGGCTTGTTTCCTACTCCGACATGAGAAGAGGCTTTGGGGCCTTGCGCGTAGTTCGGCTGAAGGATTTCCGGCACGTTCATTGCCACGTCCTGAACGCCGAAGTCGCTGTGGTCCTCCTCGCGCCAGCCCGCCGGCATTAAACGGGTCGGATCGCCGAACTGCAACGTGAACTCCTGGATAACCCGCTCCCGCTCCGCCAGGATCTCTTTCATTGCGATGGTTTCGACGGAAAAGTTATCCCCTGCGGGGATGCCGCGACGCTTCAAGTCTTCAAGGGCGAGCCGTCGTTCGATCTCTTCTTCCTGCCCCGAGCGTGCCAGCAGGACATCAAGCACGCGCCGGGCCTCGAACAAACGCTCCAGCCAGGGGCCGCCCGCTCCCTGCGTCGCCCACAGCCACTCGGTGGGCGTCACCAGGCGCTTGCCGCGCCACAAAGCGTAAGCGGCGGCATCTTGCGGGTCCACCCCGTTCACGGGGTACGTCGCGTCCCAGGTCGGCTGTGTCAGTTCCGATTTTGTCCAACCATTGGGCAGCCGCTTGTAGTTCGTGGCGATCAGGAACTCACGGTAATCCCCGTTGGTGACCTCGACCCGGTCTATCCAGAAGCCCGGCGTGCAAACGACGGGCCGGCCGCTGTAAACAATGGCAAACTCCGCGTAATCGTCATACGTGAGCGCCATGGGACCACCCGGCACCCACACCATCCCGTCGCGGCTTGCGTCCGGCGCGGCCCCGTCCGGCGCGGCTGCGTCCGCCAGGGGCGCGTTGGGGGTCGGCCGCAGACCGACCACGTTGGAGATGTTGTGGAACTGCGCGAACGTGGTGAAGCGCGCCGCGCCGGCCTCGGCCACGATCCCCAGCGCGTAACCGGAAGCCGCGTCCACAACGACCGCGCCGGCCGGGACGAGCGGCGCAGCAGCGGTCACGCCGGGCGCAGCGGCCGGGAACGTGAGGGAAACGTGATCGCTGTCCGGCTCGGCCGCGCCCACCGTGGCGGCGAGCGTCACGGTCTCGACTTCGGCGGGATTATCCTGGCGAGGACGGGCGTAAACGAGGGACACCGCCGCGCCTTCCCGTACGTTCTGGGGGTGAAGCAGCGACAAGCCCTTGAAGTGGTGCCCGTTTACCTTGAGCAGCACGAAGTCGCAGTCTTTACGCACATAGCGCGGGTACGCGGCGACCTGCGGCGGCGGGATGGGACCATCGGCCGCCGCGAACGTGAGCACGTTCTTCTGGTCCTTGACGCCCGCGCCGGGAGCCAGCGCAACGAGCGTGCGCGGCACCATCACAAATCCGTCGCAGCGAACCACGAAGCCGCTGCCACGACGAACCTCTGTTTTGCCGGTTTCCGGATGCGTGATTTGCACCGTGACGCAAACGGCCGCCTCAGGGGCGCTGCCCGTGTGGTTCTTCCAGCGAGCGTACGGTTCACGGCCGGCGGGGCCTGCATTTCTCCCAGCGGAAGGTTCGGCCACCGGCGGCTCTTGAGACTCGGTTCGGTCGCTTCCGGTCGTCTGGGCCGCAGCAATAGACGTTAGGCCGGGCGGCACGACCCCCGCGCCCGCGCCGATGGTCAAAAACAGTAGCGCCGCAGCATGGGCGGCGAGAAGACGTGTTTTCCTCATGGGTGTAGCACCTGACCGCGCCGCCCTTCGCGGAGGGCGGCTTTTGGTCGCCTGGGGAGCGGTGAACGTGGTCATGAAATGTTACCTATCCTGTCGGTGCGAACGCCAGCGCGGTTTTCAATGCGCAGTACGGATCAGGTGAATTTTACCGGCTTCGGCGCGCGTCCGGTGGTTCAACGTGTCCGGGGGCGCGGTGTGCTACAACAGGGGCGATGAAACGCTTGTCCTTTTTTTGCGCTCTGGGGCTGATCGGGCTTGCGTCCGGCGGCGTTGCCGGGTGCCGCTTTACCGGGCAGCCGGGCGTTTCCACGGCAGGTGCGCCGGTTCTGACGGCAACGCAGTACCAGATGCTCAAGGACGCGGAAAAGATTCGCTACAAGGACATCGTGGTGCGCGTGCCGGAAAGTTGGGGCGGCGCGTTGCTCCCCTTCGATTCCGGCCCGTACGGCGCGCCGGTTGACAAGGCCGTCCACGGCGGCGACCTGACCACGCTGATGGGGCTGTACAACCAGTCGCTGTTCGAGTTACAGCACCCGCGCGTGCGCATCGAGTACGTCAACTTCGACATGTGGTCGGACAATTTTCGCTCTGCCCTCGCGGTCGCGCTTTCCGCCAACCGCGCCCCGGCCTACTACATCGCCCGCGACCTGCCCCAAACCATCGAGCAGGGCATGTACGCGGACCTGACCCCGCTGATGAAAAAGTGGGACCAGTTCGCCCTTCAGCCTGAAGGCTCGATCCGCGACGGGAGCGTGAACGGCCGCATCTACACGCTCGCCGCCAACGAGATGGGCGCGAGCGTGATCCGCTTTCGCAAGGACTGGTTCCGCGAGGCGGGCATTTTTAACGAGCGCGGCGAGCCGGGGCCGCGAGGGGACTGGACGTGGGAAGACTTCCGGCGCATCGCCAAGCAACTCACCAACTCATCTAAAGGCCGCTTCGGCTACGCGGGCGAGATGGGAGACTTCACGCGCAATCAGGCGTACGCGCTGGATTTGTACGTTCCCGATCCGACCGGGCGGCGCTCCTGGGTATTCAACGCGACCGACCCCGAACTGCTGCGCTCGCTGGAAGCCGCGCGCGCCCTGGTCAACCAGGACAAATCGGTCGCCACCAGCGTCTCGTCGGGCTGGTTCGAGTGGCACAAGGAGTTCGACGCGGGCCACGCCGGTATGATCCTTTCCTTTGCCCCGCACATCCCGCGTGAAAGCCTGAGTTCGCCGGACAAGTTCGGCAAGGACAAACCCTACGCGGACACGGTCGGCATGGCGGTTCCACCACGCGGTCCGGGCGGCATCAGCGGCCTGCGGCCCGTCACCAACCCGGTCGGCTTCGACCCGACGCTCAGCCCCGAACAACTGGAAGCCGCCTTCGACTGGTGCAAGTCCTATTTTTACGGCGACCTGTTCGTCAACCGGATGCGCAGCGCGGCCCAGGAAGCGCGAACGAAAGGCCAGAAAAGTGCGCTGTACGCCGAACTGCTCGTGCTCCCGTACAAGCCCAAGGAGAATCTGCTCGATCAGCCGCTCGAAAACGTCTTTCCGCGCGATTACCTGAACGTCTACCAAACTATCCGGGCCAGCCACGCCCCGCCCCTGCCGCGCGAGTTCGGCCTTCAGGAGCCGGCGACGAACGAGATGAACCAGGCCATTCGCGCGATGTATTCCGAGGCGATCACGGGCAACGGCGATCTGAAGGCGTTGATCGCCCGAACCGCCAACCTCGTCAACACCAACCTGCTGGCCTTCGGCGGCAAGGCGGAGGACCGGGCGCGCCTGCGGCGCTACGTCGCCGCCCGGACCGCGTTTTACCAGCGTTATTTTCCGCGCTATTACGAAAGCGTTTGGCGCGGCAAGTTGAACACCCTTTACAAGGTGCCGTGATCGCAATGACGCTTCGTAGTTCGTCGCGGTACCGGCATCTGGCGGCCTGGCTGTTCACGCTGCCTGGCCTGCTCGTCCAGTTCCTTTTCGGCTGGTTTCCGGTTCTGCTCGCGTTCGTGGTCGCGTTCCAGCGCTACTTTTTTGTGAAGCCGCCCCAGTTCATCGGCGCGCAGAACTTCCGCGACGTGGCGCGGGACCCGCTCATCCTGACCGCGTTCGGCAACACGCTCCACTACGCCGCGCTCGCCGTCGGCCTGACCTTTTTCCTGCCGATCTTTGTTTCGATCCTCCTAATGGAGATGGACCGCAAAACGGTGCGCTGGATGATGATCCTGTGGTTCATCCCGGTCGCGTCCACGGCCGGCATCGCCATCTGGAAGTATCTTTATAATCCGCGTCTGGGACTGCTGAACGGCCTGCTGACCTTCCTGCACCTGCCCACGCTGAAATGGCTGGACGACCCGGCCCTGGCGATGTTCTGTCTCGTGCTGCCGAGCCTGATTTTGTTCGGGCCGGGCCTGATCTACATCGCCGCGCTGCAAAGCATCCCCGAAGAGTTGTACGAGGCCGCCGAATTAGAGGGCGCGGGTTTCTTCAAAAAAATCCGCCTGGTAACGCTGCCGCGCCTGCGCCCCGTGATCGCCATGATGCTCATCTTCAGCGTCATCGGCTCGATGCAGGTCTTCGAGTTGCCGTTCATCATGACCGGCGGCGGGCCGGGCTACGCGACCACGACGGTTGTCATGCACGTCTACAACCTCGCCTTCAACGCCTATAACCTGGGCAAGGCGACCGCGCTCGCCCTGGTTTTGTTCGTGGTCATCATGACGCTGATCCTGATCCAGCGCCGCTTTTTCCGCGAAAATCTGGACTGAGAAAGGCCGCCCCACCGCCATGCCGCTGATCCCCCACGTTGGCCGAAGACGACCGAAGGCGCGCCTCACGCTGCTGCTGATCGGGTCGTTTTTGTGGCTGGGCGTGCTGCTGCACCTGTTCCCGGTCGCGTGGATGGTGTCCGCCTCGTTCAAGCCGACGCGCGAAATCTTCGAGCAGCCGTTCAACCTCGTGCCGCAGGAGCCGACGACCGCTTCCTACAAATTGCTGTTCACGACCGTTTCGGCCGCCGGGCTGAACCTGAACGTGGACGTATTCCGCTACCCGCTGGCGGTTTATTTGAAGAACAGCCTGATCCTGGCGACGCTGACCGTGCTGCTGCAAATCCCGATCACGGCCATGGCCGCTTACGCGGTTTCCAAACTGCACGCCGCCCGCACCGCCCGCTGGCTTTTCTTTTTCTTCATCAGTACGCTGATGATCCCCAGCCAGATCGCCACCGTGCCGCGCTTTTTGCTGCTGTCGCACTTCCCGTGGCCGACGCGCGATGTGCCCTCGTTTCCGTTTACCGACCTGGCGATGCCCAGCGTGTCGTTCGTGGGAACGTACTGGGGCGTCGTGCTGCCGGCCGCCTTCAGTGCGTTCAATTTTCTATTATTGAAAGGCTTCTTCGACACGCTGCCGTCCGACCTGATCGAGGCGGCGCGCATTGACGGCGCGTCGGAGTTGACCACGCTGCGCGTCATCATGCTGCCGCTCGCGCGACCCGTCGTTGCCGTGACCACGTACTTCGCGTTCACGTCTGCCTGGAACGATTTTCTCGGCCCGTGGATCATGCTGATGAGCGAACAGGGAAAATGGCCGCTGTCGGTCGTGTTGTACAAACTCCAGTACTTTTTGACCGGCTGGCAGCCCAGCCAGGGCAGCATGGACCCCGCCATGCAGCAACTGGTCTCGTCGGGCGTGGGCTACAACGCCCTGATGGCCCTGTCCGTGGTCGAGTCCATCCCGATGTTCATCGCGTTCCTCATCTTCCGGGAGCAGTTGATGAAGGGCATCCAAATCTCGAACCTGAAGGGGTAAGGCCGATGAACATTGCCTTTACGCGGACTGGCGAACGCACCTACATGACCCAGGCAGTGCGCGACGACGGAGTGACGCTTCAGGTGCCCAGTTATGACCGTACCGCGCTGCTGCCCCACGACATCGGCCATTTCGTCGTCGAGCGGGAACTGGGACTTCGGCAGGGGTTCTGGGGCTGCGTGGCCCAGGGCGCCCTGTTTCCAGGCATGACCGTCGTGTCCGGCCGCCAACCGCCCCATGCCGCCGCGCGGTCTCAGGCGATTATCCGGGAAGCGGGGCAGCAGGCCACCCACGCCGAGGTGCTCGTCGGCATCCTGCTGGGCGTTTTGCACGACGACCTGGAAGGCAGCGAGCTGGCGGCTCAGGCACGGGTGAAGGCGGCCTGGAGGCCGGGTAAGCCGGAACGGGGACTGATTGACGCCGCCGAAGTACAGCGCGTCTGCGCGGCGCTGCGCGACATCCTGCGGCGCTGGCAATCGTTGGCCGTGGGGCAAAGCCTTGTTGTTTGGTGGCCGACGCCCGCCCGTAAGGCGGGCGGGACGCACGGGCGGGCGAAGCGTTGAGATAGGGGGCGTAAGGCATGACCCAACGAGAGCATCCGGTTTACCTGCTTCTGAGACGCTGTTCTTTCGCGTTAACCGGGTCGGGAGGCCCGCAGCACACCGATGGATAACCTGCTTCGCTTCCTTGTTTCCGCCGTATTGATTTTCGCCGGGGCGGCCTCCCGCCCTTCGCGCTCCCCGAACGGCCCGTTCAACCCGGACGCCTGGCCGCCGACCCTGAACTTGTCCAAAAAGTTTCACTACGTCAGCGTGGATAATGCGTTCGCGCCGCCCGGCCCCAACGCAACGCCCAACCTCAAAATCCTGACCGGCGGCGACCATCAAACCGAAGCGGTTCATGTGGGCGGGCATGACGCGGTTCGTATCGTGATCATGAAGTTCAACACCGCCGACGACCAATACGCGCTGTGGGCGAACGAACACACGATTGACGTTTTGCTCCAGGTGTACGGCGACGACACCCTTCTCAACCCGGACGGCACGCCCAAGTACTGTAACTTTTTAACCGGCACGCTGCCCGAACCCATCGCCGTTGACGGCGGCGAAATCCCCGCGACCGCGAAAAACAACCGGTGGAACTGGGTCCTTTTCCGCATTCCCAACGGCCTGCGCCACATGGACGGCGGCCGGCTGGTGGGTACGATCCATCCGCGCGCCAAACAGGACCTGGTTATCGCCGACGTGTCGCATCTGAGCGGCCAGAACGGCGGCACGATCCGTTTGGACGGCCTGCACGACGTAAAAGTGCGTTTCGTCGCCTTCGGGCAAAAAGGCGCGTTCGGCGAACCGGAGCAAATCAATCGCTTCGCGCGCGCTAAAAATTAAAAATCAAGAAAAGAGAAAAAAATGGAAAACCGTTCTTTAGGCCGCACCGGCGCGCAGGTCAGCGTTTGGTGCCTGGGCGTGATGACGTTTGGCTGGAAGACCGAGCAGGACGAGGCCACGCGCATGATAGACCGCTTCCTGGATCAGGGCGGCAGCTTCGTGGACACCGCCAACGTGTACGGGCGGGGCAAGTCCGAAACGATCCTGGGCAACGCGCTCAAGGAAGGCAATAAGCGCGACCGCGTGTTTTTGGCGAGCAAGGCCCACGGCAAGATGGACGACAACGACCCCAACGCCTGGGGCAACACGCGCTTCCACCTCATTCGGGCGTGCGAGGACAGTTTGCGCCGCCTGCAAACCGATCACATTGACCTGTACCAGATTCACCGGCCCCAACCGTCCGTGCCGATTGACGAAACCCTGCGCGCGCTTGATGATCTGGTTCGGGCGGGCAAAATCCGCTATGCGGGCACGAGCACCTATGCGGCCTGGCAGGTCGTCGAGTCGCTGTGGGTGAGCAAGGAACTGGGCCTGAACCGCTTCGTGTGCGAGCAGCCGCCGTACCACATTTTGGACCGTCGCATCGAGCGTGAATTGATCCCGGTCGCGCAAACCTACGGCGTGGGCATCATTCCCTGGTCGCCGCTGGCGGGCGGCAAACTGACCGGCAAATACCGGCGCGGCGAACCCGCCCCGCCCAATTCGCGCGAGGACCCGGCCAAGTTTTCCGAACAAACCTGGAAGGTTTTGGAAGGGTTGGAAACGCTGTGCCGCGACAAAGGCTGCACGATGACCGCGTTCGCCAACGCCTGGTGCGCCGCCCAGCCGGGCGTCACCAGCCCGATCATCGGCCCCAACAGCGTCGCCCAGATGGACGAAAACCTGACCGCCTCCGACGTGACGATCACCGAAGACGACAAAAAACGCGTGGACGAACTGGTTCCGCCCGGCACGAACGTCGAAGGCCAAAGTTACTACAACGCCGACTTCGGCCCCAACACGCGCTGGTAGCCGGTGAAGCAGCGAACGGCACAAGGCACGTTCCTTGCGCCGTTCGCTGCTTCGCCACTGCTCAAGGAAGAGAAGTATGCCTCCTGCTCCCGCCGCTGTTGCCATTGTGCTTGACAAAGGGCAGCGCGCCACCTTGCTCCTCGCCCTGGCCGCGAGCGTCGCGGCCGGCGTCTTGACGTACACGCACGGCGGCGGGGCCGTGGTCGCGTTCGGGGTGTGCGCGGTCGCCCTCGCGCTTCTGGCGACCGTGGTCGGGCTGGCGACCGAACAACTGGGCAGCCGGCTGGGACCAAGCGCGACCGGCGTGCTTCAATCCGCCCTGGGCAACCTGCCCGAACTGCTGATCGGTATTTTCAGCCTGCGCGCGGGCCTGGTGGCCGTCGTTCAGGCCGCCCTGATCGGCTCCATCCTCGCCAACAGTTTGCTGGTCCTGGGCCTGGCCTTTCTGCTGGGCGGCCTCAAGAACGGCACGCAGCGCTTCGCGTCCGAGCCGCCGCGCACGATTGCAACGCTGATCCTGCTTGCCGTTGCCGCGCTCGCCGTGCCCACGCTCGCCCACCAGCTGCACACGCCGGCCAGCCGCCACGCCGACGGCCTCAGCCTTGCCTGCGCCCTGGTGCTGCTCGTCGTTTTTCTCGCCAGTCTTCGCTTTTCGCTGTCCGGCGACCCCGCCATCACGGAGCCGCCTGTAGTCGCGAGCGAAAAAGAGCACGGCGGCGCGGCCTGGCCGTTGTGGCTTGCCGTGGTCGTTTTGGGCGTTTCCGGCGCGCTCGCCGCCTTTGTGTCCGACTGGTTCGTGGAAGCCTTGAAGCCCGCGATCCAGATTCTGCACCTGTCGGAAGCGTTCACCGGCCTGGTCGTGGTGGCGATAGCCGGCAACGCGGTCGAAAACGTCGTCGGCATCCAGCTGGCGATGCGCAACAAACCCGACTACGCCATCAGCGTCATCCTGAACAGTTCGCTTCAGGTCGCCCTCGGCCTGGTTCCCGCGCTCGTGCTGCTGAGTTTCGTGCTGGGAGGTGCGCACCTGACGCTCGTGCTTCCGCCGCTGCTCGTCGCCGCGCTCGCACTCGCCGCCATATCGTCCGCGTTCATCGTTTTCGACGGCGAGTCTATCTGGCTCGAAGGCGTGGTGCTGATCGGCCTGTACGGGATCATCGCCGCCTCGTTCTGGTGGGGGTAAGGCGTATGCGGGCAACAGGAACAAAAAGGGGCGTGGTACTGTGGTTGCGGAAATGTTGACGCCCCGCCCTCAGACCGCAATTTGGCATAGGGCCGCCCTGCTCCCGCTCGCGTGCGTTTTGTTGCTCGCGGTCTGGGTGTCGGCGCGGGCCGCGCCGCTCGCTCCCGTGCCCGCCGACAGGGACGCTCGCGCGGTCCGGGCGCTGTTCCAAAAGGCGTGCCTGGGCTGTCACGGCGTCGGCGCGCGGCTGTCCGGGTTGGATTTGCGTTCGCGCGACGCCTCGCTCCAGGGCGGCACGCGCGGCCCAGCCTTTGTGCCGGGTGACGCGGCCAAAAGCCTGTTGTACAAAATGGTCACGGGCGAGCGTGCGCCGCAAATGCCGCCCACCGGTAAACTGCCGCCGGCCGACATCGTTCTGCTGAAGCGTTGGGTGGACGGCGGCGCCTCATGGCCGGGCGCGGCGGCCATCACGACCGCGCGCGCGCAAACCTGGTGGTCTTTCCGGCCGCCGGCCGCGCCGCGCCGCATCCCCGCTTTCCCGAACGAGACCTGGGTGCGTAATCCGGTTGACGCCTTCGTGCTCATGGGGCTGCGCGCGGCCGGTTTGTCACCCGCCGCGCCCGCGCCGCGCCCGGTCCTGATCCGGCGCGCGTACCTGGACCTGATCGGCCTGCCGCCCACCCCGGAACAGGTGCGCGCGTTCGTAGCGGACCCGTCGCCAAACGCCTGGGAAAACGTGGTGGACGGCCTTCTGGCCCGCCCCGAATACGGCGAACGCTGGGGCCGGCATTGGCTCGACCTGGTCCGCTATGCGGACAGCGGCGGCTTCGAGGGCGATGCGGACCGGCCGCTCGCCTGGCGCTACCGCGATTACGTCATCAACGCCTTTAACAACGACAAGCCGTACGCGACGTTTTTGCGCGAACAGATCGCCGGCGACGAACTGCCCGGCCGCACCGACGAAACCCTGATCGCGACCGGTTATCTCGCCTGCGGCCAAAAGGACCTGGTCGGCATGGCGATGGAGGAGCGGCGGCGCGCGGACGAACTGGACGACCTGGTTTCCACGACCGGAACCGTCGTGCTCGGCCTGACCGTCGGCTGCGCGCGCTGCCACGACCACAAGTACGACCCGATCTCGACCAACGACTATTACCGGATGCAGGCGCTGTTCGCCCCGACCGTGCGGCGCGAGATTGAGATTGCCGCCCCGCGCGAGCGGGCGGAAGCCGACGCCCGCAACGCCCCGCTCGACAAGGAAGCGGCGGCCCTGCGCGCCCAGGCCGACACGCTGCGCCCGAAGGCAGCGAACGACGAGGCGGCAAAGAAACAACTCGCGGGAACAGAAGAGGCCATCAAGGCGATTGAGGCGAGGCGCGTTGCGCTTCCCAAAGCCCTGACGGTCACGGACAGCGGGCGTGACTTCGGGCCGGTCTACGTGAGCCGCCGGGGCGATCCGTACCAGCACGGGCCGCAGGTCGCCCCTGGTTTCCTCACCACGCTTCCGGGCGGGACAACAAGCGTTACGATGCCTTCGGACCCGGCGGCCCGAACGACCGGGCGGCGGCGCGCGCTCGCCGCCTGGCTGACGAGC